>ERZ1106963.1843-NODE-1843-length-23564-cov-3.089710_pt1 | contig 23564 bp, 18 predicted proteins | sample MGYA00403681_ERZ1106963 | MGnify/ENA primary metagenome ERZ1106963 (study PRJEB35170, sample SAMEA104062407) | human gut metagenome | biome: human gut; feature: human-associated habitat; material: faeces | place: Denmark | collected 2012-05-03 ...
TACCTAACGATTATGAATGTAGAACCGGAAAGCAAAAGCAGAACCAATGAATATCTGAAAGGGATTGTAGCCAACCTTCCCGAGAAACCGGGTATTTACCAATACCTGAATACGGAAGGAACGATTATATACGTTGGAAAGGCAAAAAATCTAAAGAAAAGAGTCTATTCTTATTTCAGCAAAGAGCATGAGCCGGGAAAGACGCGAGTACTGGTCAGCAAAATCGCTGATATCCGCTATATCGTTGTCAATACGGAAGAAGATGCGTTATTGCTGGAGAATAATCTGATAAAGAAATATAAGCCGCGCTACAACGTTCTGTTAAAGGACGACAAGACCTACCCTTCTATTTGCGTGCAGAATGAATACTTTCCGAGAGTCTTCAAAACAAGAAAGGTTATCAGGAACGGCTCCTCTTATTATGGCCCGTACAGTCACATTCCATCAATGTATGCGGTATTGGACCTGATAAAGCATTTATATCCCTTGCGCACATGCAATTTAAACCTAAGTCCGGAAAACATACGGGCGGGCAAATTTAATGTATGTCTGGAATATCATATAAAAAACTGCGCCGGGCCATGTATCGGGTTGCAATCACAGGAAGAATATCTCAAAAACATAGATGAAATCAAGGAAATTCTGAAAGGGAATACACAAGATATCAGTCGTATGTTGCTGGAAAAGATGCAGACGTTGGCAGACGAAATGAAGTTTGAAGAGGCGCAGAAAGTGAAAGAGAAATATCTTCTGATAGAGAGTTACCGCTCCAAATCAGAGGTAGTAAGCGCTGTATTGCACAATATCGATGTATTCTCAATCGAAGAAGACGAGTCGAACTCTGCTTTCATCAATTATCTGCACATCACAAACGGCGCCATCAATCAGGCTTTCACGTTCGAATATAAAAAGAAGCTGAACGAATCAAAAGAGGAGCTTTTGACGCTTGGTATTATTGAAATGCGGGAACGCTATAAAAGCCAATCCAGAGAGATCATAGTGCCTTTTGAGCTCGATTTGGAGTTAAACAATGTCGTATTTACCGTTCCACAGCGGGGAGATAAGAAGAAATTGCTGGATCTTTCGGTTCTAAACGTGAAACAGTACAAGGCTGACCGCCTAAAACAGGCGGAAAAACTGAATCCGGAACAAAGGAGCATGCGTTTAATGAAAGAAATTCAGCAAGAGCTGCATTTGGAAAGACCGCCGCTGCAAATCGAGTGTTTTGATAACTCAAACATACAGGGTTCTGATGCTGTGGCAGCCTGTGTTGTATTTAAGAAGACCAAGCCATCAAAAAAAGATTACCGGAAATACAATATAAAGACGGTTGTAGGGCCTGATGACTATGCTTCCATGAAAGAGGTCGTCAGAAGGCGTTATCAACGCGCTATCGAAGAGAATTCTCCTCTACCCGACCTGATTATCACTGATGGTGGAAAAGGCCAAATGGAGGTCGTTAGAGAGGTCGTTGAAGACGAACTGAATCTGGCTATTCCTATTGCCGGACTAGCAAAGGACAACCGCCACCGCACATCAGAGCTGCTTTTTGGATTTCCTCCGCAGACGATTGGCATCAAACAGCAAAGCCCATTATTCCGTCTGCTGACACAGATTCAGGATGAAGTACACCGTTTTGCTATTAGTTTCCATCGTGATAAACGCAGCAAACGACAAGTTGCGTCCGCACTGGATACCATCAAAGGTATCGGAGAAAAGACAAAAACAGCACTTTTGAAAGAGTTCAAGAGCGTAAAACGAATAAAAGAAGCCTCTTTTGAGGAGATTGCCGCTGTGATTGGAGAAGCGAAAGCCAAGACTGTAAAAGAAGGTTTAGATAACGAACAACAATAAGGAAATACGTCAGCCAAGGCGGCACTGTTCGAAAGTTCGAGCAGTGCCGCTCTAAATTTCAAACCATAACAATCAATAAGTTGATTATCACTACCAAGATAGCGAATTGACAACAAATAATAACGAATAGTCCTATTGACTACGGAGCGAATTCACAATATTTTCCCACCAACACACCGTTTTCTCTTCCGAATTTTGTAAATTTGCCTTTCCTAACCACGAAATAGAATAAATAACAATGCGAATAGTTATACAACGGGTAAGCCATGCGTCAGTAACCATTGAAGGACACTGCAAATCGTCCATCGGAAAAGGGATGCTGATATTAGTTGGCATCGAAGAATCAGACGGGCAGGAAGACATCGACTGGCTCTGCAAAAAGATAGTAAATCTACGTATCTTCGACGATGAAAATGGGGTGATGAACAAGTCTATTTTAGAAGATGGAGGCGAAATTTTAGTTATCAGCCAGTTCACGCTACACGCTTCTACCAAAAAGGGAAATCGCCCCTCCTACATCAAAGCTGCCAAACCGGATATCTCTATCCCACTCTACGAGCAATTCTGCAAAGATTTAAGCGGTGCACTGGGAAAAGAAATAGGCACAGGAATCTTCGGAGCAGACATGAAAGTTGAACTTTTAAACGACGGTCCTGTTACTATATGCATGGATACCAAAAACAAAGAATAGATATTCCATACTAATCATCAATCACTAATCACTAAAAAAATGACTCTGGAAGAAGCACAGAAACAAGTGGACCAATGGGTGAAAACATACGGTGTCCGCTACTTCAGCGAGTTGACCAATATGGCAGTTCTCACGGAAGAGGTAGGAGAACTGGCGCGTGTCATGGCCCGCAAATATGGAGATCAATCCTTTAAAGAGGGAGAGAAAGATAATATAGATGAAGAGATAGCAGACGTTTTATGGGTGCTTCTCTGCATTGCCAACCAGACAGGTGTAGACATAACCACTGCTTTCCAGAAAAGCATGGATAAGAAAACGAAACGAGATAATAAAAGACATATCAACAACCCAAAACTGAAAGATCATGGAAGAGAATAACTCACAGCCCAACAAGTACAATGCCGCATTGGCAAAGTATAATACCAATCTGAGCGATGCAGATATTCAAGCTCGCGTAGCTGAATTGATTGAGAAAAAAGTGCCGGAAAACAATACGGAAGACGTTAAGAAATTCCTGTTCAACTGCATTGATCTGACCACACTGAACAGTACGGACAGCGATGAAAGCGTGATGCACTTTACTGAAAAAGTCAATCAGTTTGACGACGAATATCCTGATCTGAAAAACGTAGCAGCCATCTGTGTGTACCCCAACTTTGCAGCCATCGTTAAAAACACGCTGGAAGTAGATGGAGTCAATATCGCCTGTGTATCAGGAGGTTTCCCCTCTTCACAGACATTCATTGAAGTGAAAGTGGCAGAAACAGCACTGGCCATTGCAGACGGTGCAGACGAAATAGATATTGTGATTTCCATCGGCAAGTTCCTTAGCGGAGACTACGAAGGAATGTGCGAAGAAATACAGGAACTAAAAGAAGTTTGCAAGGAACGCCACCTCAAAGTAATCCTCGAAACAGGCGCATTAAAGAGTGCTTCCAACATCAAGAAAGCCTCTATCCTATCCATGTATTCGGGCGCAGACTTCATCAAGACATCTACCGGAAAGCAGCAGCCTGCCGCCACGCCAGAAGCCGCTTACGTGATGTGTGAAGCTATCAAAGAATACTATCAGAAGACAGGAATCAAGATTGGATTCAAACCGGCAGGTGGTATCAACACCGTTAACGATGCGATTATTTACTACACTATTGTAAAAGAACTATTAGGTGAAGAATGGCTGGATAATCAACTGTTCCGCTTGGGAACCAGCCGTTTAGCCAACCTCCTCCTTTCCGACATCAAAGGCGAAGAAATCAAGTTCTTCTAAAAATTAAAGGCTACATTAGCAATCAAATACGCCTTACCGCGCGATTCCCGTACTCCGGGAACCGACGCGGTATTTTTTATTTAAGAAAAACTAAACATAGTTACTGGACAATTCGGAAAAACAATTATCTTTGTAAACGGTTTAGCGATGAAAATATAGCTAATTAGTTATATTAGAGAACGTTTCATTTATTACCAATTCCTGGAATTCGGCAAAATTCAAAGTTATGAATGGTAATAAGCAAACGGGTCTCACGCACCTTCATGTATATACTTTTGTTATATATCGAATGGAGCGTGGGACTGTTGCTTGTATACTCATAACGGCTTGCCGAAGCCTCAGGAAAATACATGGCAACAGTTCTCACGCTTTTCATGAACTTTATGGAGGTATTAAGGATGGACGCTTACACGAGAACCTTACGATTCAATCACAACCCTTTGAATCTCATCCTCGGAACAGAGAGAAAGAAGGGGCTACGCATCGGTTATATGGAAGCTGGACTGCAAGGCTTCTATCTCAACTCCATAGAGACCGGAATCCATCCGCAAAAGCTATCCAAACTGCTAACAGAGGAGTTTCACTGCACCGATAATGAGTCCGCCACCGGACTATTCCAGTTCCTTATCAACGAAGGCGACAGAGTCTCCTACCAGATTATGCTCCCCTACTTACTCTCCACAGAGAACATCAACGAGTTCGAAAGTATCATCCAAAAGCGCTTTTTCGGAGTAGAACGCTTCATCCGGCAAGGAAAGAATCTATACAGATTCGTGAAATATACAGAGGAAAGAAGAGACCCGATTATATGGATAAATGACTTAGAAAAAGGGATTATCGGATGGGACATGGGATTGCTTGTCAGCTTGGCGCGCGCCTCCCAAACATGCGGGCACATCAGCAAGGAACAAGCCTGGAAGTACATAGAACAAGCAGCCCAATTATGTTCTCTAGATCTTCATACAGCTGAAGAAATAGACAAGAGTTTCCTTTTAGGAAAAGCGATGAAATCGGGAAAGATAGAAGATTGGGATCGATTATTATCGTGCTATTCACTCCTGGGCAGGCACAGGAAGTAACTATTTTTCGCGGTTTACCACGTAATCCAAGTAAGCCCGGAGAGCCGCACAAATATCAGATTCCGGCAAAGAAGCCAGTAAATCAAAAGCCTTTTGCTTATAGACATTCATCGTCTGAACGGCATATTCAATGCCCCCGTTTTCTTTGATAAACGAGATCAAATGGGCAATTTCATCGAGAGTAGCTGCACCCTCCTTTACCTTGATTGCCAATTCCTGCGCCTCATCGTTTTTTGTTGTGTTCAATACATACAAAGCGGGTAATGTCAGTTTACCTTCAAGCATATCATTACCCGTAGGTTTACCAATTTCCTTATTATCAAAGTAATCGAAAATATCATCTTTTATCTGGAAACAGATACCAATATATTCGCCCAGCAAACGGGCAAGTTCAGCTTCCCCCTCACCCACACCTACCGAGAAAGCGGCAGCCTTTGTGCAGGCAGCAAAAAGAGCAGCAGTTTTCTTGCGGATTACATCAAAATAGACTTCCTCGGAAAAACTGTGATTACTTACATTTGAAAGCTGAAGCAACTCACCGTCAGCAAGATCCTGCCCAAGAGTAGACACCAGTTGAATAATGCGGTGACTGTTCGTTAGTTCGGCATGCACCAGACTGGTTGCCAGTAGATAGTCGCCCGTCAGCACGGCTACTTTATTATTAAAGATAGCATTTACCGAGAGCTGTCCACGACGTTCGGAACTTTCATCCACTACGTCATCATGTACCAGGCTGGCCGTATGAAGGAGTTCCAGTGAAACAGCCGCATGAAGAGTGGAAGGACATACAGCACCATAAAGACGTGCCACCAGCAAAACAAGAATAGGACGCATCATCTTACCATTCCTCTGCCGTATGTGAGATACGACGCTATCGAGCAATGCATTTGAACTGGAGAGAGAACTATCAAAAAGTTCTTTGAAGTCTCTCAGTTCTGCTTCAATCGGAGTTCTGATGAGTGAGATGCTGTCCATTAATTACACAATTTGAGCACAAAAGTAATAATAAAACGCTTAATACCGTATTTTTTTGTACTTTTACCATGAAAAATTAATTAAATCTATGGATTCAGGTAATAAATTATTTCTTTTAGACGCTTATGCATTGATATATCGGGCGTATTACGCCTTTATTAAGAACCCAAGAATCAATTCCAAAGGATTCAACACTTCAGCTATACTGGGTTTTGTAAACACCCTCGAAGAAGTGCTGAAAAAAGAGAATCCCACTCATATAGGAGTAGCCTTCGACCCTGCAGGACCTACCTTCCGCCACGAAGCTTTCGAACAATATAAAGCGCAGCGTGAAGAAACTCCGGAAGCGATCCGCCTTTCCGTGCCTATTATAAAGGATATTATTCGTGCTTACCGCATCCCTATTCTGGAAGTTGCAGGCTACGAAGCCGACGACGTGATAGGTACGCTTGCCACCGAAGCCGGTCGCCAAGGTATCACCACCTATATGATGACTCCCGACAAAGATTACGGGCAGCTGGTAAGTGACAAAGTATTTATGTATCGCCCCAAACACACAGGAGGTTTCGAAGTGATGGGAGTGGAGGAAGTGAAAGCCAAGTTTGACATTCAGTCTCCGACACAGGTGATCGATATGCTCGGACTGATGGGCGACTCTTCAGATAACATTCCCGGATGTCCGGGAGTAGGAGAAAAGACTGCTCAAAAACTGGTCTCCGAATTCGGAAGCATCGAGAACCTATTGGAACATACCGACCAACTGAAAGGAGCATTGAAAACAAAAGTGGAAACCAATCGGGAAATGATTACGTTCTCGAAATTTCTCGCCACCATTAAAATCGATGTCCCTATCCAACTTGAGATGGATGCTCTTGTCCGCGAAGAAGCAGACGAGAATTCACTCCGCAGCATTTTCGAGGAATTGGAATTTAGAACACTCATCGACCGGGTGCTCAAAAAAGATATTTCCGGAAACGGAATAACCTCTGCCACCGGAAGCAAAGTTGCTACTGGAAAAAGTGCCCCCTCTCCTCTTCCACTTTTTCCCGAAGAAGGAGGCGGAATGCAAGGCGATTTATTTGCGAATTTTACGGGCAATGACGCAGGCGAAGCCAAAAAATCGAATCTAGAGACGTTAGAAACGCTTAATTGCGACTACCAACTCATTGATACAGAGAAGAAAAGAAGAGAAATTATTCAAAAGTTACTTACATCGAAAATTCTCTCATTAGATACGGAAACTACCGGGACCGAACCAATGGATGCCGAATTGGTCGGAATGAGTTTTTCCATTGCCGAAAATGAAGCATTTTATGTTCCTGTTCCATCAGACCGGGACGAAGCGTTAAAAATCGTAAAGGAGTTCCGCCCGGTCTTCGAAAATGAGAATTCGTTAAAAGTCGGACAGAATATCAAGTACGATATGATCGTTCTTCAAAATTATGGTGCAGTAGTAAAAGGTCCGCTTTTCGATACGATGATCGCTCACTATGTTCTTCAACCGGAACTTCGTCATGGCATGGATTATCTTGCGGAAATTTACCTGCACTATCAGACTATCCACATTGACGAACTGATAGGTCCCAAAGGAAAGAATCAGAAGAACATGCGCGACCTCGACCCGAAAGATGTATATCTATATGCCTGCGAAGATGCAGACGTAACTCTGAAACTGAAAAATGTATTGGAGAAAGAACTGAAAGAAAATGACGCAGAACGTTTGTTCTATGATATAGAAATGCCGCTAGTTCCCGTATTGGTTAATATAGAACGGAACGGGGTATTGCTGGATACGGAAGCATTGAAGCAGTCGTCCGCCCATTTCACCGCCCAGATGGAGCAAATCGAAAAAGAGATTTACGAATTGGCCGGTGAGACTTTCAATATCGCTTCGCCCAAACAAGTCGGTGAGGTACTGTTTGACAAACTGAAAATCGTAGAGAAGGCAAAAAAGACTAAGACCGGCCAGTACGTCACCTCAGAAGAAGTGCTCGAAAGCCTCCGGCATAAACATCCGGTAGTAGAAAAGATTCTGGAACATCGCGGACTGAAAAAGCTATTGGGCACGTATATCGACGCACTTCCCCTACTTATCAACCCACGCACAGGAAGGGTGCATACCTCTTTCAACCAGACTGTAACCGCTACGGGACGCCTTAGCTCAAGTAACCCGAATTTACAGAATATCCCTATCCGCGACGAGAATGGAAAAGAAATCCGCAAGGCTTTCATCCCCGATGAAGGCTGCCTCTTCTTCTCTGCCGACTATTCGCAAATTGAATTGCGCATCATGGCACACCTTAGCGAGGATAAGAATATGATTGATGCTTTCCTTAGCAACCACGATATTCATGCTGCCACCGCTGCCAAAATCTATAAGATTGATCTGAAAGATGTAGATTCCGACATGCGCCGTAAAGCCAAGACTGCCAATTTCGGTATCATCTATGGCATATCCGTATTTGGTCTTGCCGAACGGATGAATGTAGACCGCAAAGAAGCCAAAGAACTAATCGACGGTTACTTTGAAACTTATCCGGGAGTGAAAGCCTATATGGACAAAAGTATTCAGGTGGCCCAGGAAAAAGGTTATGTAGAAACAATTTTCCATCGGAAGCGCTTTTTGCCGGACATCAATTCCCGGAATGCCGTTGTACGCGGATATGCGGAACGAAATGCCATCAACGCCCCTATCCAGGGAAGTGCGGCAGATATTATAAAAGTAGCAATGGCACGTATCTATCAACGGTTCCAAACCGAAGGAATACAAGCCAAAATGATCCTGCAAGTACATGACGAATTAAACTTCAGCGTTCCCGTCAATGAAAAAGAGCGCGTAGAAGAAATTGTCATTGAAGAAATGGAGAAAGCATACCGCATGCACGTCCCCTTGAAAGCAGATTGCGGATGGGGCAAAAACTGGCTTGAGGCACATTAAACCATCAAGTGAATAAAGGCCACCTCAATAAGGAATTGCTATCTTTTAGATACTAATTGCGCAGAGTGACTCCACCTTATCCGGGGTTTCCGCTTACAAAATAGAAGCAAGTATAGGTAATAACATTATTTAACTCATTATCCAGAAAGCTAGAAAAAGGAATCCTTTTTCGACGAAGTGATTCATTCTATATCCGGCAGATTGACTGCCGGATATTTTTTTGTCACCAATCTTGGCAAAAAGCAACTCATCTCCCGCCCTACCTATTGACATTTTGATAATCTTTTATCTTCTAAAATGCATAAATACCAAATTAATATGTAGATTTGCAGCGAAAAACTAATGCATTTGATAGACAAATGAAAGTATAACTCAAAAATTTAAATAGCCATGAAAGCAAAAGTATCTTTAAAAATGTTCGTTTTATCTGCAGCTCTTCTTGTTGTATCGCTTGCTACTTCTGCACGTAGCTACGACAATCAATTGATTTATAATCCAATCGAAGAGAATGGTATGACAGTGGGACAGACCGTTTACAAAATGGACGGAAACACACTTGCCAACTACATGAAGTACAACTACAAGTACGATGACAACAAACGTATGATTGAAAGCGAGGCCTTGAAATGGAACAATAGCAAAGACGCATGGGAAAAAGACCTACGCATCAATTACACTTATGAAGGCAAGACCGTTACTACCAATTATTATAAATGGAACGCTAAAAAACAAGCCTACGTACTGGTACCCGAAATGACCGTTACGATGGATAATACAAATATGTAACATAAACTCTCTCTCATTCTAATATTCTAACAAAAAAAGATACGCCGCTTCTGCTGAAGAAGTGGCGTATTGCAATTTATAAGGTCTACATTACAAAACAAAGAAACGCTCTTGCAGTTCTTTTAGATAACTTCGGGAAATCATCAGATCGTTCTTATCATGGAAAGGCGGATAAAGCTGGCAACACTTACCATCAATCATTGCCAGATAATTAACATTTACAATAGCCGATTGGCTAATCTGCACAAAAGCTTGTGAATAACTGATAATATCTTCTGCTTTTGTATTCCGTTTCAAATTCAGGCGAGTCTGATTAAACAAGACTACCTGCCATTGACGTTTGTCTTTCAGATACTCAAAAAAGCCGATTTCTTCCAGGCGTAAAAGCTTGAAACCCGTCACTGTGCTAATCATAAACATGCCCTGTTGTGGCATTAATGCACTGATAGAAGAGGCAAAAGAAGGCAAAAGAGGAAGCGAAGTAGAGCTCATAGCCTTCCGGTAACGGTCCATAATTACTTTCAGGTCTTCTGCTTCAAAAGGCTTCAGCAGGAAGTCGAAAGCCGACTCACGCAATGCCTGAAGCAAGTATTTATCATAAGAGGTGTAAAACACCACCTTCATATCCCACAAAATATCCTCTCTAATTTCACTTAGCAGGTTAAGCCCCAATGTATCCGGAAGCTCCACATCGAGGAACAATAAATCCGGATGCAACTCCATAATCATCTTTTTACCTTTTGCACCATTCCCTGCGATTCCTTTTACTTCAAATTCACGATAGGGCTCCAACTCTCGGCGCAAAGCATCAATCGCTGTACGTTCATCGTCAACGATGACTACCTTATACTTTTCTTCTGTCTCCATCATAAATCATAAGAAAAACGAAACGGGATATATACCGACACTTCCGTACCGGTTTGTCCATCGCTTCTGTTGGTTATATTAAAACGTATTTTATCACTCTTGTTCTTTGTATTCAGTAATTGAATGGTCTGATACAACACTTTCAATCCTGTACCAGTACCCCGTGTGGCGGAAACTACCTGCGGGAGATACCCGCGTCCGTTGTCGGTAACCGTTATGCGAATCCCATTTGTTTCACGGGAAACATATACCATTAGCTCCTTTTTTCCGTCCTTTCCCGCCAGCCCATGCTTAATCGCATTTTCTACCGGAATTTGTACAATCATAGAAGGAATCATGATGCGGGTTGCATCTAATCCGTCCTCCACTGTGACTGTCGCAATAAACTCTTCCCCCACACGCCCGCGCTCCAATTCGATGTATGTACGCACGAAATCCAGTTCATCTTGCAAGGATACACTCAACTTCTCGGTCAGTTCGAGGCTCCGACGAAGATACTTCACCAGCTCCATCAGATTATGTTTCACCTCTTCCGAGCCGTTAAACTGATTGATCTCACGTCCCAGTACATTAAAAGTAAAATGAGGAGAAATCCGGCTTCTCAAATTCTCCATGCGGACACGGTTGATTTGCTGGAAGAAACGCTGACGAAGAAACTCCCTCTTTTTACGCATATACCAGACAACCACCACTACTCCCGCCACAAGCAGCACGCAGACAAGCACCCAGATAAATACGCTCAATTTGAGCACCCTCATCTCTCCTGCCTGTCGCTGAATCTGCATTTCTTTACGAAGCACGATTGTATCTTGCCGGTAGCGCATATCCAGTTCGGCAACACGCATCTGTATTCGTTCGCTACGAATGGAATCATCCAGATGACAATCGCGTTTCAGATACTCATAGGCATGACGGTAATCACCAATCTGTTCAAAATAATGTTGTAGATACTGATTGCGTATAGTCAGCATATTGGCGTCAAGATGCCCGACAGGAGTAGTCCGGGCAATCATTGTTTTCGCTTGAGCTATATTTCCTTTCTTCAATGCCAGTTCAATCATCTGGGTTTCGATGTAATGTACAGCCGAGTTATGCTGTATATCGGAGAAGAACCGATAACTCTCGTCCAGACAGGACTGTGCGGAGTCCAGTTTGTCAGTCAGCAGGTACAGTTCTCCCAGGTTTACTTTGATAAAATTCTGTTCAAACACCATCTGCGGATAAGAAGAGACGAGCACATTGGCCCTGCGCATATATTTCAAGGCTTCTTGATAGTCTTTCCGGTAATAATAATGATTACCGCGATTGTTGAGATAAGTCCATCGTTCGCTCACGTTCATTTCATCGAAGAACTGCCCGGCCAATTCATAGTAATGATTGGATAAATCGAAATCGCGCAGTTCCATGTAAGTCTGCCCCAATCCGTAGTAGACAGGAAATTTCGTGTGCTCGGACAAGTTCAAAGAATCACAGAGAAACAGGGCGCGCCGGTAATACGAAGCAGTGTGCGCCAAGTCACTGCGATGCAGATAGGCATCAGCTATATTGATACAAATATCCGGAAGCAGGTGTAGTTTTTTTCCTTTCAGGCGATATCCATAGGCTTTCTTATAGTCGATAATTGCAGAATCAGGGCGGTTCAGTTGCATCCATACGTTGCCTTCGATATTATAGACATCGGACAATACATCATTCCATCGTGGAGACTGGAGAGATTCAGAAGATTGGGAAGCATTGCGGGAAAATTCTTTTACCCGGCGGTTGTAATAGAGTATAGAATCAAAATCGGAAGAGACAAAGAATGTTTTCCCATAAAGGGCAAGCAAACGATAATAGACCTGGGAATCTTGCGCCTGTGTCAGTGCGTCAAGCACCTGTGAGCGGGAATAATGCACATTGGAAAACAAAGAATCCTGTACACGAACTTCCAGAGAATCAACCAACACCTGTTCGCACGAAGAGTTATTGCGGTGTCTATCAGCATATCCGCAACTCAACAACATCAACAACCCCAACAGTCCAAATAGTTTCATAGCAGTCTTCCGATTCATCAGTCCCCTTATTCATGTCATGTTTTGAATGTGACAAAAATACATTATTTATCCTGAATCCCAGCGAATTTTATTATTTTTTTAATACCTTTGTGCCCATATAAATATGAGTAACTGACCTAATGAGTCCACTGAACTTCACCCACATTTTGACACAGGCAGTCGATGAGCTATCGGAAAGCGAATCTTATAAAGGACTGTTTCATCAGCACAAAGATGGCGAACCACTGCCCTCTGCTAAAGTCTTGTATGAAATTATTGAGCTTTCACGCTCCATTCTTTTCCCCGGATATTACGGAAATTCTACTATTAACAGCCGGACAATTAATTATCACATCGGCGTCAACATTGAAAAATTGTTTGACTTACTTTGTGAGCAAATCCTGGCCGGATTGTGTTTTAGCACTTCCATAGAGGGGAAATGCAACGTCTGCTCCGACTCGAAACGGGAAGAGGCTGCACGTCTTGCTGCTAAATTCATCAGTAAGTTACCCGCCATGAGGAGGATACTGGCAACGGATGTGGAAGCCGCCTACAACGGTGACCCGGCTGCCGAAAGCTATGGAGAGGTCATATTCTGTTATCCGGCCATTAAAGCGATCAGCAATTACCGTATCGCGCATGAATTGCTGGAACTGGGTGTTCCTCTGATTCCCCGTATCATCACGGAGATGGCGCATAGCGAAACGGGAATTGATATCCATCCGGCCGCAAAGATTGGCACTCACTTCACTATCGACCATGGTACGGGTGTCGTTATCGGTGCCACGAGTATTATCGGAAATAACGTCAAGCTATATCAGGGCGTCACACTAGGAGCCAAGAGTTTCCCGCTGGATGCCGACGGAAAACCTATCAAGGGAATCCCCCGCCATCCGATCCTGGAAGACAATGTGATTGTTTATTCCAACGCCACTATTCTGGGAAGAATCACCATCGGGCGTGATGCAACCGTAGGCGGTAATATCTGGGTAACGGAAAACGTGCCCGCAGGAGCAAGAATCGTACAAACTAAAGCAAAAAAATAAAATCAAAAGAATCTATATGAGCGAACAATTCGAGATGATAGCCAAGACTTTCCAGGGACTGGAAGAGATACTTGCAGAAGAACTGACAGCATTAGGAGCCAACGACATTCAAATAGGACGTCGTATGGTTTCATTTACAGGAGATAAACGTATGATGTACAAGGCTAATTTCTGTCTACGTACCGCCATCCGTATCCTGAAACCCATCAAGAACTTTACGGCCAAAGATGCTGACGAGGTTTACAATCAAATACAGGCTATTCCATGGGAAGAATATCTCGATGTGAACAAGACATTTGCTATCGATGCAGTAGTATTCAGTGAGGAGTTCCGCCATTCGAAATTCGTTTCGTACAAGGTGAAAGATGCGATTGTGGACTACTTCCGCGAGAAAACGGGTAAACGTCCGTCGGTACGCATCAACAACCCGGATGTACTTCTGAACATTCATATTGCACAGACTACCTGTACCTTGTCGTTGGACTCGTCCGGAGAATCACTTCACCGTCGCGGTTATCGCCAGGAAGCGGTAGAAGCTCCGTTGAATGAGGTATTGGCTGCCGGCATGATTTTAATGACCGGATGGCGTGGAGAATGTGATCTGATCGATCCGATGTGTGGTTCGGGTACTATCCCTGTAGAAGCCGCACTGATTGCTAAGAATATCGCTCCGGGAGTATTCCGTAAAGGGTTTGCTTTCGAGAAATGGGTGGATTTCGATGCGGATATGTTTGATGAGATTTACAATGACGACAGTCAGGAGCGTGAGTTTACTCATAAGATTTATGGGTATGACAACAATCCGAAAGCGAATGAGATTGCAACTCACAATATAAAAGCTGCCGGTGTATCGAAAGACATCGTGTTGAAGCTGCAACCGTTCCAGCAGTTTGAACAGCCACAGGAAAAGTCGATTATCATCACTAATCCGCCATACGGTGAACGTATTTCCACTAATGATTTGCTTGGACTTTATCAGATGATCGGTGAACGTCTGAAACATGCGTTTGTAGGAAACGAGGCATGGGTGCTTTCTTATCGGGAAGAGTGTTTCGACCAGATTGGTCTGAAAGCAAGTCAGAAAGTTCCTTTGTTCAATGGACCGTTGGAGTGTGAGTTCCGCAAATATGAGATTTTTGACGGAAAATACAAAGAGTTCAAGAGCCAGGAAGAGGGGGAAGAAAAGAAAGAGGCTGAAGGAGAACAGGCTCCAAGATTCAGAGAAAGAAAAGAATTTAAGCCACGCCGCGAAGGTGAGTTCAAACCGCGTCGGGATGGTGAATCCAGACCTCGCAGAGAGGGAGAATACAAGCCACGCAGAGAAGGTGGTGAGTTCAAAGGTGGTGACAGAGATAGAAAGCCACGGGGAGAATTTCGCGGAGGAAGAGATTCGAGAGGCCCGAGAGAGTTTAAAGGAAATCGGGAGCCGAGGATTCCGAAGAAGGAAGAGGAATAAACCATTCTAATTCCAACAACTTATTCACCCTGTAATTCACTAGTTAATAATTAATTAAAAACTTGAAGTTCCAAATTGGAACTTCAAGTTTACATCATAGTTCTAATGTTCAGTCACAAATTGGAACCTGTCTAAACAAAAAAAGATGGATGATATAGCCATTATAGAAAACAAAATATACGAAATCAGAGGGCAAAAAGTTATGCTTGACTTTGATTTGGCAGAAATGTATGGAGTTGAAACTAAACGCCTCAAGGAACAAGTACGTCGTAATATTGAACGCTTTCCTGCTGAATTCATGTTCGAGCTAACAAAGGAAGAAGTTGCAATTTCAAGGTCGCAAATTGCGACCTTGAAAACAGGACAAGGATATAACATCAAATATCTTCCGTTTGCATTTACTGAATATGGTATAGTTATGTTATCCAGCGTCCTCAAATCCAAGACCGCTGTGGAAGTAAATATCAATATTATCCGTGCTTTTGTACGTATGCGCCAATATCTTCTATCCAATATACCTAAAAAGGAGTTGGAAGAATTAAAACAACGCATCGAATATCTCGAAGAAGATATTACTTCTGATAGGGAAAGTTACGAAAAACAATTTGACGACCTATTTAATGCCTTTGCTAAAATAAGTGCAATTATCCAATCAAGACAGACTCCTTTGGACAGAGTAAAAATAGAAGGATTTAAAAACAAATAATAAAGAAAAGAGCAATGAGTAAAATTGGAAAAAGAGCCATTCTGTTATTGTTGGCACTACCAATCGGATTCAATGTTATGGCACAAGAAACCAAAAAACCGACGCTGGAAGAACTGATTCCGGGCGGCGAGAGTTACCGCTATGCAGACAACCTGTACGGACTGCAATGGTGGGGTGACGAATGTATCAAGCCGGGCGTAGATACCCTTTATTCTATCCAACCCAAAACGGGAAAGGAAACAATGGTTATCACTCGTGAACAGATCAACAAAGTGCTTGAAGAGAACAAGGCAGGAAAGTTATCACACCTGTATTCCGTCAGTTTCCCATGGGCCGATAAGCCACAAATGCTATTCAAGATAGCAGGAAAGTTCATTGTATATGATTTCAAGAGCAATCAAGTTGTCAGCACTCTCAAACCCAAAGACGGAGCAGATAATGAAGACTATTGCGCAGCCAGTGGAAACGTGGCATACACGATAGGTAACAATCTGTATGTAAACGAGAAAGCAGTAACTAATGAACCCGAAGGCATCGTTTGCGGACAGACTGTACACCGGAATGAATTTGGTATCAACAAAGGCACTTTCTGGAGCCCGAAAGGCAACCTGCTCGCTTTCTACCGTATGGACGAGAGCATGGTGACACAATACCCGCTTGTAGACATCACTGCACGCGTAGGCGAAGTGAACAATGTACGTTATCCGATGGCAGGCATGACGAGCCATCAGGTAAAAGTAGGCATTTACAATCCTGCCACAGGCAAAAGCATTTATCTGAACGCAGGTGATCCCACAGACCGTTATTTCACCAATATCAGCTGGTCACCGGATGAAAAAAGCCTCTACTTGATTGAAGTAAACCGTGACCAGAACCACGCCAAACTTTGCCAGTACAACGCAGAAACAGGAGAGCCGATGGGCGTTCTCTACGAAGAAATGCATCCTAAATACGTGGAGCCACAAAACGCAATCGTATTTTTGCCGTGGGACCCTACCAAGTTCATCTATCAAAGTCAGCGTGACGGCTACAACCATCTTTATCTCTTTGATGCCAATGCAGCCAACATGAAAGGTGAAACTTATAACAGCGCCAACGGTGGTACTTACTTCCAGGCCGGCAAAGTCAAACAACTGACCAAAGGCAACTGGCTGGTTAGCGACGTCCTGGGATTCAACACAAAGCGTAAAGAAATCATCTTCACAGCCGTAGAAGGCTTGAGAAGCGGACATTTCGCTGTAAACGTGAGCAATGGAAAAATAAGCCAACCGTTCGAGAACTGCAAAGAAAGCGAACATAGCGGCATGCTTAACGCTTCCGGCACTTATCTTATCGACCGTTATTCAACAAAAGACCAGCCTCGCATCATCAACCTGGTAGACACCAAAAACTTCAAAGAAACAGCCAATCTGCTGACTGCTGAAAGCCCTTACGAAGGCTACCAAATGCCAAGCATCGAAACCGGAACAATCAAAGCGGCAGACGGCACCACCGACCTGCATTATCGCCTGATGAAACCGGCCAACTTTGACCCGGCCAAGAAATATCCCGTCATCGTATACGTCTACGGAGGTCCTCACGCGCAATGCGTCACCGGAGGATGGCAGAACGGCGCACGTGGATGGGACACATACATGGCAGGTAAAGGCTATATCATGTTCACCATCGACAACCGTGGCAGCAGTAACCGTGGACTGGCATTTGAAAATGCTACCTTCCGCCGTCTTGGCATCGAAGAAGGTAAAGACCAGGTAAAAGGTGTTGAATTCCTGAAATCCCTCCCCTACGTAGACAGCGAACGCATCGGCGTACACGGATGGAGCTTCGGAGGACACATGACTACCGCTTTGATGCTTCGTTACCCGGAAATATTCAAAGTAGGCGTTGCCGGAGGCCCGGTAATCGACTGGGGCTATTATGAAGTGATGTACGGCGAACGCTATATGGATACACCGGAAAGCAATCCGGAAGGCTACAAAGAATGTAATCTGAAAAACCTTGCCGGCCAACTGAAAGGTCACCTATTGATTATTCACGACGACCACGACGACACCTGCGTGCCACAGCACACCCTGTCGTTCATGAAAGCCTGTGTAGATGCCCGCACTTATCCCGACCTGTTTATCTACCCGTGCCACAAGCACAACGTAGCAGGACGCGACCGTGTACATCTGCATGAGAAAATCACCCGGTACTTTGAGCAGAACTTATAAAACTGACAAAGACACCACCGTATCCATACAAATCATAGATAACAGTATAAATCCATAACAATACAAAGATGAAGATATTATTACTAGGCTCGGGCGGCCGCGAACATGCACTGGCATGGAAAATTGCCCAAAGTCCGAAAGTTGAAAAACTATACATTGCTCCGGGAAATGCCGGAACAACTGCCGTAGGCGAGAATGTCAACATCAAAGCAACCGATTTTGAAGCAATCAGTGCTTTTGCTCTAAAAGAGAACATCCAAATGATAGTAGTAGGTCCCGAAGATCCGTTGGTAAAAGGAATCTACGATTACTTTCAAAACCGTCCGGAGCTAAAGCATATTGCCGTGATCGGTCCCTCGGCTCAAGGAGCACAACTGGAAGGCAGCAAGGAGTTTGCCAAAGGCTTCATGATGCGCCACAACATCCCGACAGCCCGCTACAAAAGCATTACTTCCGAAAACCTCGAAGAGGGCCTCGCTTTCCTCGAAACGTTGGAAGCTCCCTATGTATTGAAGGCTGATGGCCTTTGTGCCGGGAAAGGAGTTCTCATCCTTCCTACGCTGGATGAAGCGAAGAAAGAACTGAAAGAAATGCTCGGCGGCATGTTCGGTTCCGCATCGGCAACCGTTGTGATTGAAGAGTTCTTGAGCGGTATCGAGTGCTCTGTATTCGTACTGACAGACGGAGACAACTACAAAGTCCTCCCTGTAGCGAAAGACTACAAACGTATCGGTGAAGGCGACAAAGGATTGAATACAGGCGGTATGGGTAGCGTGACTCCGGTTCCGTTTGCTGATGAAGTATATATGGAGAAAGTACGCACACGCATCATCGAACCGACCATCAATGGTCTGAAAAAAGAAAAGATCACCTACAAAGGTTTCATCTTCCTCGGTCTTATCAAGGTGAAAGGTGAACCGATGGTGATCGAATACAACGTCCGCATGGGCGACCCGGAAACAGAAAGCGTGATGTTGCGCATCCAAAGCGACTTCGTAGAGTTGCTTGAAGGCACAGCGGCAGGCAATCTGAACGAGAAAACACTGGTGATGGACCCACGTTCGGCCGGCTGCGTCATTCTTGTCAGCGGCGGTTACCCCGAAGCCTACGAAAAAGGATTCCCTATCAGCGGACTGGAACAGGCTGCCGCCACCGACAGCATCATCTTCCATGCCGGAACAGCCATGAAAGACGGAAAAGTGGTGACGAACGGAGGACGTGTGATTGCCGTTTGCTCTTACGGTGCAACGAAAGAAGAAGCACTGGCACAGAGCTACAAAGTGGCAGACATGATCGACTTCAACAAGAAGTATTTCCGCCGCGACATCGGATTCGATTTGTAAGAAACAACCTGTAATAATACGCCACGGCAGGCATAAATCCCCTATTTGCACGACATATAGATCCTACAAAGCGATGATATATGCCTGCCGGGCGGCAAAAGAACTGACAGACCAATGAGAAATAAAAGACTACAAAGTCAAGTGACGGCAGGACGGTGGACCCTGCCTGCCGTTATCTTTATCTGCGCCCTGTGCTGGGTGTTGACTTACTTTTTATTTCCCGACTCCATAGCCTCAACAACACCCAAGGACAGCTCTTCTTTCTTACAATCCACCCGCGATTTACTGCTTCCGGGATGGGCAGAACGAATTGTCAGCTTTCTGGTTTACGCAATCATCGGCTACTTTCTGATAGAGCTGAACAACCAGTTCAGCATTATCCGCATGAGGGCTTCCATGCAGACAGCTATTTATTTCCTGCTGGTTACCGTTTGTCCAGGAATGCATTTACTATACATAGGAGACATTGTCGCCCTCGGTTCTCTTATTTCCATTTATTTTCTGTTTAAAAGCTATCAGCAAGCTCAAGCTGCGGGCTATCTATTCTATTCCTTCTTCTTTATCGGAGCGGGAAGTATTCTTTTCCCGCAGCTCACCATCCTCTCGGTGCTTTGGTTGCTCGAAGCCTACCGTTTCCAGTCGCTCACTCCGCGTAGTTTCTGCGGCGCGCTGCTCGGATGGATGCTGCCCTACTGGATGCTGTTCGGACACGCCTTCTTCTACAACGAGATGGAGTTGTTCTATCGCCCTTTCAATCAGCTACTAACTATCGGGGAATTCTTCAACCTGCAAATCCTCCAGCCTTGGGAACTGGCAATACTCGGCTATCTGTTGGTGATGTTCATCGTCAGTGCCGTCCATTGCATCGCCGCCGGATTTGAGGATAAGATACGCACACGCGCCTATCTCCAATTCCTGATAGACCTGACGATTTTCCTGTTCCTGCTGATTGCCCTGCAACCGATATATTGCAGTGCCCTATTGCCTTTGCTTATCATAAGCAACAGCATCCTGATCGGACATTTCTTTGTACTGACCAATAGTAAAAGTTCGAATGTGTTTTTCATCATTTCATTGGTCGGTCTCATCCTCTTATTCGCTTTTAATATATGGACGCTTTTATAGATTCAACGATACAACTCCTCATAGAATGGGGACTCCCGGGATTATTCATCTCGGCTTTACTGGCTGGGAGCATCGTGCCTTTCAGTTCCGAACTGGTACTGGTGGCATTGGTGAAGCTCGGCCTGCCCCCGATAGCCTGTCTGATATCCGCCACTCTCGGCAATACAGTAGGCGGAATGACCTGTTACTACATGGGACGTCTGGGTAAAGTTAGCTGGATTGAGAAATACTTCAAGGTAAAGAAAGAAAAGGTAGACAAAATGGTGAAATTCCTGCAAGGAAAAGGAGCATTGATGGCATTCTTCACCTTTCTTCCTGCCATTGGCGAAGTGATCGCCATTGCACTAGGATTTATGCGAAGTAACACATGGCTTACTATTATTTCCATGTTTGTCGGCAAACTGATACGTTATATCCTTCTCCTGTATGTGCTCGAAAGTGCCTGGGATGCTATGGCGGGGGAGAGGCCTTTTTTAAGTATTAAGTATTAGGTATTAAGTATTAAAGATTGAGTGATGGAAAGAATAATTGAGAGAACCGATGACGGAAGCGCTACTCTGTTTGTTCCGGAATTGAATGAACATTATCATTCGACGAAAGGGGCACGCACGGAGTCTCAACATATATTCATCGATATGGGGCTGAAAGCCTCTCCTGCCGCTACTCCACGTGTTCTTGAAATTGGTTTCGGGACAGGACTCAACGCTTGGCTCACCCTTGAAGAAGCGGAAAGAAGCAGACGAAATATACACTATACAGGGTTGGAACTCTATCCACTAGACTGGCAGACAGTAGAACAGCTAGGATATATCTCCAGCGATGAACAGCTTACCATACATCGGAAGCAAACAACAATCAATGAGCAATTTACCCCGAATGAAGAAGAACAACAATCGGCTATCGAATTGTTTAAGCAACTTCATACATCACCTTGGGAGAAAGACGTGCAACTCACTCCACACTTCACCCTACGGAAAGTAGAGACAGACGTAAACAAATGGGTTGAGAACAGAGAACGAACAATGAGCAATATCAATGATAGCGTAACCAACGCCGAATCACCTGCCCTGAATCTTTCATTTAACCTCATTTACTTCGATGCCTTTGCACCGGAAAAGCAACCGGAAATGTGGTCGCAAGAACTATTCAACCGCCTCTATGTTTTATTAGATAGAGACGGAATTCTGACTACCTACTGTGCCAAAGGTGTAGTACGCCGAATGTTGCAGACAGCCGGATTCACAGTAGAACGCCTCCCCGGACCTCCGGGTGGTAAACGGGAAATATTACGGGCCCGGAAACAAGAGTAGAAACAAGATAAGATTGAAACCCCGAAACAGAAAAAATCATGAAACAACAACTAAAAGATATGAGAACACTTTTCCTTCTTGGTACCTGCCTCCTGATAGCAGCCTGCACAGGACGTTCCTCCCAGGCAAGTAACGATGACGAGACAAAGCCGGTGATAACCGTCACACTGGAACCGCAACGTTATTTCACCGAGGCTATTGCCGGAGATAAATTTAAAGTAGTCAGCATGGTGCCCAAAGGTTCCAGTCCGGAGACATACGATCCTATCCCCCAGCAACTTGTTTCTTTAGGAGACAGCAAAGCCTATTTCCGCATCGGGTACATCGGCTTCGAACAAACCTGGATGGATCGCCTGATGAACAATACTCCCCATATCCAAGTGTTCGACACCTCGAAAGGAATCGACCTCATACTCAATAATGATGACCATGGCCACGGGCACAACAGTCACGACGGCCATATCCACGCCGTAGAGCCACACGTATGGAATTCTACCGGTAATGCTTTAATCATCGCCGGAAACACCTACAAAGCCCTTAGCCAACTGGATAAGACAAATGAGGTATACTATAGAAACCGCTACGATTCGCTCTGCCAGCGTATCCAGCACACCGACAGCCTGATTCGCCGTCAACTCTCCGCTCCCGAAGCAGCCAAAGCCTTCATGATTTATCATCCGGCTCTCTCCTACTTCGCCCGCGACTACGGATTGCATCAAATTTCGATCGAAGAAGGAGGCAAAGAACCCTCTCCCGCCCATCTGAAAGCCTTGATAGACCTGTGTCAGGCAGAAGATGTACGTGTAATCTTTGTTCAACCGGAATTTGACAAACGCAATGCGGAAACCATCGCGCAGCAAACCGGAACGAAAGTGATCCCTATCAATCCGCTAAGTTACGACTGGGAAGAAGAAATGCTGAATGTAGCCAAAGCCCTTGCGCCGCAAGCTGCCACCAAATAAACATATAAAGAAAGACCAATCAAGCCCTTTCCAATGATGAAACCGATAATCGAAATAAAGAATCTTTCCGCCGGATATGACGGTCGCACTGTTCTCCACGATGTTAATCTAAGCATCTACGAACGGGATTTTCTAGGTATTATAGGTCCGAACGGAGGCGGCAAAACGACGCTTATAAAGTGCATCCTCGGTCTGTTGAAGCCAACCGGAGGGGAAATTATATTCCATACTCCTGAAAAAGCATCTACTAAAACCACTTCTACTTTCCTGGGTTATCTGCCTCAATACAACAGTATAGACCGGAAGTTCCCTATTTCCGTGGAAGAAGTGATCCTATCCGGATTAAGCATACAAAAATCGCTCACTTCACGATTTACCCCCGAACAGAAAGAGAAAGGTAAACAGATTATTTCCCGCATGGGGCTTGAAGGATTCGAACACCGTTCTATCGGGCAATTAAGCGGCGGGCAGCTGCAACGTGCCCTGTTGGGACGTGCCATCATCTCCGACCCTGCGGTATTGATTCTCGATGAACCCAGCACGTATATCGACAAGCGTTTCGAAGCACGCCTTTATGAGTTATTGGCTGAAATCAATAAAGAATGTGCCATTATCCTTGTCAGTCACGACATCGGCACTGTATTGCAACAGGTAAAATCCATCGCCTGCGTCAACGAAACGCTGGATTACCATCCGGACACGGGTGTCACTACCGAATGGCTGGAAAGAAACTTCAACTGCCCCATCGAGCTATTGGGACACGGCACACTGCCTCATCGGGTTTTAGGGGAACATCATCACCATCATTAAAGATATCTGCAAAAACAATCTACACGAATTTATTTGTGCAAAAAAAGTTCATTGGTAGATTCGTGCAAACAAATTAGAGTAAACAATTCTTTATATAGTCCTC
>ERZ1106963.1846-NODE-1846-length-23510-cov-4.549563_pt1 | contig 23510 bp, 10 predicted proteins | sample MGYA00403681_ERZ1106963 | MGnify/ENA primary metagenome ERZ1106963 (study PRJEB35170, sample SAMEA104062407) | human gut metagenome | biome: human gut; feature: human-associated habitat; material: faeces | place: Denmark | collected 2012-05-03 ...
TAACTTTTTGGGGTCACTTCATGCTTGCATTGGCTGAGTTTTTTATAGTTCTTTGATAGCAAGCGCAAAGTCCATCAAAATGCTGCAGGAGATTGAGAAAATGAAAGGTCGGGATTTCGTGCAGCAGCTTTTGGACGGCACGGTTCTGAACGAAAAGCATAGGAAGATTGTCGCGCAGGTGACGAGCGGATTGGAGTAAAAGAACAGCCACCGGAGAAAATTCTCCGGTGGCTGTTTGCTTAAAAAGTCGAATATTATGGTTCAATTTCGTGAAAATGTAATGTGTTTACAGTATTATCAAAAAAGTCTGCATAATCAGAATTTATGACGGCTGTAAACGAATCAAATTGTGGTTCAACCGAACAGGTAAACATCGTGCAAGCCTTTTCACGATCATCCCATTGTTGACGCTCTGCCGAACTCATATTCTCTACATCAGTAACAGAAAATTGTTCCCATGCCTTTTCATATTGTTGCCGTAATTCAGCATTTTCAACTGTCATAAGGCTACAATTAACACTCACTATTACGGGTATAGAAGTATCATTTATGTTGAGGTTTCCATTAGCTTCATAATAGTTTTCTGTTGAACACAGAGAGAACGAAAAACTTAATTCATCGCACGAATAAGTTGTAGATTCTAAAAGTAAACCTTTCACTTTCCATGCGTCATGTTTTTCTTTGACAACCTCTACATCATATAAATCCGTATCATTTATCATGTATTGAAACGACATAATACCCGATTTACCTGATTGATTGACTTCACCCTCACCGCTTCCGCCAACAAATGTGACTGTGTAATCTGAACCATATCTTGCAGTCAAGAAGGAATTATCCGTCATATACTCATCGGCCACGGTTTGGTCAGTTGCCAATATTCCCGAAGGAACCGATAGTTTACCGGCAGAACATCCCGATAATATTCCTACTAAAGTAGATAACAGCAATAAAAGCACCTTCTTCAAGAATAAATTCACCTCCACGAAAAAGATTCCACTTTGTTATTCGACTTACGATTCATAATTTTATATCCGCCATACTTACTTTTCCAATAAAGTTTCTCATCGTAAGCACTACGCATTGTACTATTGGGGAATGTTAGTGTAACATCCATAATAATATTTTCTTTCTTGACAGAATTAAGTTTGAAGACTGTTAGCCACCAATGCCCCGACGAGGAACGGGAAGCAAAAGCACTGGTAGTATACGAATCACCGCCATTTTTCTTCTGTACCACTTCTCTAAATGCAATGCTCATACCAATGTATTCGCTAGAATACGCTGCTCGATACCATGCAACATTTTTAGATAACGGTTCCGTATTTTTTATCATGGAAAACAATTTATCAAATGCTTCTGTTCCAGTAAACACTGCACCATCGCATCGCATCTTTTGAAAATATTGACTAAGTGACATCGTACCATCTAAAACATATAGACCAACTTCGCCGCCAGCAGTAGGACCATATTCGCCCTTCCAACATTCCACACGCCATGTTTTGTTGTTATATTGGAATATACAGGACAAGAAATTAATATTGATACCTGGAACAATATTCATATACTTGTCGAAAAGGTCCATATAGCCAAATGTCCGCTGCCAACCATATTCAGAAGAATAAAAATATTGTCCACCATACGAGTATTCAAAACCAAATTTTTGAGCTACCGAATCAATTGTAGCAGATATGCTGGGGCGTTTGCTTGTTTTTAGATACTTATCTGCAATCCAACCCGTTTTATCTTTATATTGAACTTTAGCCCAATTATAATTGTTATTGTTTTTCTTCTCGTTTAAATATGTAACAGCAGTATTATATTGCAATGTCGCGAGAACATTATATGATGTACCTGCGCCACTACGCATATAGACATTATCAGTAGCAACATATCGCGTATTCGATGATGCAAGTCCAGCCCAATCAGAATAATTAACCACATTATTCCCGCAATACCCATACCAATTCTCGCCGTCCTTGATGGGGTCCTCCTGCGTGAACCGGTGGTCGGCAGGGTCGTAGAAACGATTCTGCGCGAAATACAGGTCAAGCACTTCGTCCCAAGTGTAGCCGGTGTAATTGTTAGAGTTGTCAATGCCGCTGAAATTCGTATCCGTATAGGTTTCGGTCAGCGGATTGCCCCACGGGTCATAGATCGTGTGCGAGATTACCTTGCCGTTTTCATCTACGGCAAACAGTGTACTGCCAAGGTGGCTGGCGCGATACCACACCTTGCGCACATCGTTTGCAGCAAAGTCACTTTGCAGGTTTTCACCGCCTTCGCCGCGCTTCGTGCCGGCTGCATAGCCATACTCTGCGGAGATTCGGGTGCCGTTCTCATCATACACATAACGCTGCGTGAAGCTGCCGTCCTCTGTGGCCAGTATATCACGATTGGCAATGGAAAGATAGTCCACAACATAGTTCTTTGTTACGGTTTCAAAGTTGCTCTGGAAGGTCGTGCCTACCTCGGTTTCGCATGTGCGCTGCCAGAAAAAGCGTCCGTCCATCAAAAAGTCCAGATAATCGGTGCCGTGCGAACCGTCCTTCAAGTCGGAGTTTGCATGACCGGCATTCTTGTTATCGCGCACCTGTACATTCTTAATGCGTACATTGAGCGCATTGTAGGTGTAGGTGCTACTCTGGCCGTCCTCGGTCTTGCCGGTTTTCAGCTTGTTCTGTGCCGTGTAGGTATATTCGGTCGTGCCGTCCGGTGCAGCCTTCTTAATCAGATTGCCCGCCGCGTCATAGGTATAAGTGGTCGTACCGTCCTTACCGGTCTTGCTGGTCAGACGGTTTTGCAGGTCGTAGGTGTAAGTGTTCGTACCGTCGGAAAGCAGATTGCCCGCAAGGTCGTAGGAATACTTCGTATTCTTGCCTTCAACATTGGTGCGGATAAGCTGATTTGCCTTATCGTAGTAGTAGCGCACCAGCTCGTCCTTCTTGCCAATATCTACACCGGAGCGGTTCTCACTTACGATATTGCCCGCGTCATCGTAGGTATACGCAGTCTGACGGCGTGTGCTGTTGCTCTTGGTAACTTCCTTTTGCAGCGTCAGCAGACCGGCGGCGTTATAATCATACTCGGTCGTGCTGCCGTCGCTGTGGCCTTCCTTGATCGTACGTCCTTCCGCGTCGCGCGTGTAGGTAATACCTGTGCCGTCATGGTCGGTCTGGGATTTCACGTTGCCGAGAATATCATACGCGGTCGTAACGGCCTTGCCGTCGGGGTAGGTGATGGACAGACGGTTGCTTGCCGCGTCGTAGGTGTACGCCGTGGTCGTACTGTCCTCATTCGTAACCTTGGTAGTACGGGAAAGTGCGTCGAACGCAAATGCTACCGTGCCGTTTCCGTCCTTGGCCGAGGTCATGTTGCCCGCCTTGTCATAGGCAAAGGTCGCAGTACCGTCCGCGTCCTTGCGGGAAATCATGCGATACAGTTTATCGTAGGTGTAAGCAGTCTGCTTGCCGTTCTCGTCAACCTGCGTCAGCACATTGCCTTCCTTGTCATGCGTGTAGGTAGTCACGCTGCCCAGCGGAGAGGTTTCGGTCAGCAGATTTCCCGCTGCGTCGTAGGTATAAGTGGTCGCGGCCTTCTCGTCACCGCCGCCGTACATCGTCGTGCCTGCGGTGTTGCCGAACGAATCATACCGGTACTCGAACATACCGCCTTCGGCGTTGGTCTTGGAAACAAGACGATTCAAGCCGTCATAGGTGTATACGATCTTGTTCTTGTTGCCGTCGATCACTGCCGTCTGGTTGCCTGCAAGGTCGTATTCGTACTCGGTTGCATGGTTCAGCTGGTTGGTTTCCTTGACCTGCCGATCCATGCAGTCATACGCATACTTCACCCATTCGTTGTTGCGGTTGGTGTACTGGATCAGATTGCCGTTTGCATCATACTGATAGGTCGTATACGCATTATTCGCGTCGGTTTCCTTGCGGAGATTACCGGCTGCATCATAGGTGTAGGTAGTCGTTGCACCCAGCTTGTCCGTAGTTGCTGCTACTCTGCCGCGTGTGTCGTAGGTGTTGGTAACAACACCGGAAAGCGCGTCGGTTTCGGTCAGCACATTGCCGTTCTTGTCATAGGTGTAGGTCGTTGTGCTGCCGTTTTCATCGGTTTCAGAAACGACACGACCCAGCGCGTCATAAGCAGACGAGGACACGCCGCCTTCTGCGTCTGTGGTCTTGAGCAGGTTATAGTTTTTGTCGTAGGTGTACTGTGTTGCATTGCCTTCACGGTCAGTGGAAACCAGTACATTGCCTACGCCGTCATATTGCTTTGTTCCCGCATTACCCAGTCCGTCAATCGTTTTTTCCACACGATACGCACCGTCGTACTCGCTCTTTGCGATTACTGTTTCGTCCTTGGTGATAGAAACCGTGTTGCCTACCTTGTCGTAGCCGTATTCGGTCACAACACCTACTGCGTTGGTTTCGGTATGCGTTCTGCCGAGTGCGTCATAGGTGTACTTGGTTGCATTGCCGTTCTGGTCGGTTACTTCGCTGACATTGCCGAGCGCATTGTAGGTATAGCGGGTTTCGCCGCCGTCCGCATAGGTGATAACCGTAATCTGGTCTTTGCGGTTGTACTGATACGAAGTTTTGTTGCCTTTCGGGTCAGTGACGGTGAGTTGGTTGCCGTTCGCATCATAGGTGGTAGCAGTCTTACCGCCGAGTTCGTCATAGCTTTCTGTCGTGCGTCCCAGCGCGTCATACACCGTGCGGGTCTTGCTGCCGTCTGCGTTAATCTGCTCTACGGCGCGTCCCAGCAGGTCATAGATATACTTTGTCACATTGCCTTCGGGGTCGGTAACACTAAGCTGATTGCCCGCAAGGTCGTAGGTGTACGCGGTAACGCCGCCGAGTGCGTCCGTTTCGGTCAGCAGCCGTCCTACCTTGTCGTAAGTGTAGGTGGTTTCGTTGCCTTCGCCGTCAATCTGCTTTACCGCTGCATTGATGGCGTTGTACTCGGTCTTGGTTTCATTGCCGTTTGCGTCCGTTGTGACAAGCAGATTGCCAACAGGGTCATAGGTATAGGTTGTCTTGTTGCCTGCACCGTCGGTTTCAGTCTTGGTTCGTCCGAGCGCGTCATAGGTGTAGGTTTTCTTGTTGCCTTCTGCGTCGGTTTCCGAAACCGTGCGTCCCATGCTGTCATACGCATAGATCGTTTCGCCGTCCAGCGCGTCAATCGTCTTTGCTACACGGTCGAGCGCGTCATATTCATAGGTAGTCGCATTGCCTTCCGCGTCCGTAGTCTGGATAAGCAGGCCGCGATCGTTGTAGGTGTAGCGGGTTTCGTTGCCCTCTGCGTCTGTTACCGATACAAGCTGTGCGGTATCCTTGTCATATTCATAGGTGGTTTCGTTGCCATTTGCATCCGTGCGTTTGAGCGGTTCGCCGTTCGTGCCGTATTCGGTCGTTACCGTGCCGCCGAGCGCGTCCTTGGTCGAGGTGGTAAAGCCGTTGGCATTGTACTCATACGAGGTTTCGCCGCCCAGCGCGTCTACGGTTTTCAGCAGCTTGCCCGCCTTGGAGTAAGTATGCCTGGTCGTTGCAGTAGCCGTATCACTCACCTTGGTATGCTCTGCAACGATGCGGCCTACGGCATCGTATTCAAAGCTGGTAACACCGCCCTCAGCGTCGGTGACAGAAAGCTGCCGTCCCTTATCGTCATACGCATAGGTGGTCTGATTGCCGAGTGCGTCCGTAACCGTAATCGGCAGACCGAGTGCATTATAGGTGTACGAAGTGGTATGTCCGTTCTTGTCGCGGAACTCGGTCAAGCTGTGTCCGGAGTAGGTATAGGTTTCCGTATTGCCGAGCGCGTCCGTGATAGACGCAATATCGCCGCCCGCTGTATAAGTCAGCGTCATAGCGGTATTGTCCGCATAGCGAACTTTCGTCACATTGCCATTGCTGTCATACTCGTATGCGGTTGCACCGTTCAGACGGTCGCTTGCAGAGTTGGCGCGATAATCGCCGTCATAGGTGTTGGCGGTGGTGTATTCCGTGCCGTCGATAACTGTTCCGATTTTCTGGATGTTGCGGTGGTTATCGTAGTAGTAGCGCGTTTCAAGCCCATTAGCATCTACACAGGTCGTAACACGCGCTTCATCGTCATAGGAAACGTTAGAAACAGTGGGAATGTCCGCATTGATAAATGTCTGCTTTACCACACGGCCTATGCTGTCATACTCGTTCTCAATATAGACTTCGCCTTCAAAGTCGGTGGCAGTGTTCAGATAGCCGTTGCCATCATAGGTATAGTGCAGCGTATCACCGTCCGCATTGGTAACGCCGGTCAGAAGATCGCCGTCATGCTCATACGATACGGTGCGGCCTGCGTTATCGGTCACGGACGAAATATGTCCGTTCGACCATGCCAGCGTATATCTGCCTGCAATGCCGTCAATCTCGGTCAGTTCATCGCCGTTGTAGGTAAGCTGTGCTACCTGCGTACCATCGGGATTAGAGATGGTTTGCAACTTGCCGTCATTCGAGAAAATGAACGCTGCGCCGTCCTCGTGCATCATGCGGTAGCCGCCTGCCGCATCTTCCAGAACAAAGCCGCTGTCTGCCAGAGAATCATAGCCGCCGTCACGGAGCGTAAGGAAGATTTGCTCCTCACCGCCAGGCATTGTCACGCGGATAATACCTCGGTCGTTGATAAGCGAATAGTCATAGCTGTGAGTAAAGCCAGTACCCAGCGCACCCTTGTTGTAGCGCGAGTTGTAAACACGAAGGAAGGTCAGCGGGATAATGCCTTCCAGCTTCAAGTCCTCGTACATGAAGTTGTACGCACCTGTTACCATGTTTACAGGGTCAAGGTTCTGGTAGTCCAGCACCAAGCCTTCCAGTTCGGGGAAACCGGTCAATTCATTGCACGCCAGACTGCCGCTGACAAACTGCTCGTACAGCTTCTTGCGTACTTCATCGGACAAACTGCCGTTCAGCATGAGGAACGCCGCCGTGCCATCTTCACCGACAACATAATCACGGTAGTCTACCAGCAGTTCGGTACTGACAGCAAACTTTTTCTTGCCGTTCTCCTGCTTCTGCGGCCAAGTATAGTTCTGACCGTGCGTGTGGCTATCATCACTGTCGGTACACTCAACATTCTTATCCGGTCTGCCGAGCGGTTCAATTTCTACGGTCAGATAAAACACATCTTCATCGAGGTTCGGACCGATAATCGGAATACCATTGAGAGAGCCGTCCCATATAAGCGTGTGCTTCATCATGGCTACCGGCTCAATATCTTCACCGGCAAAGTTCTTGTCTGCTTGATAAATGCCGTCCTCGGACAGTTTTACCAAACCGCCGTCCGTTTTGGTTGCCGGTGTGTAGGGCGATACCATAGTGTCCGGTGAATCTTCGGGAAGCCATGCTTTAACATCGTTTGCACCGGAGAGCAGGTAATTCTCTACAATCGAACCGACAAATTCTTTCTTCAATCCATCGTCCGAAGGACTGCGGACATAGACATTGATATTCACATACTGCGTAAGCTGATACCCAAATTCCAGTTCCAGATAACCGGTATGCGGGTCGAATGTGCCGCCCTTGATTTCTGCTGCCTGCGCATCGATGATCGGTACGAATCCAATCACCATGCAAAAGCACAGGAACAGCGAAACCACTCTGCGGACTAATGCTTTCTTCATAGGTTTACCTCCACCTGTTCAGGAGTTCTTCCGTTTCTAATTCTTTCTATCAGTGCTTGTGCGTGATAGCCGCTTCCATGATATTGCCATACGCCCAGCTGCTCTGGCTGACATCGGGGAACGGACAAGCCATGCTGTGCAGCTCGTATGCCGTTTCGTAGTTTCTGCCGAGCATACGATTTATCATCGTTACGGTTTCAGCGCGGGTGATGTACTGCTCCGGTCGGAAGGTGCCGTCCGTATAGCCGCTGATCAAGCCGTACTGCACCGCTTGACGAATATAGCTGCTGTACCATTTGCCGTCTGCCACATCAGAGAAGGTCTTGGTACTGCTGGTCATAATCAAGCCTTCCTTTGCTGCAATACGGGACAAGGCCGTTGCCATCTCTGCACGAGTGATTGCAGATTCCGGTTTGAACACGCCGCCGTTGTAGCCAACCATGTAGCCTTCCTTGGACGCTGCTTCTACCCAGCGATACGACCAGCGGTTATTTGCAACATCAGTATACGAGGACTGCTCCGGTTCGGCAGTTTCCTTTTCCAGCGCGTCAATCAGCATTTTCGCGGTCTGTTCGCGGGTGATATTGCGTTCGGCATGGAACATACCATCGGTAAAGCCGTTGATATACAGCTTGTGTTCTGCCTTGGGCGCTGCAGGTGTGCCGCCGCCACCGCTGCCGATACCACCGCCGCCACCGCTGGTAACATCGGTAGTGAGGGTCAGCTTCACCTTGGAATATTCAGAGCCGGTGTTGTCCTTGATTTGGATCGTGATACTGAAATTCGTATTCAGCGGAATATCCGTCAGAGCCTTCACATAGATACCGCTGCGATCCGCAGTAACCTGCACCTTGGTATCATCGAAGGTCACAACATACTCGTCCGGTCTAAGCAGCACCTTTGCCGTGCTGCCAGTAGTCAGCGACTTGTTCAGCAGTAGCGCATACAGGTTTACCGTGCCGTCCTTGCTGACCGTAACCGTGGAACGAGTGCCGGTAAGCTGATGCTGTTCGCTTGCCGCACTATCTGTAAAGTTGCCGCTGTTGTTCGGCATATCCTTCAAGACAGCGCCGGTCATGTAGTTATTGTTCAGATACACCTTTGCACCTGCGTCATGGCGTGCTTTGAGCGTAGCAGGAACAAAACCGCGCAAATAAGTGTTTTCCAAATGAATATCGGTCAACGCGGTCTGTGTAAATGCGTCCGGTAATACACCGCGCAGAGGGTTCGTGTCCAACGCGAGATATTGCAAGCCTGCCAGATTAGCAATACCGGCAGAGATTTCGCCTTCCAGCTTGTTTTCGGACAGGTCTAAAATCTGCAAACCGGAAAGCGTGTACAGTGTTTCGGGAATCGTGCCGGTCAATCCGCATTGCCACGCCGAAAGCGAGATAAGGTTATTCAGCGCGGACAGGTCGGGAATCGTACCGCCGATAGTATTTTCCGAAAGGTTCAAGTATTTCAGACTGCTCATACTGGCAACTGCCGCAGGAAAACCGCCGGTCAACTGATTTCCCATGAGGTTCAGCACCTCAATCTGGGTATTGCTCAAAATCGTGTCCGGTATCGTGCCAGTGTACTGGTTATCTTTGAGAATCAGTGTTTTCAATGCGGGCATTGTACCAAACTCGGAAGGAATCGCACCTGCATAATCATTGCCGCCCAAGTCCACATTTTGCAGTTTCGGGAGCGTATAGAGCGCAGACGGAATATCTCCGCTCAAATGATTATCCGAGAGGAACAGATACCGCAATCCACTCAGTTCCCCGATTGCAGCCGGGATATGTCCGGTGATATTTCGCCCTTTCAGACCAATGCTCTTGATCTCCACAAGGTCTTCCGCTCCGGTGATGGTATCCAGTGTGCGTTGCTGTACGTTCAGCAGACGCTCGATCTCGTTGATGAACCATGTCTGCCCATCACAGGCGGCAATAAATCGTTTGGCATATTCCGTCTGTGGGTTTGGCGTAAAGTCCGCCGCGCCTGCCGTAAGTGGTGCGTATAGCTGCAACAGCAAGGCTATTACAAGTAATACGCTGATTCGTGTACGTTTCATTTTTCGATCGCTCCCTTTCTTTTGCGCCCAAACAGTTAAAAAAGGGCGCAGTACCGCATGGATAGTAGTCCACACAGTACTGCGCCCGTAATGCGGGGACTGGTTTAGGTAACTGGCTGTCATGCGATTGCTGGACAATCGTTTAGATCCTATAGCTTTGCGCCGCAGAGTTTCCTCTGTTTTGCCATTTCTGCCATTCTCCTAAGAGTTTGGGTTATTTTGTTATTCAAATTATACTAAGTTACTGGGTGTTTGTCAATTATTACTTTGTCAATTTCAACAAAAAATATTTTTATACTTAAACAAGTACTTGTTTAAAATTGTGTACTACTTACGTCGGAGAGGGTCTATTGTTATAGACTTCAAAGTTTTTTTCTCTGCGCTCGCCGCCGCGAGAATGGTGAGGGGGTGCTGCGGCTGTGGGTAACTGCCGCAAGGGAGTTATCCACAACCGCAGCAGGGGGAGAGGAAAGACGCGGGCGGCGCGGATTTCGTTCCTCTCCCCTTTACCGGCGTTTTGATAAGATATTAGCATATCGCACAAAAACTGAAGCTGAATCTTGTGCATGATTAAAAATATTTTTCAGGGGCTATTCCATTGACCACATTTCGGCGTTATAGTAAAAGAGAAAATATTTCCAATGTCCTTTGACAACCGCATACTCAGGCATCAGGTACAAATTCGGCGCGGAGAGCTGCAGCGGAAAGCTGTGAACTGTGGGTGGCTCCTATCATGGCAATGACCCGCGCGGAAGATAATGATACTCCCGACCAGTCACCGTCCGAGCGTGAAAACGTCGCAGGCAATGAGGTCGGACAACGGATAGGTGAAATTCCTGTGGAATCGGTACGCCGCCGATCGCTTGGTGCTTCCCGCAGTCGGGGGTGAGGCCGAATAGACTGACAGTAACAGTATAAATCATTATAAAACCGGAAGAATACCGCTTCTTTGCGTGTATTCTTCCGGTTTCGCACTTCATGGAGGTTTTACATGTCATTTGATTACGAAATTTTATCACAGAATGATCTGCTGGAACTGTTTCCGTTCGGCCGGTCAAAACTCAACGCCTTACTACGGGCCGGTGTTCTGCCCGTCACCAAAGTTGGACGTGATTACATCACCATTCGAGCAGAACTTGACCGCTGGTTCGCGGCCAATCGCGGACGTGAAATCTTCTATTAACCAGACGTTGCGAACCATGCAGAGTATGGCGTATAATAACAATGTTAGCTGTTGTAGCTGCCGCACCGGGTCAGGAGCGAAAATGAGCAATACAACAGAAAAAGTAACGAAAACGAATCGTCATTACGGGGAGGGCAGTATTTATCAGCACAAAGATGGCCGCTGGGTAGCAAAATACCGCGATGAAGCCATGGCGAAACCGCAGTACCTTTATGGTTCGACCGAAGCTGAGGTTCGCCGCAAGCTGCGGGATTGGAAAAAGCAGACGGCACGCGGTCTGACTGCGTGCAAGAAAGTGTTTTTTCGTGATTATGCAGATAACTGGTTTTACACGTTCAAGCAGCACTCTGTCGAAAACAGCAGTTTTGACCGTTACGAAAGCATTTATTTGCATCATATCAAGCCTGTATTGGGCGATATTCAGATTGCGTCTATCCGCAGTGAGGAGATTCAGAATCTGCTGGTTGCGAAAAGCAAAACGCTTTCGTACAGTGTAGTGAAGAAGATCAATTTCCTTTTGTCGGAACTGTTTCAGTATGCTCATTCCGAGGGCGATATTGCGAAGAATCCCATGCGCAACGTGAAGATGCCGAAAAAGACGCTGTTCAAACCGGAACGCGAAATCATCGCGCTGGAAAACGAGGAAGTGCGGGCGTTGGAGCAGGTAGCAGTAATGAAGCGAAAGAACGGTCTGCCGTTGATTACGCACGCGAATCTGATTGTGTTCCTCGTGCATACCGGTTTGCGCTGCGGTGAGTTGCAGGCTTTGAAATGGTCTGACATTGACTTTTGCAGTAAAACGGTTACAGTGAACAAGAACCTGTCTATGGTCTGCGACCGCGACCGAAACGGTGAACGGAAGAATCACAAAAAGGCGAAAATCAAGGGCACGAAAACGACAAGCGGCAACCGCATTGTTCCGCTGAACACAAAGGCGATTGCCGCTTTGAAAAACCTGCACACCATCTACCGCAAGAAAGGAATTTGCAGTCCGAATGTGGTAGCGTCGCTCAATGGCAATATGCTGTCTAACGACCAGTTGCAGCGTGTACTCCATCGTGTGCTGAAATATGCTGAAATCAGCAAGCCGTTCACGCTTCACCAGCTTCGTCACACCTTTGCAACACAGACACTTAACGCCGGTGTCCCGATTACCGTAGTAAGCAAGTGGCTCGGACACGCGAATGTATCTGTTACTTATAACACCTATATTCATGTGTTGGAATCCGTAGAAACTACGGCGGTAACGCTTCTCGAAGCTATCTAAAAATTTTCAAAGCCACTTTGGTATATATTCGGTATCACGACAAAGGGAAAATGCCGAAATTGTTAGATGTGGTGCGGGGTTTTAGTAAAAGAGGGATAGATCTGCGGTTTGATCGCTCACCAATACTGTGATATCGAAGTCTATGATGAAAACGCATAACTTCCCGTAACACGAAAACAGGCTGCTAAAAAGCAGCCTGTTTTTGTTCGTAACCGTCAAACATCCCCACAAAGAAAAGCGTGCGATGTGGATTTTTTGCTCAGAGAGACACTCAATGCGCCAGAACAGCTTAAGCAATATTGAAAGAAATCATTGCCGCCGACACTGACAAAGTAAGAATATGCAGCAATATAATCCGTTTTCCTGTTTTCGTGTATTATTTGAATTGCTATCCTTCGATAGCATGCTTAATGTCGCTGTTGTTATTTTATCGATTATTTCCAAACTGGCGAAGGAAGTCTTCCGGCAGCATGGGTTTACCAATCTTATAGCCTTGCAGCTTATCACATCCGAGTTTTTTCAGCAATTCGATCTGGCTGTCTGTTTCGATGCCCTCTGCAACGCAGCGCATATTCAAATCGTGGCACAGGTTTATAAGATGTCTGATGACAAGCTGTTCACGCTCGTTGTGTTCCGCTTTATCGATCAAACTTTTATCAATTTTTGCAACGCTGATCTGCGGGAGGTAGAGCATTTCTAGGCAGGCAGCCTCGGTGCCAAGGTCATCAATTGCCAGCGAAATACCTCGTTGGTTCACTTCATCCAACAGACTGCACAGGGATTCCAGCTGAATGTTTTGCGAAGATTCCGTGATCTCAAAAATAAGCTGTACCGGATTAACACCGGTTTCGGAGAGAATTTGATCGATCCGTTCCAGAAAGTCTGGTTCCATCAGTGTGTTGCGTGAAAAGTTTACATTGAGCACAATATCCGGCCATACCGGTTTCCATTTCTGGATTAGTTCGCAGGCTTGCCGCAGCATTGTGAAGTCCACCATAGAGATCATGTGCTCACGCTCCATAACGTCGATGAATTCCACGGGTGTCTGGATATTACCATGCGGATCAATCTTGCGGACGAGAACTTCTGCACCGTAAACACGGTTATACTGGATACTGTAAAGCGGCTGCAAATATGGGATAAAGGTGCTGTCCCGAAACTCCTGCAACAGTGCGTCCAGATAGCCGGGGCGACTATCTTCTAATTCGGCATTTGCTGCATAGAACTTATTCTTTGCTGTCCGCATTGCCTTCTCTGCCTTGCAAACGGCAATGCCTGTATCTTCTTCTTTTCCCCATACAAAACCAAACGATGCAATGTTTTTCTCGGCAAACAGCGCCGCCTCCAGTTTTTTTGCAGCGCTCATAAAAACCTTATAATCAACATCCGGCCAGATCATAACGAACTCATCGCCGCTGATGCGGTAGATATACTGCTGTTCGATGTGCTCGTTGAGAATAGTGCAAATCTTTTGGATCACTTTGTTGCCCATGTCATGACCGAGCGTATCGTTGATCCATTTCAGCCCATTGATGTCCAAAAATCCTACGCCTACCGGAAACTCCTTTCCGCGCAAATGCTCCAACATCTCGTCATAGGCCAAGCGGTTGTTTAGACCGGTCAGCGGGTCCTGATAGCTTTTTTTCGTCAGTGCTTCTGTAAGCAGCCGCTTTTGCAGCTCGTTTGCGATGATATAAGTAAGCTGCGTTAACAACGTCAGCGCATCCTTGTGGCTACGAGGATTATCTATTCCAAGAAAGCCGTGCAGTTTGCCATTTATAAAAATGGGAATGGCAATGAGACTCTTGATCCCCTGCGGATGCAGGCAATCATACTCGAGGCGGCGGGTAGGATCATCCTTGAGTGCATCAACATCTCCGATAAAGATGATGGTATTCTGTTCCTGGTCCTCAAAACTATCCACCCATCGTGCTACTACATCAACGGGCACTGTCTGCAGATTCTCAATCTGCGGAGAGATACCGTCTCTGCAAATTTCGTAGGTATTCCGAGTAAGATTTTCCTTCCATTGAAATTCAAATATGTAGGTACGATCCGCATCGTAATATTCGAGGATAGTCGTCAGCCCAGAGTTGACCGCTGCTGTGAAGTCATCGTTCATGACAAGGTTTTCAATACAGTCAAGCAGCTTCTTTTCCACTGACAGATCGTTCCGTGCGCTATCCAGTTCTGTGGTCTGATTCAAGTTTTTGTGAATATCCATATCTGCAATTTCCTTTGTCTATCTCTGTATCAATCAGTAAATCTTTCTTTGCGCGGAATATATGGTATCATTCTGAGAACCTTCTCCAAGCGCTCCACCAGTGGTCAAGCGCTTGGAGAAGGCTGGGGCAAATGCCCCAGCTTTCCGTGAAAAATAGGAATCGTTCGCAACATCCTTAACTCTGGCTGTGTCTTGAACGGGGAAAAACAACTCTACTCTCACTATGCCGCAAGCATGGTGAATGTATAGATATTTGCCGTCTTGGAGTAGCAGCGGGATGTTGCCTTTCTTTGAGAGCTACTGCTCCGAAAATTCCTTGTTGTATTACTGATACCGCTTCCAGTCAGGTACGCTCGTCAGCTTCGTCCAGCTTTCGCCGACCTCGCCCTGACGGTCGAAGTCATGGCTGTTCGTGGCCTCCTGCACGGCGAGGTAGTGCCAGTCGGACGGCTTGTTGTCCGGCCACGTTACCATACTGTCCAGCAGATCGCTTTCGCTCTGCGGCATACGGCAGAGCACGCGGTTGATCATCGTCATAGCCTCAGCGCGTGTGATGCGGGCATCGGGGCGGAACGTGCCGTCCGGATAGCCCGAAATCCAGCCGAACGCCGCCGCTCTCTCGATCTCGTTTTCCGCCCAGTGACCGGAAATGTCGGAGAAGCTGCCGCTGTTCTCGACCGGTTTGGTGCTGAAGCGCGCACAGATCGCCGCAAACTCCGCACGAGTGATCGAGGCATCGGGGTCAAAGCGGTCCGCACGGCGGCCCTTGACGATGCCGAGCTTCGCCATCGTGGAAATCGCCTTGTTGTGCCACTGGCTGTCCGAAACATCGGAAAAAACGTTGTCAGCGGTCAGATTTCCGTCGCGAATGTCGGATTTGAGCAGGCGGAAGAAAATCGTTGCAACTTCGGCGCGGCTGATGTTCGCGTTCGGACGGACAGTGCTATCGGAGTAACCGACTACATAGGCGAAATGGTCGTCGCCGTTGAGCTTGTCCGGCACACCGGTAGCCTCCCAGCCTGCATAGACCGTCTTGTCGCTGTTCATCGTCACGCTTGTGATCTTCTGCGTCAGCGCCTTGTCGGCATACCAGCCGGTAAAGGTATAGCTCTCGCGGGTCGGGGTCTTATCGAGCGTCACCTTCGTGCCGGAAGAACAGCGCTCATCCTTGTAAGCCGTGCCGCCGTTCGACTCATAGTGCAGCGTATACCGGGTCGAATGGCCGGAAGAGCTGCCGCCGCCGGTGCTGCCGAACCGGTAGACATAGGTCACATCTCCGGTAATGCCGTTCGGGTCGGTGTTCGGCGTCTGTTCCCAGCCGCCGGCGATATTTTCGTATCCCGGCGCCGGGAGCATGATCTGCGGTACATAGCTTGCGTCCAGCGTGCCGCTCGCGGTGCCGTCCGCCTGCGGATAGAGCACGACCGTTACGGTCTTGTCCTCTGCTGCGCCGCCCGACCATGTGCCGTTGACGATGCGGAACGTGACGGCGGCATTTTTTGCCCAGTGTGCATACAGGGTTGTGGGGCCGTTCACCTTTTCTTCAAAATTCGCCCGATCGCCGCCGTCGGCCGCCGTATACCAGCCGAGGAAGGTATAGCCGTTTCTGACCGGCGTACTTTCCGCCGCAACCTTCTCGGTATCCGTCTGAATTTTCACATAGTGCATGGTCTCGATGGTCTCGCCGCTGCTCCATGCGCCGCCGTTGGCGTCGAACGTCACGATCGGCCACCACTGGGCGACGAAGGTCAGATTGGAGCGCACAGGCATATCCAGAACATCCGGATCGGTATAGAAAAGGTTATCCAGATCCCAGTCCTTGAAGAAATAGTAGGTCGCCTCACCGGGAACCGGTGTCGGCAGGCTTATGCGTTCCTTCCGCAGGGTAGAGCCGTAGGGAACCGTATATGTAAGAACAACGGTCTGTTTGTTCGCATCCAGGTATCCGCGTTCGGCCCCTTCATAATCCGCGCGAAACGTTACGGTACAGGGATTATGTGTCCATTTGCCGTAGAGGTCGATGTTTTGATCTTTGATGTTAATTTCCTTGTCTACGCGCTTACCTTCGCAGGCCTCGTTATCATACCAGCCAGAGAACGTCCAGCCCTTTATGTCGGGAACCGTTTCGACCGGATAAGACGTATTCTCGGTCACTGTCGCCTGCTTCGGGAGGACGGCGGAATCCGGGTTCTCCGTGCTCAGCCAGTGATAAGTTACCGTGCATTTGTTCTTCGGAGGGAAGGTATAGGTATAGACATAGTTTCCCGTCTCACTGATGCCGTTCGGGTCGGTGTTCGGGCGGATGTCCCACGAGCCGGTAGCCTTGTATTCGTTTGCGTCGACCGGAGTCATACCCGTCGGCACGTCATCCGCAGACAGCGTTCCGAGGCCGTTGCGCAGCTCGACGGTAACGGTCTTGTCCTCTGCTTTGTCGTCCGACCATTTGCCGTTCTGCACCTTGAAGGTCACGGTCTTCGTGCCGAGCCTCGTCCAGCGGCCGTAAAGGTCGGTGTTTGCGGTCAGAATCTCGCCGCCCTCTTCGAATTTCTGCGTGCAGTCGGAATCCTTGTACCAGCCGTCGAACTCGAAGCCGTCCGCCGTCGGCGCAGTCGCCTGATAGTAACGGTTTCCGTTTCCGTCAAGCGAAAGGCTCAGCGCGGACGGCGCCGCGATTTTATTGCCGTCCCCGTCCACCGGGACGACCGAGCCGGCCCAGTGAAACGAGACCTGAATCTCGGGCAGCCAGCGGCCGTACAGCTTGAGGTCGCTGCCGAACGCCGGGAACACTCTTCCGGTGTATTTGACGTAGGTCTTTCCGCCGTATTCCCACGTTGACTTATCCGGCTTATCCTTGTCGATCGTCTCGTCCCACAGGCGGTACCAGCCGTCGAATTTCAGGTTCAGGTCGTCCACGGCCACTGCGTTCTGCGTCGGCGCGGCAGGCTTGTGCGTCGTTCCGCGCGCGGCGTGCTCGTGTTTGGGCGGAGCAAGTTTCGTCGGCGTCCAGCGCCCGATCCATGCATAGTCGATGCAGACCGGGTCGGTGATGGTGATGACGACCTTCTCGCCGTAATTCGCGCCCCTGATCGTCTCGCCTGCCTTCTCCTGCGGCGGAATCGGCAGAATGTTCAGAGAGGTCTGGATGGCGTCGCCGCGGCCGATGTCCGCAAGGCTCTGTTCGGTATGGCGGGAGGGCTTCGACTCGAACAGCGGCGTTCCGCTGCTGTCATAGCCGGTGAAGCGGTAATAATCCACCGACGCGACCTCACGGATGCTGCCGGCGGCCAGGATATGGTGGGCGTCCTTCAGCTGCTTCCAGCTGTAGCTGTCCTTGCCCTCGGTGAAGTGGTCCACATCAATGTTCAGCTCCTCGGATGCGCCCTCGCCGACATTGGCGTCGATTTTGGTCATCAGCTCGTTGAGCGCCTCGTCGATGTCGTGCACCTGACTGAGTCCCTTGAAATAGTCCGCGCCGCTTGTAGACGCATTGCCGCAGATGGACGCCATGGTGTCGTTGAAGTTCTTCCGCTGCTCGTCGGGGTCGTTCAGAGGATTACCGCTTTCCAAGGTCAGCTTGTTGAAATCGCCCAGACCGAAAATGGTCGCGCCATAGGTTGTCTTGAGCGTGTTCGCCGCCTCGATCGCCGCGTCCGGGCGCAGCTTCTGATAAGTGCCGCTGTTCTGGTAGGGGAGCGAGCTGGCGGCGATGCAGACGATCAGATTTCGATCCTCACCGTCTACCTTGTGCTGCTCCTTGGCGATCTCGGCAAGCTGCTCCGTGATGGTCAGACCGGCGTCCATGCGCGCCGCACCGGCGTGCCACGGCACCATTTTATCGGCGTCGATGACCTGCTTGGCGTCGTCGACCGACAGGAACACATCGTCATAGCCATCTGTCAGATAGCCCGACGGCAGCTGCGGCAGGGTCGCGTCAGTGTGACCATCTATCTGGTTCCATTCCGTCCAGCCGCTCTGCGAATGAAAGCCGGATGTGGTATAATAGCCGGTGTTCAGGCTGTCATTACTGCTCGACGGCGTGCCGGGGTAGAGCGCGGCATTATAGCCGTCGCTGCGGCCGGGGTTGTTGATGCGGCCGTAGCCCGCGATCGCAATGCGGTGCTCGCCGCCGGTGGTCGGCTGCGGCATCCCGTCCAGCAGGCGGTCTATGGCGCCCAGGATTTCCGCGCGCTCGTCGCCGGAACTGGCCGAGCCGTTCTGCGTATTCATGAATTTTGACTGCTCGATCAGAAAAATGATATCGCAGGGCTTGACCGTCCGGGTCTTGTTGGCCGAATCGGTCATGTAAGCCTCGATCTGCGCGGTGATCTGTCCGGTCTCCGCGTGCTGCACGGTGGCCGTGACGGTCGGCGTCGCGTTTTCTGCGTTCCCTGCCGCCTGCGCCGGTGCCGGAAGCAGGGCGAAGATCATGCAGAATGCCAGAAAACAGGATAAAATACGCCTTTTCATATCCATATCATTCCTTTCTCAGCATGAAATATACTGTGTATTTCCCAATTATAGCACCGGAGCGGAGCGTATTCAAGGAATAAACTGGAAGGAAACGATGCAGAAAAACCGCAGAACGTGTATTTTTCTGCACGGCGGCTCTCCCGCATCCGTTTTCCCTGTTCCGCGCGCGCCGCACAAACTAACAAGTTGTTAATGGTTATTTTTCAGGTTCCGCTGTATCCTACAGGTACGGTGGAACCCTTTTATCTGCATTCTGAGAAAGGAGGGGAGGGCAGATGGAGCGGAAATACATCGAGGCCGTCCGTCCGCTCGGCGGTCATGTGCTTCAGGTCGATTTCGTCTCCGGGAGCAGGCTCCTGCTGGACATGGAGCCGTATCTGGACAAGTTCCGATTCCGGTCTCTTGCCGACCCGCAGATCTGGAACAGCGCGGTGACGAACGGCATTTTTGTCCGCTTCTGCGACGTAGAGCTGAGCCACGACGAGCTTCTGTCCATGGCGGAGCAGGAACACCACAGAAAAGGAGGAAAACAGTATGAGTAAAAAGCGAACGATACGGCGGCGGGGACTGAGCGCAGTTCTGGCGCTGTCGGTGTGCTTCGGTCTGCTGCCCCCGACAGCAGGGGCGGCGGTGACGGCGGAGCACGACTGGGAGATCTTCGATGCCTCGGATACCTACAACCTGCCGGGCACACAGGAGCAGATTTTGCAGGAGATGATCCGGAATCCCGAATTTGCGGAGAAGTGGGCGGCTATTGCGAACGATATCCTGCCTGCACAGTTTTATGCGGATGACGATGTAGGCAGAAAATATTTTGATTACAAGGACTTTACAGCGGACAGCTACAGCGCAGACAATCTGAAATACACCGACAAGGGTCTGCGTGATGCAGTAACCAAGGCGGTTGACAATTCCGGTCTTCGGGACGGCTCCGGAGTCATCGGCAAGCTGCCGGAAGGGGAATTTCCCGTATTTTATGCCTCCACTTATGAAACCCAGGGATATTCCTCTCAGTCTGGCCAGTACAACGGCTACCACGGCACCGGCTACGGCTACTATGTGCAGGCGTTCTACGACTTCGAAATTCAGGGCATTGCGGACCGGTTTGAAACGCCCTCCATCGCGGCGGACGACACAACGGCGTCGCTCGAGCAGAAGGGCTACCAGTTTAATCTGGGCGGCAGCTCGGACAGCTACAAGGTGACGGCGGAAAACCGCAACGACTTCGAAAACACGGTCGAGAAAAGCTATACCTATGAAAAGAGCACCACGACCTCGACCACGGTCTCCAATACCTATTCGCAGAACTGGACCGAGGAGACCACGGTAGGCGTTGAATTCAGCGTGCCCGTTCTGGCTGCGCTTTCGCCCACCGCCAAGGTCGAGCAGAGCTTTTCCTACTCCTACGGCATGGAAAAGACCTACGAGAGCAGCAAGGAGGAGTCCTACGCGCAGTCCATTACGGATACCATTTCCGTACCGCTGCCGGCGCATACGGGTCTCGACATCAATGTCGATGTGACCGACCTGCAAACGACCATTCCTTATACCGGTGCAGTGCGCATCAAGTATAAGACCATGCTCCTCTCGGTTACCGGTTATCATCGAACCAAGGGCTCGATAGACAGTTGGAAAGGACGGGACTTCAAGCAGTACACCTTCGGCCGGAACGGCCTCAGCGCGATCGAGGATCTGGATGCCCGCATCCAGAACCGGAACGTCTCCGGCTACGACCCCGACGGTCTGGATATGAACACCCTGTATCGGGGCGCATTCAAGACGGCCGCCGATCAGCTGCGCTCCGGTCAGCCGGTCGCGCCGTACTTCGGTTCGTTCCACTATACATCTAAAAACACCGTCATCACCCCGCAGAAGGTGTACCCGATCTATGCGCTCGACCGTCTCGTACCCGACACCGATCAGGTTTCGCTGTACGAGCAGCAGAGCCTGCGTCTGGACAGCATCAAGGTCGAGGCGAAAAACGAGTTTGACGTCGACTGGTACGGCTTCAATCCGCGCCTGAGCGGCGAATGGACGGTCGTGGACGAAGATTTGCATGACGCTTCGGAGTATGCCGAGGTCACGACAAACCGCAACGGCTATCCTGTCCTCAAGGCGCGGAAGCCGAATGACGGAAAGCCGCTGTTCCTGCGCTATCAGCCCAAGGCTTCGATCGAAACAACGGCTCACTTCAAGAGCGAGCTGGTCGAACTGACCATCCTGCCTGCCCAGCTGTCCTCTGTCACCGTAACCGGCAGCTTTGAGCCGTTCTACTTCAACGACGGCAGCAACACCGCCGACGTTTCGGGTCTGACCGTGACCGCCAAGGACGAGAACGATAAGGACTTCGACGTGACCGGCAGAGTCAAATGGAGCGTGGAGGACAACGACGGCCTGACCATCGACGAAACCACGGGCGACATCGAATTTACCCAGCCGGGCAATTATCAGATCTACGCCATCGTAAACGACACCGAGTCCAACCGCGTGCCGCTTCAGGTACTGCCCGAGCGGCAGCTCGAGACGCTGACCGTGAACGGCACGATCCCCGATCTCATCTATAATGATGATACGGCGAACACCTTCGACCTGAGCACGCTCATTGTGGAGGCCAAGGATCAGTACGGCGAGGACATGACGCTCGACGAAAGGCTGTTCGAGTGGCGGCTCGCCACGGACAAGGGCTATGCCGAAATCAGCGGCAGCACGCTCACCGGCCTTGTCGTCGGCACGGATACCGTTACCCTGTATTACCCGATCGGACAGGACGAGAACGGCGAGCCGGTTTACAAAACGACGCAGCCGCTGGCCGTACAGGTGACGGCGAAGCCGTATCTGAACGAGCTGTACTACAACGGCGGCGCTCCTGCGGCTGTCGAGGGCGCGTCCTATGACCTGTCCCGCATCCCGCTGCTCGCGCGCGACCAGCACGGCAATCCCTGCGCGGTCCCGTCCGACATCGAGTGGACGCTCGCGGCCGCCAACCAGACCGACGCCGTGATCGAAAACGGCACGCTGCTCGTTGCGGCCGGCAGCGTCCCGGAGGCGTCCTATGCGGACGTCATCCTCGAGGCGGCCTCGGTTTCTGCCGGAAAGACGGCGAAGAATGTCGTTGTCAAGGCCGAGCAGCAGCCTGTCCTCAAGACCATCCGCGCCGACAGGAAGGACGGCTTTGTCCTGCGGCTGGATGAGAACGCGGTCCTCGCGGAGCAGTTCACCGCCACCGGCTTCGACCAGTACGGCCGAGCGATGACCGGCGGCAGCTTTGAATGGGTCAGCTCCAGACCGGATGTGGTTTCGCTCGAAAACGGAACGCTCAAGGCGCTGAAGGAGGACTCGACCGAGATCTACGCCCGTTCCGGCGACATCGAAAGCAACCATATCACCCTGACGGTCACGGCGCCGAGACGGCTGACCGCGATCACCGCAGACGGCGTCCCCTCGTCCGTCCGGAAAAATGCCGCGCTCGACCTGTCTGCGGTCAAGGTCACGACGCTCGACCAGTTCGGCACGGCCTTCACTGCGGAAGAGCTGGCGGCCTACCCGGCTTCGGTACGCTGGACGCTGGAAAAGAATGATACCCACGCCGTGATCAGCGGAAATACCCTCAGCTTCGGCGATCAGGAGGGCACGATGACCCTGATCTGCGCCGCAGTCAACGCAGATACCAGTGTGATCGCTGAAAAGAAGATCAGCATCCGCATCACAGACTCTACCTCCGGCGGCGGTTCCTCCGGCGGCGGCGGTGGAGGAGGAGGCGGCGGAAGCGTCTCCATTCCCGACACCAAGATCCCGACCGGCATCTATGAGCACGGCACCGTGACCGTATCTCCCGAGTCTGCCTCCAAAGGCGACACCGTGACCATCACCGTGACCCCCGACAAGGGCTACACCCTCGAAAGCCTGACCGTGCTGGACAAGGACGGCAAGGCGCTCGCGCTGACCGACAAGGGCGGCGGCAGGTACACCTTCGTCATGCCTGCGGGCAAGATCACGGTGAAGGCGGTCTTTATGGACGACAACACTATGCTCAACTTCTTCACCGATGTGCACGCGGAGGATTACTACTATGACGCAGTCCTCTGGGCGGCGCAGGAGGGCGTGACCGGCGGCACGAGCGATACGCTGTTCGCTCCGAACGCCGGCTGCACCCGTGCGCAGGCCGTCACCTTCCTGTGGCGTGCGGCAGGCTCGCCCGAGCCGAAGTCCGTCCTGCTGCCGTTTGCCGATGTCCCGGCGGGCAGCTATTACGCGAAGGCAGTCGCGTGGGCGGTCGAAAACGGCATCACGAAGGGCGTAAGCGGCACGCTGTTCGCTCCAGACGCCACCTGCACCCGTGCGCAGATCGTCACCTTCCTGTGGCGGGCGCAGCAGTCCCCGGCATCGGGCGGCGCGAACCCGTTTGTCGACGTCCGCGCGGACGCATATTACTATGATGCGGTGCTGTGGGCGGCGAAGGAGGGCGTCACCAGCGGTACGGGAAGCGTGACATTCTCTCCGGATGTCACGTGCACACGTGGGCAGATCGTCACCCTGATTTACAGAAGCAGGAAGTCAATCTGACTGAAAACGGCATGAAATGCGCAAAAACGGCAAAGGAGCGGTGAAAACCGCTCCTTTGTTTAATGGCCGCCTTCG
>ERZ1106963.1863-NODE-1863-length-23274-cov-6.263922_pt1 | contig 23274 bp, 17 predicted proteins | sample MGYA00403681_ERZ1106963 | MGnify/ENA primary metagenome ERZ1106963 (study PRJEB35170, sample SAMEA104062407) | human gut metagenome | biome: human gut; feature: human-associated habitat; material: faeces | place: Denmark | collected 2012-05-03 ...
CCTACACTGCGGAAAAACACCGCTCACAAAGCGGACGCCAACTTGCTAAAACACACGGATCCGCACGAACAACATGATCGAACGCCTCAACAGGGAGATCCGCCGGCGCACCAGGGTCGTCGGCAGCTTCCCCGACGGCAGGAGCGCGCTCATGCTCGTCTGCGCCAGGATCCGCTACGTCACCGTCAACGATTGGTCGAGCCGCCGCTACCTGGACATGTCCCGGCTCGACGGCATCATGCAATCAACCGACTGAAGTCATTCCCCCGACGACGGACCAGGCCACATTTGCGCAAAACATCGGGCACAACCTCTCCGTCGCCTGAGGGGCCTTTCTATGCCTTTGACCGGTGCGTACTATCCAAGGGCGGCATGCTGTAACACTGACCTAGCGCTGCTCCTATGTCACAGGCAGCAGTCAGAACAGCAAGCCATCATCAGGTCGTCGCAATCAGTCCGTAAGATAGGCCTGCGTATCCAGCGCTGCACGGCAGCCCATGCCCGCTGCGCTGATCGCTTGACGATAAGTACGATCCACGCAATCGCCTGCAGCAAAGATGCCTGGCGCACTGGTCACCGTGCTGGCACCCTGCACCACGACATATCCATCATCGTCACGGTCCACAACACCGGCCGCAAAATCAGTGGCTGGCGTATGACCGATAGCCACGAATACGGCGTTGGTGTCCAGCGTGTTTTCTTCTCCGGTCACCACGTTACGTACGGCAATGCTGCTGACACTGGCCGGTGCTACAGCCGGTCGTTTGAGCGTCAAGCCAGGAATGGCAATAGGTGCACCGGTGTTCTGTGTGGGGGAGGAGGTGCCGGTAATGGAGGTCACCACTGTGTTGGTCATCAGAGTGATGGTCGGATTGGCTTTGGCTCGGTCCACCATGATCTGCGAGGCGCGGAAGCTATCGCGTCGGTGAATCAAGGTGACCGAAGAACCGAACCGGGTCAGGAATAATGCCTCTTCAAAAGCCGAATCGCCACCGCCTACGACCACGATAGGCTTGTTCCTGAAGAAGAAGCCATCGCAGGTGGCGCAGTACGAGACGCCATGTCCGGACAGCTCCTGTTCGCCGGGCACCCCAAGCTTACGGAATGACGACCCTGTGGCGATGATAAGCGACGATGCCTCCAATTGGGAGTCATCGGAGAGTGTTACACGATAGGTCGGCTTGACCGAATCACTCTCACACGCCTCGATGGAAGAGACATCGTCTGCGATATAGGTTGTACCGAAGCGCTTGGCCTGTTCCTTCATGCGATCCATAAGATCCGGGCCAAGAATACCTTCCGGGAATCCGGGGAAGTTCTCCACCTCAGTGGTGTTGACCAACTGTCCACCTGGCGACAACGCACCAGTGACCATAACAGGATTGAGACCTGCGCGGCCAAGATAGATGGCGGCCGTGTAGCCAGCGGGACCAGAACCGATAATGATGACGTTATGTTTCACGTGAAACATTGTCACACCCCCATACGATATTCCATGTCATTCAGCCAGACGCGAAGAAAGGGCGGCACCGTCGAATGTATGCGAACGGTACCGCCCTTCTTGGGTCAGTTATCGGCATAGATGCCGATTAGAAGACCTCCACCTTTTCGATGTACAGCTGGTTCTGCGGCAGGCTATCCGATGGCACCCACAGCAGCAGATCCTGCGTCTTGACGGCTTTGGTGAACTTCACCTCAGTAGTGCCACCTTCAGCAAAGGTGAATTCGGCCACCTGCTTGCCTTGAGTGGGGTCCCCAGTGGTATTTGCGCGAATATAGCCCTTACCACCGGATGTGCGGATGGTGATAACCATGCGGTACGCATCCTGCGGCTGGTCAAGGTGCATGTAGTATGCGTACCCGGATTGGCCGCCAGGATTCGACAGGAAGTTGGCGCTGGAAATCGTAAACGCCGTGTTGTTCTCATGGCTCGGTTGCGGAACAGCGCTGGAATCCTTATCGCCGGACTTCTTGGCCTTGGTCTTCTTGGACGACGAATCAGCAGTCTCGGACTTCTTGGACTTGTCTGATGCCGAGTCCTTGGATTCGCTCTGAGTGGCATCACTCGATTTTGAAGAATCGTCAGTGGTGCCACCGTTCGTCGCGTTCTCGCTGCCACCAAATGGCACAGCGTCAGCATTGATATCAGGCCAGTCACCTTCACTGGAGTTGCTGGAAGCATCGGCAGGATTGTCTCCGGAGGATCGGAACGCATGCACTGCCCAAACAGCCGCTGCCACTACCAATATCAGAGCCACAATGATGGCAACGACCTTGGTCGACAGTTTGCCGAACAGATGTTCATCGGGCAGCTTGCTGTCAACCTCGTCATCCGGCACATCCTTCGGTGTGAAGCTCGGAGGAATGGCGCTTACTTCGGCAATGCGGGCCTGCTCCTCTTCCAAGGCACGCAGCGATTCCTCACCAGGAGCCACAGCACGGCCGCTGGCGTCGAACACGGGAATACGACTGGTTGTCTCTCCCACGGTGGCATCGGGAATACCGCCGGTAACAATAGGCACTGTCAACCGAGTATTATCACCCGGACCGCCGATGGGGGCCGGATTCATTTCGCTGTACCAGTCACCGGTGCCTTCACCGGAAAGATTTTCGTGCTCCCAGGCGTCAGAAAGGTTGAAGTCAAACAGACGGCGGGCATCAGACTGAGACTGGTTACCGTCAGCAGTACTGGACCCATCAGGCAGAGGAACCGGTGACATCGCGTGCGGAGCGGGGACGGCGGCCGTCTGAACCGGCAGGGAAGGGGTAATAGACAATTCCGGAAGACTGCTGCTGTTAATCAACGTGCTGGGAATAGGCACGATATCAGTCTCGTTGGCAGGCTTCAGTATCGCCTTGGTAATCGAGCAATCGCTTTCCACGCTCGGCAAAGCAATATCAGCATCGCTCAGTTCAGAGAGCGGCTTCCAATTACCCAACAAGGCGTCGAGTTCTACAAGGGCAGCCATTGGCAACGTATGATCGTCGGGCTCGCTCAAGGCCAATCCACGCTTGCAAATCACGCGGAATTCGCCAGGGGTGTCTTGCGGCAAGGCACGCAGATTGAATGTGGGTGTCGCTTGGCTTGGCGTGCGTGTCAGCAGGGTATAGAGTAATGCCGCAAGCTGGCGAATCGCATACCGTTCAGGACCGTCCGTACGCAGATCGGTAGCGGACGTATCGGCCAGCATCGTGGCACATGGTGCATCGGCAATTTGCACACCGGAGGTAGTCACTCGAACGGTGTCGGTTGTGATGACGATGCCGCTGGGAGTATCCGCAATGACCTCGCGCAGCACGTCGGCGCATTCTCCGATAATCGACCGGATGGCGCTGTAGCTGAGCGGCTTGGCGGTATCTACCATGTAGTCAGTCAGGCATTGGCCGCTATCCACCGGCATGACAATGAGAAGTACGTCGGATTCCATACGGTATTTCAGTATGGGAATCACACGATCAGGGCGAGTGGCGGCGATGCGACCAGCGAGCTTATCGATTGCGGCGAAAGCGCTGCGATCGGTAATGATGAACAGCTGGCAATCCTTTGCCAGCACACGGTCGTTGGCTTTCCATGCCTGAATGCCAGGCTCCTCACGCAACGATGATACCAAGGTGTATCGGTTGAGAATCGTGTCTCCGAGTTGCGGTTTCATAGTGCGTTCGGCTCCGTGTGATTGGTGTTCGAGATTGGTCTTAGATATTCTACGTGCGGGGCTATCCTTGACGGGCTCCGTCTCAGGATTGATTTACGTAGCGTCGACTTTTTTCCGGCTGGGCTGTCACAGCAACGTCCTCACTGGCCGGAGTCTTGTGTAGACGGGCCAGTATCGAGTGATAGGCGCTGATGAGTTCCGGGGTGTGTACCACCCACAACACAGCCACATATACTACGGCCAGCACAATGGTGAGCACCACGCAGATGGCCAGCGCAGACCACCAGCTCATGTGCCCGCCTACTGGTCGAATATCCGCGCCGAGCAGTGCGACTACCGGTCGTTTGATCAGCCAGACCACAACTCCGGAAGCCAGTGCCGCCACAATGGCCTTGGCATATGTCCTCGTGATCTCCCGACCGCCAAGATTGCCTTCGAACTTGCGGCGCAACATCATCAACGTCAGCGGCAACGCCAGTAATCCACCGAGGGTCACCGAGCAGGCGATGCCGAGTACCCAATGCTCAGGAGGAAGTACCATCATGCCGATGATCATGAATACCGAGGTGAACCCATACTGCATCACCGCGGACAAGAAGGGGTGCAGGCCGTCCTCAAAGGCGTAGAATGTACGTTGGATCAGCAGGAACGCCGATCCCAAAGGAGTGCCCACAGATAGGGCGATAAGCGCGTAGGAAATCAGCATGGTCTCGTCCATCGAGACGGACGGAAGCAATGCACGGATGATCGGTTCGGGGAACACGACCATGGCGGCGGCGAAGAATATGATCAGCAGCCCTACGTTGTTCAGCGCGCTCACCAGATCGTGCCGTGCCTCATCCAGATTCGCAGCTGCGATGGAACGGGAGATCTTGGGGAACATAGCCGTGGATACCGATACGGCGATGAGTGAATAGGGCAGGATGAACAGGGTGTACGCATTCTGATAGGTCGCGTTGCCTGCCACGCTGAACAGGCTGGCACCCGTCAGTTCGTGGGCGCGCTGCGGTGCGGATGTGGCGATACGGGTAAGGATAATGCCGCAGATCTCACTGGTGACCACCACGCCCAAAGAGCCTAACGCCACGGGACCCATAGACCTGAGTCCAAAGCCGCCAAGCCCGAAGCTGGGTTTGTATTTGAATCCGATACGGGCCAGCGGCAGGAACAGTATCAGCGCTTGGAAGGCCACGCCCAAAGTCCAGGTGCCTGCGGTAAGCGCGATTTTGTCGGCGGTCCAGAATTCGAGGGGCTGTTCATTGGCCTTGCTGAACAGCAGAATAAAGCCAGTAAAACCGGCGCAACTAATAATGTTGGCACCGGTTGAGCTCCACGCATACGTGAGGAAATGGTCTTTGGCGGCCAGGATCTGACCCAATACCGTATACAGGCCGTAGAAGAACACCTGAGGCATGCACCACAGGGTGAACGAGGTGGTCAGGGCTATCATCTGGTGATCGTCGCTACCCACGTACAGGCGGGCAAGCAGAGGGCTGGCCGCCGCCATCACCACGGTCATGGCCAATAGGATGCCGATGGCCAACGTAATCAGGCGATTCAGTCGTTCTTGGGCGTCTTTTTCTTTCAACGTGCGCACGATCTGGGGCACCAGCACGGCGTTGAAGATGCCGCCGGACACCAGCGTGAACACGGATTGGGGAATCATGGAACCGGCCTGATAGGCGTTGGCCGCCAATCCGGTGGTGCCGATGGCCGCAGCGAGAAGAATCGTGCGGAGCTGACCGGTCACACGGGAAGCAGCGGTTCCCGTGGCCATGATCAGGGAATTACGACCTACGCTTGAACTCATTCGTCGGGGTCCTTCTTCCGATGGAACTGCCGCCACAGGCCGATAATGCCCAGTAGCACGGCGAAGCCGATGATAATGAAGCCGCTGGCATCACTGATGCGCATCACACTGGTGATCGCGGTGTCCTGCGTGTTGCCGAAGCTGTTGCCTTCCCGGTCGGTCAACGACACATGGGCCGTCGATGAGCCGGAAGTGGAAACGCGGATGGTGAAGGTCACCTGAGCGTCGCTATGCGAGGGAATATCGATGTCAGCGGTTCGCGAGGTGACGATCTGCATGGAGTCAGTCAGTGAGTTGACCTGCACGCTGACGGCGTAGGGAAGGTCATTGCTGACGGTGATTGGCATTTTCGCGGATTCGCTGAACACGGATATTGATTCCGATGGGTTGATGCGTACGCCGTTCAGAAGATCGCTGGCCAGTGTTTTCGTGGCTTTGACCATGGCTTTTCGCGTGGCTGTCGGCTGGGGGGAGCCAGACATGGACCGCAGCGCCATATCGTCATGCAGCGCCAGTAAAGAGCCAATCCATTGCGTCGGATCGTTGCTATGCGAGGCGGTGTCATTGGCGTCCTGCCGGGCCAGGGCCTGCGGGTCCAACGACGAGACCTCGTCGGAATCAATCTCGTTCCTCAATATGGAGGTGGCCATGCGCATGATGTCATGCCGGCTGTCGGCCAACTGTCTCAATGCCGACCGGGTATTGGCGGTGTTGGCATCATCGGCCTTGTCGGGATTGACCGAATCGCTGACATTGTACGGATCGGCCTTGGCCATGGTCTTCAGGTCCGTCAGATTCAACCAAGACGCCTGCTCGAAGGCGCTCATCACCTGATCGATCCAGCTGGCCTCCGTGGTGCGGGAGAACGTCATAAGCAGGTATCGGGATGTATAGGGCTGTTCCATCTGGTAGAACGCGCTCTGAGCGATCAGTCGGGCCAACCGACCGGCATCGCTGGACTCGGCCTGCGCGTCCGTGCTGGTGGCTTGGCCCTTGGCCAGCGTGCCCAAGGTCGATTGCTCCTTCAGCACGGTGACATCGCCGGCAGGCGTATGCACCACGTAGGTGCCTGTGTGTACGGCTTCAGTCTGGTCGGCATCGAAAGAGGCATCGGCAATCACCGTGTCATAGCCCTGCTCGCGTGCTGCGGTCAGCGCATCCAACGTCCAACAGTTGTTGCCCTGCCATGCGTACGCGGAGGGTGTTTCGGAGTCGCCTCCGTCGGCATACCATGCGGCCGCCTGCTTGGCGTTCCACTGCTCAGTGGTGATGCCGGCCTTTTCGTAGGCCGCGGTATCGTCCAGTGCGGTATAGGCGGTGATGTCGAAGTCGGCGGGCTGCATGATGCCGGCAATGGACGGTTGCACTGCGGACTGACGCCAATACAGAGGATCCGCGATCACTTGCAGCGAGCGGTGCTTGGCGAATGTCTGCCCAAGGGATCGCGCGGTATCGGCATCCTGTTCGGATAAGGATATGGCTTGCGTATCAGTGGCTTTGGCCGCGTTGCTGGCGTCGGCGTTATCGGACTTGTCGGCCTTGTCCGTGCTGTTGGACTTGGACGATGTTGATGTCGAGGAAGTGGTGGTTTCGGCAATGCGATTGCTGATGGCCTTATTATCGACCTGCCAGCCGCTGGCGGTGTAGGGCATGGCCACGGTCAGGTTCATGGCCGGTGTTGTCGCGGTGTTGAGCCCATCCGAAGATCGGGTCAGAAAACTCGGCAAATCGGCGAGTATCTGATTGCCAACGATATACGACAGCATCAGCGGTTTCGGTCCCCAACTCCCTATGGAGGCAAGGGTCTGCTGATTGGCGTTCACCTCGATGGTGACGGTGGCAGTGCCGCCGGCGGGAATCGATGGCACGTCAACGGAACCCAACTCGTTGGGGGTTGGGATGGGGGCGTTGTTCTCGGCCCAATTCTGAATATCGGTGCGCGAGACAAAGGTGAACAACGCATTGGTGGTCAGGTGCAGTGTGCCGCTTGACGTGGCCGTGCTGTCCGTATTGCTGATGACCGCGGTGACACGATAGCCCGATTTGGAGGTGACGATGGGGGTGCTTTGCGTGATGGCAATGCTCTGCTTGGGCTGATTCTCGGTCTGATTGCCCGTTGCGTCCGTCGTATCGGATGAATCAGTCATGTCCGTCGTATCGTTCGCGTAGACGGTCAATGGAGCGGCCAGCATCGCCACAACGGCGACGCCAGCCGCCAGTGCGTGTGCCAGACGTGTGCAATGTCGTAAGACTCCGGGTAGGTTCACTCGTTTGCCTGCCTGTTCTTCTTCCTGGCGTAGAGCCACGCGATTTTGCGTTCGTTGGGATAGCTCAACACGTCATCCAAATCTTCAAAACGCACCCAGATGGCGTCTTCCGCCTCATGATCCGGGTCTCCTTCCACCGTCAGTTCACCGCCGGTCTGTTTGAGCGCGAAGTGATGGACCAGCTTGTGCACGCGCTGCGTGGTACCGGTGAACCAGTAGTCGATGGTGGCGATGGAATCGATCACCTCGCCCAGGATGCCGGTCTCTTCATGCACTTCGCGCACAGCGGTCTGCTGCGGGGTCTCGCCTTTTTCGATATGCCCCTTCGGCAAGCACCATTCGAGATGGCCGGAGCGGGAATGACGGGCGATAATGGCCACGCGGTTCTGGTCATCGAAAATCAGACCGCCTGCCGAATATTCGCGTACGACCGGCAGTTCCTGGGCATCCAGTGAAGCGAATGTGGTCGGACCGTCCGACGTACGGCGTTGCGGCATCATGGCCGGAGTCGGGCCGGATGGCGTCACCGGTTCTACCGGCACTGCCGGTTCCGGCGAGGCAACATCTCCGGACGGGTGCCGGCCGAAGACCGTGGCCGGCGTGGGATGCGCTGACGTTGCGGGCCTCACTGGTGCTGCAGACGGCGCTGAGACCGGCATGGTGACCGGCGTTGCGGCCGGTGCGGTACGTGTCGCAGGCGGCATCAGCACGTCGCGCGGAGTCGGTATCGCTGTGGTGTGCGCGGCGGCGGCCTTGGCGACCGCAACGGCAGCATCTACGGCCGCGTGAGCGGTCGCCGCGGGATCGTTCGTGATGATGGTTACGGACGTTTGTGCCGTGGCGATAATCGGCTCGACCTCGGCAATCGTCTCGGCACCGGCCTCGCCGGCGATACCATCAGCCTGCCCCTCGATAGTGCCGCTGGTAGTGGCGATGGTGACGGTGGCATGCATGCCGAAGACGGTGGCCGGTGTGGGCATCATCGGCTTCGGTGCGGGCATGTCGCTGGCGGCGTCCGATATTTCGGATTCGGATGGTTCGGGTGTGGCGGGCGTTGCGGGTGTGCCAGGCACACCGGAATGTTGCGCAGTCGGTACTGCGTCTACTTCGTCTTGATGAACGGCCTGATTGGTGGAGTGGCTCGCGGTGCCGCCGACATCGGAAGAATCGCCCGAATCGGCGGAATGATGCGGAGTTTCGGACGTATACAGCAGGTGGTCTTGGGTATGGCTATCCGCCGAATCTGGTGTTTGCCCCAGCATGCGGGCAAGGTCGGCGGGCGTAATCATATTCTCCACCTTACTCAACCCCGTGTGCAGGTGGGGTAACGGTATGCTGGTAGGGCAGAAAAACGTCGCACGCGGGAAGGTGCCCATTGGATTTCGAAGTATGGCCTGAAGCCATCGAACTTGGTCGACTGTTCGCCGAACAGGGTTACGAGCTGGCATTGGTCGGCGGCCCGGTCAGGGATTTGCTGCTCCATAGAAAGAGCCACGATTTGGACTTCTGCTCATCCGCACGGCCTGAGCAGTTCGAGCCGATACTGCGCCGGTGGGGGCATGACGGCTTCTGGGACATGGGGCGCAAGTTCGGCACGCTGGGTGCCATGCGCCGCCGCCCGGACGGCACCGAGGTCAAGGTGGAGGTCACCACCTATCGCTCTGACACGTACGATCCGGACTCGCGTAAGCCCGAGGTCAATTATGGCGACACGCTTGAGGGCGACCTGTCCCGCCGCGACTTCACCGTCAACGCGATGGCTCTGCGCGTGCCCGACCTGCAATTCGTGGACCCGTTCGGTGGTGCCAGTGATCTGTCCAAGGGCGTGTTGCGCACGCCGGTGGATCCGCGGCAGTCCTTTGACGACGATCCGTTGCGTATGATGCGCGCCGTGCGATTCGTGGCCCAGCTGGGCTTCCGTATCGCGCCGGACGCGGCCGAGGCGATTACCTCGATGCGCGACCGCATCGACATCGTATCCGCCGAGCGTGTGCGCGACGAACTGACCAAACTGCTGCTCTCCGACCGTCCGCGCGCCGGCCTTGAGGCGTTGGTCGAATCCGGTCTTGCGGACATCGTCTTCCCGGAAATTCCGGCCCTGCAATTGCAGATCGACGAACACCACCGCCACAAGGACGTCTTCGAGCACACGATGATTGTGCTCGAACGTGCTATCGCCCTGGAAACCGGCCCGGACGGCCCGGTGCCCGCCCCCGACCTGACGCTGCGCTTGGCCGCCGTGATGCACGATATCGGCAAGCCGAAGACCCGCCGGTTCGAGCCGGGCGGCAAGGTGAGCTTCCACCACCATGACGCGGTGGGTGCCAAAATGACCCGCAAGCGTTTGAAGGCGCTGCGTTTTGACCACCATCTGGTCGAGGACGTCTCAGAACTGGTGAATATGCACCTGCGCTTCCACGGCTATGTGGACGAGCCGTGGACCGATTCGGCCGTACGCCGGTATGTCAAGGATGCCGGGCACCTCTATGAGCGGCTGAACAGGCTCACGCGTGCGGATGCCACCACACAAAACAAACGCAAGGCGATGATCTTCTCCCAGGCCATGGATGAGATGGAGGAGCGCGTCCGCGAACTCAAGAAGAAAGAGGACTTCGACGCGATCCGCCCGGATCTGGACGGCAACGAAATTATGGAGTTGCTGGGCCTGGAGCCCGGCCCGATGATCGGCCGCGCCTACAAGCACATGCTGGAATACCGCTTGGATAACGGTCCGGTGGACCACGATGTGGCCGTCGAAGAACTCAAGCGCTGGTACGCCGAGATTCAGTAGTCCGATAGTAGTCCGATACCAAAAAACCGTACGCTGAATACGTGTCAGCGTACGGTTTTTCGCGAAGATGAAGCTGTATGCGCCTTACTGCGCCGTGTATGCGTCGTGTTTGGTGTCGGCGGGCAGCTTGGTCATGCTATCGGCGGCCTTGCAACCCTCGATATTGGTGATGGTCTTACCGGATTGCGGGGAGGAGTTGGTGTCCTGCAGATCGTTGAACGTGGCGCCGATGACCACATCGATGAGCTGATCCTCGCGAGCCGTCATGATCATGGTGGCGTCGGTGAAATTGCCGATCAGCGTATACGCCTGATTAATGGCGTTCTTGCCGAAGTAGATGGTGGTGCGTTCAACGTCGGTGCTGGAATAGTTATCGATTTTCTGCACGCTGAATCCACGATTGGCCAAAGCTTCACCCACGGCCTTGGCGAATTGGCCGTGAGAGGTGCCGTTCATCACGCGAATGCCGACCGAAGCGTTGGACACGTATTGCGCTTTGCCGCTGCTGTCCTTGACCGCGCACGGCGCCGCGTTGCCGTAATTCGGCTGGCTGGCCGGAGTCTCCACTTCGCCGAGGCCGAAAACGTGGAAATTGAACAGTAGGGCTATGACCAGCACTACTGCCAATACCGCGCCGCTGATGGAAAAGACGATGGTCTGGCGGCGGCGCACGTACGCCTTGCGGGCTTCACGTTCATCAACCTGATACGTCATCGGTGGACTTCTTTCATGGGTCGGGTGGCTGGTTGCTACCTTAGCGTCACTGTCTGACGCTGATATTGGGGTGTTCGGGAGATTTGGCTCGAATAATACGATCGACCACAGCTGTATCGCGCCACACCTCGATAATGCGTTGTGCCGCTGCCTCGTCGGCGGCGAAAGCGACCACTGAGGGGCCGGATCCGGAGACGAATGCATGGCTGGCACCCGCCTGCGTGGCGGCGTCGATGGCCTGCCCGCTGCGGGGATGCAGGCTGATTGCCGCAGCCTGCAGATGATTGCGGTCGCCTTCTGCGGCTCCCACGATGTCAAAGGTGTGGTAGACCTCAGGAGTGCTGAGTTGCGACTGGTATGCGCCGACCAATACTTCGCCGCTGAATCCCTGTTCTATCAGCGCCAGCTCATCGCGGCTGCCGGGGGCGATATCCGTGATGCGTTCGCCGAAACCGGTGCCGTATGCAAGGCCACCGGTCAGGCAGAACGGCATGTCCGCGCCCAACGTGGCGGCAATGGTGCGCAGGCGCTCTATAGGCCAGTTCAGATCCCAGAGACGATTGACCGCCAGCATGGTCGCCGCGGCGTCGGCTGAACCGCCGCCTAGTCCGGCACCCACGGGAATGCGCTTGGTGATGGTCAACGCCACATCCGGCTCGCGCTCGGCCGCCTGGGCCATGGCGAAGAGGGCCAGTACCGCATGATTGCGGCGCATGTCGCTGCGTGAGGAGGCCAAGTCGCCCAAATAAGCGCCTTCGAGCTCCAGAGAGAATCCCGCTCCGGGTTGCTTGGCGGTTGCGGTGACGGTGTCGTATACGCCGATTGCACAGTAGGTGGTGTCCAGTTCGTGGCGTCCGCCCCATTCGTCGTGAGCAGGTCCCACTTCCAAGGTGAGATTGGTTTTCGCCGGGCAATCCACCGTAATGGTGATGGGGGAGAGCTCATCGAACTGATGTCGGGCAGCGGCTGGGCGTGGATGTGAGGTTACCGGACTCATTGTGCCTCATCTCCATCTCCACACGATTCGATGGCCTTGGCCAGAGCGGTGAATTCGGCGATGGTGAGCGTCTCTCCTCGACGGGTCGGATCGATGCCGGCGATGGAGAATGCCTCGGAGGGCGCAATGGTCTTCAATGCCGCGTGCAGGGTCTTGCGACGCTGACCGAACGCCGCATCGATCAGACGAAATACGAGTCCCCGTTGTGCGCCGCCGTCGGCCGTGCTGTTCGAGGCTCCCGGGGCGGCCGGGTCATCGGCCTGATACCGGGTGAATCTGACGAGCGCGGAATCCACATTGGGAGCCGGCCAGAACACATTGCGGCCGATGGTGCCCACCCGTTCGGCGGTGCCATACCAGGAGAGCTTCACGCTCGGCGTGCCGTAGATCTTGGAACCGGGCTTGGCGGCGAGTCTGTCGGCCACCTCTTTTTGCACCATCACCAAGAACGAGCCGAGGTTGTCGAAACGCTCCAACAGCGTGAGCAGAATCGGCGTGGCCACGTTGTACGGCAGATTGGCGACCAGCGTAAACGATGCGTCATCGCTGAAATCAGGCACGTTCTCCGGGGTGACGGTTAAGGCATCCCGATTGACGACGGTGAGTCGTGACGTGGCTTCGGGCATGAATTCGGCGACTGTGCCCGGCAGTCGTTCGGCCAACGGCGGATCGATTTCGACTGCGGTCATGGTGGCGCCGGTTTCCAGAATCGCCAGCGTCAACGATCCCAGGCCGGGGCCGACTTCCATGACATGATCGGCAGCGGTCACTCCCGCCTCTCGTACGATACGACGGACCGTGCCGGGGTCGATGACGAAGTTCTGCCCGAATTTCTTGGTGGGGCTGATGCCGGCATCGGCCGCGATACGACGGATATCGGCGGCGCCTAACAGGTGACCGGTGGCGGGAATGGTGTCGTTCATAAGCGTGTGTTCCTTGTGGGCTTCGTAACCGATCAGTACCAACCGATTTGTTCGGAATTTTGCCATGCCTTGGACGGGCTGCCGTAGGCTTGTGCGATGTACCACAGACCCCAATCGATCTGTACGGCGGCATCGTCACGGTAATTGGCGCCGAACGCAGCCATTTTGTCTGCTGGTAGCGACTGAGGAATGCCGTAGGCACCGGAGCTCGCGTTTTCGGCATACCACAGCCATCTGGACTCGCGGTTCCATAGTTTGACCAGGCAATCCCAGTCGTTGCCTGTCCACCCGCGCTGCGCGGCGGCACCGGCGGCATAGGCCTGAGCCTGGGCTACGGTGGCGTGCCAGAGTCGGCCGGAGGGCGTGGGGGTTGTTCCTGAATCGGAGCCGGAAGAGCCGGAATTGTTGTTCGTACCGCCGCCGGTGTTGCCGGTGTTGCCGGAGTTGCCGGTGTTGCCGGAGTTGCCGGTGTTACCGGTGTTGCCGGAATTGCCGGAATTGCCGGTGTTGCCGGAGTTGTTGCCGCCGGTGTTGCCGGAATTGCCGGTGTTGCCGGAGTTGTTGCCGCCGGTGTTGCCGGCATTGTTGTTGGACGACTCGTGCTGATTGTTGGAACCGGAATCGGCCTTGCCGTTATCGGCGGAGTCGGATTTCTTATCGGAACCTTTATCGGTATCAGACTTGGCGGCGCCTACGGCGATGATCTGGTCGATGGCCATCGAGGTGACGGTCTCCGATTTCAGCGTCTCCGATTCGGCCACGCCATCCACATAGGTGACGTCGTACACCTGCGTCTTCTCGCCGTTGACGCCCTGCTGGCGCACATCGGCCTGCCCTTCAGCCAGATTCGGGTCGATGATGGTCTGGGTGGAGAACGGAATCACGGACGTGCGCGTCTCCTCGCCGTGGGTCACGCGGCGTACGCGCAGAATGGTCTCGTCGCTGTCTTTCTCAACGCTGACGCGATCCTCCTTGTTGAGCACGATGCCCTTGGAATCGAGGATGGAGGCGGCCGGCAGCTTGCCATTGGGGGCCACCGAGCTTTTGCCGTCGGCGATGACGGTGACCGGCCCGGACTGGTTGATCACCAGGCCGCCGGTGAGCTGGTTGTACACGTTCTTGATGTCGACGGTGATCTTCGCGGCGTTGTTCTGGTTTTCCTCGAAAAATCCCAGTAGCTGGTCGGCGCTGGTGGCCACGGTCCAGAACGGCACGGCGGTGCCGTCGATGTTGATGGTGGTCTGGTAGGCGGACTGTACGGTGACCACGGCATGATTGGCGAGCTGGTCGCCGGACGAGGTAGTGACGATATCGTGGGTCTTGATATCCACCCCTTGTTCCTCCAGAAGACGGGTGGCCGTCATCGCATATGTGGTGACTTGGGTGGTTTGCCCGTTGATGTTCAGGGCCACGGATTTACGCGCGGTGAACGCGAATGATCCAGCCAGCGCGATACTGGTCGCCGCGATACAGGCGATTACGCGGATGCGACGCAGTGTAACAAACCGCTGCGGGGTCCAACGCCGTGCCATTGCCATACTCTTCCTGCTGGGTGAACGATTACGCCACCCATCGTAACGGTTGTTCCGGCCCGTACTGCGGTTTCACCGGCCACCGTCACCATTCCTGCTCGTCAGATTGTTCTGAGCTCAAAAAAAGAAAAGAAAAGGGGGGCGGGAGAGAAGGGGATGTTCCCGCCCCCTTGAAGGCGCGGAGCTGGTTGGGGGACGCTCCGCCCTCATTCCAGGAAGCCCATAATTGGGGGAAGGCTCCTGGAGTACTTACCCAAGGTAAGAATTATATGCGTAGAAAAGTCTACGTATCACATAATACGCCATTTTTTCTGCGCGACGAGCCTCTTGTCGGGATCGAACCGACGACCTGCCGCTTACAAGGCGGCCGCTCTGGCCATCTGAGCTAAAGAGGCGATTGTTCTTAACGCGTAAATCGTTGCGAACAAATGACTAGTATACCGGTACTTCCCGAGTGGTCAATTTAAGCCGAGCCGCAGGCGGTATTGCATATGTCGCGGCGTCAACTTATTCGGCCACGCAGCATCAGGAGGCGACCGAAATCGGCTTTCCGCTGGCACCGATGGATGGCATTTTGCCTTCCACGCCTACCTGGTCAGCATCCAGCCCAATGGACTTGAGGAAGCCGTCCACCATATTCGTGTCCGCCAGCGTGAGCTGCTTCAGATCCCAGTATTCGCCGTTGATGGTGAGTGTGGGGGAGGAGAAGGCGCCGGAGCTGTTGAACAGTTCGGGGCGCAGGATCGTGTAGTTGTTGGAGGCGGTGAGCCAGTCGAGGTATTCGTTCTTGCCGCTGAACGCCGCGGCGGCCACATCCTCGCTCACACCGGCCTTGACGGCCTGCTTCTCCAGCTTGGCGTTGTTTACCGGCTCGTAATTGGACAATTCGCCCGGCTGGAAATCCTCAGCGTAGATGTTGGAGAGGTAGCTCATGAGGTGGTCGGGATCGTCATCATGCTCGGCAATGTAGATGGCACCGTTGAACACGCGGTTGGAGTAGTTGTCGGAGCTCTTGTTGTTCTGGAAATTGAGGAAGTGCAAATCGATGTTGAGCTGGCCTGCGTTCATCAGCTTGACGAGCGTCGGGTCGAGTTGGCGGTTCACCGAGGCGCAGCCGGGGCACAGCGGTTCCATGTAGATGGATACGGTGGGAGCCCCCTCGGCTTTCTGGCCATACCCTTTGTTGGAGATTACGAAGCCGGCCTTGTCGTCGGCGTTAGCCGGCTGGGTACTGACTTTCTTGAGCTTGCTATAGGCCTCGTCCACGGTCATGTTGCTTTGCTGGCTACTGCTGCTGGTGTTGGACGGCCGCATAGCCTTGTATACGGCGAATCCAGCGATGGCCACCAGCACCACAATAATGGCCACCACAATGCAGCCGATGATGGTCTGCTGCTTACGCTCCTTGGCTGCCTGCTCGGCCCGTGCCTGTTGTGCGGCCTCCTCGGCCGCTCGGCGCTCAGCGCGTGTGGCACGCTTGGCCTGACGCTTCGGATCTGACATAGCTATCCCCTTGCAATCGCTTCAATGTTTGGGCCCCATCATAATGACCGGGCCTGAGGAGGACTGCGCCCAGAGCTGATCTGAGGTGAATTCCCTGTAAAAGTGTGACGGAACGAACGTATCGGATACACAACGGCCATGTGCGCGGATGGCTGATGTGTGAGATTCCGCCCCGCTCTAGGCGAACGGCATCCAGTTGATCGGCATGCCCAGAATCGGCATCGCGCACAAGGCCACGGTGATGATGGCCCATATGGTGAACAGCACGGTGCCGCGCCCGCCGCCCTTGGGCGCCGGCGCCACTGGAGCAGGTGGAGCCCCACCCACTTCGGTGGATGGGGCGCCCGCCGGGCGACTGTGTTTGAGCCCGCGCAGTACGCCGCCCCCCAGCCGAATCATCATCGACTGTGGGGCGAACACAGTGACCAGCCAGCCGATGGCCATGAAACCGCCCAGCGCCAGCCCGGAAGCGGAGAACGGCACATCATTGAGCAACGGCACCGGAATACCCCAATCCGCGGTGAAATACCAGGAGATGGTGTGAACGGGCAGTGCCAGAGCCGCGGTGGCCACGGCGGTTCCCGCCATATAGATGATGACTAGCAGCAGTATGCGGGGAATGGCCAGCAGCAGGGCTTTGACCAGATGCCAGGGAAAAGTCGCCACGCGAATCCACGAATCGGAGTTTTTGCGCTCGCCGCCGCGTTTGCCCTCGCGCTCAAGCTGGGGTTCGGTGTTATAGGCCAGGGTGAGCAGTAGCCACAACAACGCAGTGGCCGCGATGATGGCCACGAGCGGAGCATTTGCCGCCAGTGCCGCCAGCGGCGCCGCCAGCAGGATCAATGGCAGGGTGCCGCGCTGCAGATATTCCCCTCGCTTCACGTCCACCGGATTGGGCATGGGAGGATTTTGGACCATGGTTTCGGTGGGGGCCGCTTGGGCGGTTTGGTCGATGATGCGCTGCAATGCCGGGCGAATGGCGGGGTCCACCGCTGTGGGCTGGTTGCTTGCGGGATCCCAGCTGCTCTGGGCGGTGCCGGACGGGGGGAATGATGACGGCTGCGGCGTGGGGAGTACGGTGGTGCGCTCGGCCAGCGGCGTGGGGAGTACGGTGGTGCGCTCGGCCAGCGGCGTGGTTTGGTCCGGCATCGGTGTGGTCGCGCCGGTGAGTACCTGTGTGCCGGCGTCGTCGGTGAAATCGGCAGCAGCGTCGGGCAACAGTTGCGTGGCCTGCTCCGCACCGGCCGGCGGACGTGGCGGCATATCGGCTAAGGGCAGCGTGGCGGTAGCGGCGCCAGCCGGCGAGAATACGGCGGTTTCGCCATCGCCGTTATCGCCCTTATTGCCGGAGAACACGGCCATGGTGGGAGCCTCAGCGGCTTCCTCGGCCGCGCGCCAGATGGTTCGGGGATTATTGCGGTCAACGCCGCCGGCCGCGCCAAAAGGGGGCATCGCCTCCGCGGCTTCGGCAACGATCGCAGCCGGTTGTCCAGCCACGGCTCCCGCGGCGAACGGTCCCGCCTGCTCGCCCTGCCAAGCGTTGGGATTCAACGCATCCAAGGCGATGGCATTCAGCAATTGATCCGGCGTGCAACGATCCCTGCGATCCGGGTCCAGTGCAGAACGGAAGGCAGCCAATGTGCCGGCCGGTAGTCCGGAAAGATTCGCGTTGCCCGAGGCCTCGCGCTCAAGTACCGCCATCATCGGCTTGGTGCCGAACACAGGCGCGCCGGTTGCGGCAAAAGCGAGCACGGACGCCACCGACCACCAATCGGTGGCGTCGTCGGATTCGGCACCGTCAATAATCTCGGGTGCGATGAATCCGGGTGTACCCATCACTAGGCCGGTGCGGGTCACGTGACTTTCGCCCTCGCCCATCGCGATACCGAAATCGACCAATACCGGTCCGGCGGCCGACACCATCACATTGGTGGGTTTGATGTCGCGATGGACGATGCCGGCCGCATGTACGGCTTTGGTGGCTTCGATGAGCTTGCGGGCCAAGCGTTCCAGATCGTCGCCCACATACCGGCCATTGGCGGCCACATCATCCTTAAGATTCTTGCCCTCGATGAGTTCAGTGACGATGAACGCCAACGTATCGTCGAGTTCCATATCCACGATGCCGCACACACCCGGATGATTGATCTTCTTCAAGGCCATGGCCTCGCGCCGCAGGCGCTCGCGCGGCGTGACATCGGGCTTGAGGTCGGGGTCGTGCAGGGCCGTGGACGCAGAGCCGGAGCCTGCCACTGACTCGTCGGTCAGGGAGTCGCGCAGAATCTTCATGGCATAGGTGGTGCCGCCGTCGTCGCGCACCCGCCACACCGACCCCATAGCTCCTGAGCCGAGCCGGGAGATCAGCGTATACCCACCAACCACTTCGCCGGGCTCAAGATTCAACGCGTTCAAATCGCTCATGCCCTCCATCCTAATGCCTTGCTGGTGCATTATTCTGGCTCTCTCCTGGGAGGCCGAGCTTGATATTTCTTGGCTCCCCTCTCTGAGAGGGGAGCCAAGAATAAGTGCCGTTTACGTATTGAGAAGTGCCGTTTACGCCATTAAGGTCGATTGCCCTGACCGGATGTGGTAGCAAATTATGCGCTCGAAATGACAGGATAGGTGCGTGGGCAGGTGCGCCAGTCGTGAATTTGCGACTCTATAACCATCGGCATCAAGGATGTGTCGGCGGTGACCCAAAGGTGAGCCAGCCGGGCACATTCAACAGTGGCACAGCGATGCAAGGGCAGTATCGTGAGCCGCTGATCGAATCGATAACGATATCAGATTCGAATGCCGCGACTTCGCCGGTCGTACCTTCGAATACTTCTCCGAAGACGGCTACCTGTTCGGCGTGATGGCCTCCCAGCAGGTCGCTGGCGCTCAGGCCAAGGGCGTGTACGCCTTCATGAAGCACTTCGCGCTGAACGACCAGGAGACCAACCGACTGAGCGAGCTCGCCACCTGGGCCAACGAGCAGTCGATTCGCGAGATCTACCTGAAGCCCTTCGAGATGAGCGTCAAGCAGGGCGGCGCGGGTGCCGTGATGAGCGCCTTCAACTACATCGGTATGGAGTGGGGCGGTTCCCACTCCGGACTGCTCAACACTGTCCTGCGTGGCGAGTGGGGCTTCCGCGGCATGGTCCTGACCATCATGAAGTACCTCAAGCGCCGCAAACTGGCCGCGGCGGCATCGGCTCCCGCTGACGCTCCGGTCAAGGCCTGAGGTGTGTCTCCGATAACTGAATAGCTAAATAGAATGGACGGCCTGCTGAGTGCTACTCAACAGGCCGTCCATTGTGTATCTGAATGCGAAAAGTCATTATATGGAACGGAATATATCGATACTGTGCATTGTGCCGATTACTGATTCCGACGCAAGTATTCGCGCAGGAAGGGCACGGCAAAATCGACTTCGCCTCGTTCTGTTTCGCGGATAACGAAGGCGTCAAGGAGGCGTTTGCGGTAGGTGGCGGCATAGTTAGGCGTTTTGCCCATGCGCTGTGCAACATTCACGGTGGGAGAGGGACCATCTGACGCTGCCATGGCTTCGAGATACTCACGGTCGTTTTTGGATAAGCCTTGCAACTCCGGGATGCACACGGCGTTATCAAGGTCAATACGTGCTTCCTCGATACCTGCCGTAACATCAGCGTCGATGATGGTATCCGAGTCCCGCATGTCTGCGGCATCCCAGATATGGTAGCCAACCAGTTGAATCATATAGGGGTATCCGGCTGTCACATTGGCTGCAGTGCTTAATTGAGCGTCGGTGATGGACATGCCGGAGGCGCGGAATGTTGTGGCGAAAGCATCGCGCACTTCATCAAGAGGAATATCTGTGAGTATGTTCGTTTTCGCGCGACGTAGGAACGTGATGACTTCGTCATTGAACAAATCAGAAATCATCTGTGGGAGACCGGCGAACACGATGGCGATATTGCGTCGTTCCCTGATTTGATGCTGTATGGCAGTGGCGATGGCAATCATGTCGGATCGCTCAGCCGCTTGAGTCTCATCAATGGTGATAAGCAACCCAGCATGGCGCTTCTCAAGCGCATCCAACCGTCCGGCAATGGCACTTCTCAACGTTTCGGGCATACGCTTCGGGGATAGTTCGGCTTCTCCGAGGCCGATGCCCGCTCCAGCAAAAGTCAACGATGGTCGGATAGTGAGGTGGTCAAGGGCCCCTCGCCCGGTTCGTAAGGCATCAACAAGGCGTTCGCATAGTCCGGCAGAGGCCGTTTCTTCGATGACATCCCATCTGCGCGCTTTGGCCCGGTCTCCGAACACAGTGAGCATCACGGTTTTTCCGGTTCCACGAGCGCCGGTGACGAGCATAATGCGCCCTGGGGCACCGACTCCGTTATCGAGACCTTTCTCGAAATCGCGGATAACTTTGCCTCGGCCGATGAGCAGGGGCGGTTCCCCTCCTGCCGTTGGCTTGAATGGGTTTTCCTTTGCCTTCATGTGGACCGCCTCCTCGCTGAATCAACCTAAAATAAAAATTATCAAAAATATCAAAAAAATAAAAATTATCAAAAGTTGGGTTGAGCCGACTGAAGAAAACAGCCGTGGCGACAATGATTCTGCCGCAATCCGCGGTGACAACAACTGACGCGGACCTTCTTGGCAGAATCGTTGTTTGTCCCGCTTCGCCAATCAACGTCGCTCAAGTTCGGTGCGCAGACCGGCTACCGTAGCGGTCAGCTCACGCACTTCCTCGCGCAATAGGTCGATTTCGGGATTGGCTGATGTCGCAATAGCCTCTTGCGCGGCTTCCTTGGCCACTTCCTTCTCCCGAGCGTCCTCGCGCCGATCCGTCTCCAGATTGACCTGATCCACGATCCACGAGGCCAGCGTGGCCGTCACAATACCGATCAACGCGATGCCGGTGAACATCAGCACCACCGCAATGATCTTGCCTTGGAAGGTGACCGGCGAGAAGTCGCCATATCCCACGGTGGTCACGGTCACGAACGCCCACCACAACGCCGTGCCGAAGTCGGTGATCGTGGATCCGGACGCCCCGCGCTCCACGGAATACACGGCCAGCGCGCCCACGTACATGAGCATTCCCACCGCGCCGACCGCGTATACGGTGATGCGCCCGCGCACCGCCATGCCGGAGGTGCGGTTCAGCACGTGCAGCACGGTCAGCAAACGCAACAGTCGCAAGGGCCGGAGCATCGGCAGCGCGATGGTCAGCAGCGTGAACAGGTTGTGCTTGAACCACCGCCAGCGATCGTCGGCCAACCACAGCGAGACCACATAATCGACGACGAACACCACCCAGATCACGTTGATGACGGTTTCACACAGCGCGATATGCGTGCGGGAGAGAATTTCCCACGAATACACCACCAGAAACACCACGGACAGCACCATCAGCGGCCAGTCCGTCCACTTCTTCCACGTCTTCAGTCCCATATTCCGATTGTAGTGGCGCGTCCGCTGCGCCACTGCGGAGCATGACTCCGGACATCAGTGTTGTATACGTTCGTATACATTTCACGTTGTGTACGAACGTATACAGCGGTATTTTTCATCTCGTATTTCCCTTATGACTATCACCACAGTGATATAATCAAGAATATGTAAGGAGAGAGAGAAGGAGCCGGCCAATGGAGACCGCATCGATCGAACTGTGGCATGGCTCTTCGCATGTCATCAAGCATCCTGAATACGGGCTGGTCAAGCCGAACAACGATTATGGCCGCGGATTCTATTGCACGCGCAGCGTCGAGCTGGCCAAGGAATGGGCGTGCGCGGGAATGGATGACGGTTTCGCGAATCGGTACACGTTGACCACGGACGGGCTCCTCTTCCTGGACCTGTCCCAGCCGCCCTACACCATCCTGAACTGGCTGGCCATGCTGGTCGAAAACCGTCGTTTCCAGCCGACCACCGCCGTCGCCGCGCAAGGCATCGAATATCTGAAACAAGTGTTTCTGCCGGATGCCAGTCAGGCTGACGTCATCGTCGGATATCGTGCCGACGATTCGTATTTCTCGTTCGCCCGCGCTTTTGTCAATAACGCGATTTCCATCGACCAACTCGCTGAGGCGATGCGGTTGGGCGAGCTCGGCAAGCAGATCGTACTCGCCAGTCCTCAGGCATTCGCGGCACTGCGGTTCCAAGGCTGCGAAATCGCCCGCGCTTCGACCTACCACGGATTGCGTAACGAGCGCGACCGCACAGCTCGCGAAGCCTACCGCCGCAAAAGTGCAGAAGCCGATCTCGACGGCCTGTTCATGCGCGACATCATCCGCGAGAAAGTGACCAACGATGATCCCCGCCTATGATGAGACATACTTGCCGGACGCCATGGCCAACTTGGCCGGCGCCTTCGATTATGCGCTGAACGATTGCGGGTTGCCGGTCGGCCTATTCATGGACTTCTTCGCCACCTCCGAGGCGGCCGCGCTTTTCGGGCGAGGCACGCCCAAATACGTGTGTGGCATGTCCGGCGAGGAGCTGGTGGCCGAAATCATGCGGCAAACCGGTTGGGCGCGCATTCTCGATATGCCGCCAGCCGCACTGCGCGCCGGCTCAACACCCGAATACTGGGCCGGATGGGTACTCGCATACTGCCAATGGGCCAGGGGAGTGCGGTTCTCGGACATTCTCGATGTGCTGTCGCTCGACGATATCGTGCGACTGCACCCGACTCTGCACGAAGCCGACGAAAGCCGATTCGTCGACGTGTACGACGAGCGGGCCGCCCATAATCGCACCGAGGGCGACTCCCGGCTGCACACGATCCGCGTGCGCGCCGGACTCAGCCAATCCGGGCTGGCCCGCCGCTCCGGCGTTACCCTGCGCTCCATCCAAATGTACGAGCAGCGTGTCAACGACATTGACAAAGCCCAGGCGCAGACGATCTACAAACTGTCGCGTGTGGTTGGGTGCTCGATGGAGGATTTGCTGGAAAAACCGATGGAATAAGGAAAAATGAGAATAGCGGAGGATACTATGGTTATTATTGCTTGCTTAATTAGCAATGGTTATGATGTTCTGGCCTGTAATAGTTTAGATCCGTTTGAAAAGACTCCGTATATGTTGCCGGAGTCTTCTGCCGAAT
>ERZ1106963.1868-NODE-1868-length-23231-cov-3.374353_pt1 | contig 23231 bp, 11 predicted proteins | sample MGYA00403681_ERZ1106963 | MGnify/ENA primary metagenome ERZ1106963 (study PRJEB35170, sample SAMEA104062407) | human gut metagenome | biome: human gut; feature: human-associated habitat; material: faeces | place: Denmark | collected 2012-05-03 ...
GCAACCGGCACCACAGAGTTTTCCCCTTCTGACAGTGCGCCGGTATATGCCATGTGGTTTCCGGTGATGGAATATGCCGACACACTCCAGGGAAAATCACAGGAAGAATTTCGGCAGGCCATGCGGGAGCGCTTCCAAAAGACCGCAGATCTTGGAATCAACACCGTATATCTCCATGTACGCGCCTATCAGGACGCATATTATCCGTCCGAGCACTTTCCCTGGGGCAGCTATGCCGATACAGACATTGATTTTGACCCTCTCGCGGTTTTGCTGGAAGAGGCACATGCACAAAATCTGTCTGCCCATGCCTGGATCAATCCTCTTCGCTGCCCCACGGACAAGGCCATGCAGGAAATGAACGATCAGTACACCATCAAGCAATGGTACAACAGTCCGGAAAAAAACGGCACTTATCTGGTACAAGTAGAAAACAACTGGTGGCTGAATCCGGCCTATCCGGAGGTGCGGCAGTTCATTGCAGACGGAGCGGCAGAAATTGCAGAACGCTATCCCGTTGATGGCATTCACATTGACGATTACTTCTACCCCACCACGGATTCTTCCTTTGATCTGGCGGCATTTGCAGAAAACGGCGGCACAGACCTGACTGCATTCCGGCTGGAACAGACAAACGCCATGGTGCAGGCAATTTACCAGGCTGTCAAAAAGGCAGACGCTGCAATGCAATTCAGCATCAGTCCCCAGGGTACCATGCAGGGAAATTATGCCCACCAATACGCCGATGTAAAACGCTGGGCCAGTGAGCCTGGATTTTGTGATGCGCTGATTCCACAGATTTACTACGGTTTCGAAAACGAAACTGCTCCTTTTACAGATACGGTTTCCGCCTGGACAGAAGCTGTTACAGAGGAAAGCGTCTCTCTGGTTGTCGGAATCGGTACCCATAAAATGGGGAAAGAAGACACCTGGGCAGGCAGCGGCTGCCACGAATGGCAGGAGCATTCCGACATTCCACAACGGCAGGTGGAATACCTCCTGCAATGCAAAGACGTAGACGGCATTGCCATCTACGATTATGATACAACCTTTGCGCCGGAAACCGCAGCCGAAGCTATGGCGCAGCAAGTACAGGCACTGCTCCGGACGCAGTCAGCTGGAATCCGCTGATGCAGCAAAAAAGCCACCCGTTTCCAGGTGGCTTTCATTTCTTAAATCAAGCAAAAATGGAATTACTGCATTGCAGCAACTGCCTGTTTCAGTGCATCTACCTTGTCCCGACGCTCCCAGGCAACGCCCAGGTCTTCACGCCCCATATGGCCATACGCTGCCAGCTTGCGGTACTGCGGCTTCCGGAGATCCAGCATCTGAATCATGCCGTCCGGTGTCAGTGCAAATACCTGCGGCACAACAGCTGCAAGCACTTCTTCGGATACTGTTCCGGTTCCGAATGTATCAACCCGGACAGAAACCGGCTTTGCTACGCCAATGGCATATGCCAGCTGCACTTCGCAGCGCTTTGCCAGACCGGCTGCAACGATATTTTTTGCAATATATCTTGCAGCATAGGCACCAGAGCGGTCTACCTTTGTCGGATCCTTTCCGCTGAAAGCGCCGCCGCCGTGTCTTGCATAACCACCGTAGGTGTCTACAATAATTTTACGGCCAGTCAGACCGCTGTCACCCTGCGGGCCGCCGACAACAAAACGTCCGGTGGGGTTGATGAAATACTTTGTATTTTCATCCAGCAGTTCCTTCGGCAAAACAGCATCCACCACATAGGTCATCATATCCCGGCGAATGGTCTCCAAAGACACGTCCGGTGCGTGCTGGGTTGAAATAACAACGGTATCGATCCGAACCGGCTGATCACCGTCATATTCCACAGTCACCTGCGCCTTGCCGTCCGGGCGGAGATACTGCAAAGTCTTGGACTTCCGCAGTGCGGCCAGCTTCATGCAGAGCTTATGGGACAGAGAAATCGCCAGCGGCATCAGTTCCTTTGTCTCATCGCAGGCATACCCAAACATCATACCCTGGTCGCCGGCACCGGTTTCCCGTTCTTCGCTGCCGCGCGTTTCAATTGCATCGTTGACACCCATTGCGATATCCGGTGACTGCTTGTTCATTGCCAGCAAAATGGAGCATGTCATGCCGTCAAAGCCATACTTGGCACGGTCATAACCAATGTCCACAATCACATCCCGTGCAATCTGGGGAATATCCACCTTTGCTGTAGTAGAAATTTCTCCCATGCACAGAACCATACCAGTTGCAGTTGTTGTTTCGCAGGCAACACGTGCTTTCGGATCCTGTTCCAGAATCGCATCCAGCACAGCGTCTGAAATCTGGTCGCAGATTTTATCCGGATGTCCTTCTGTTACAGATTCTGAGGTAAATAAAGTTTTTGCCATTTCTTACTTCCTTTCTGTTTGCGGGTAGATCCAAAAAAGAAAAGGCACCCGAAACCGAGTGCCTTTGTATTTTGTACAAACCCCTCATCTCTCGGTTATACCGCAGGAATTGGCACCGCTACTGATGCAGAAAACACATCAACCGGTTGCCGGGCTTCATAGGACCTGTTCCTCCACCACTCTTGATAAGGTATAAAATTTCACCAGAAAAGACCAGCCATTTTCTTCGACACAATCTCTTCTTCTTTGATTATACTATACATTTTTCTGCTTGTCAAGACCCTCCCTTATTTTTTCCGGCAAAACGAAAAAGCACCGCGGTGCTTTTCGAAAAAAGTCCACGGTGCTTTTGGGAAAGAAACTATTACGTTTCAGATTTACTTATGCATCCATATCCGGCAGGGAATCAATGATATGAGTCAGGAACTTCAGCAGAGAAACTGCATCCTGTCCATTGATTTCGCCATCCAGCATGTAGCAGTCAGCGTTCTTTGTCTGCTGATCGTTGAAGGTTACAACGTCTGCAATCTTCTTGTTCAGCAGTACAGCGTCAATCAGGCTTACGTTGCCATCCAGGTTGGTGTCGCCCAGCAGGACGTCAGACTCACCTGTAACAGCAGTTGTTGTTGTAGTTACCGGAGTATCAGAATCGGTAGTTGTTGTTGTAACAGCAGTGTCAGTAACAGTTACCTTAACCTCAACGGTGTTGCCGTCCGGATCTGTAACAGTGATCGTGGTTTCACCCTTTTCAACACCAGTTACAGTGCCGTCCTTATCAACAGTTGCGATAGTCGGATCGTTAGATACGAAGTTGCAGCCATCCTTGTTCGGCTTCAGAGCTGTGCTTTCGCCCTTTGCTACTTCAACATCAGACGGAGTTACAACCAGCTTTTCGCTATCGCTGTTGCTGTCCGGTGTTATATCCGGATACAGTTCAGCCATAGTACCCAGAGCCATCATGATGTCGCCTGCGTGCCAGAATCTGTGGAGTGTGAAGTAGTAGTCACCAACGTCAACCTTGCCGTTGCCATCAGTATCTTCACCCTCACCATTGTAGTACTTCTGAGCAGTCTGGTACATGGCGGAATCCTCATAGTTCGAACGGATGTCAACAAATGCAACACCGTCTTCGATCTTATCACCGTTCGGCATATTACCAGTGTAACGGCTCTTGCTCAGAACCTGACCATCACCATTTTTACGAACGCCATCCGGCAGAACCAGCTTGGTTTCCCACAGTCTGTACAGATTGGTGTTGTGGTCAGAAACGCCGAGACCGATATCGTCACGGAACTTGTTCCACTCTCTGTCAAGCAGCTGCTGAGCGAGGTACAGAGACTGCTTTGCCAGTTCAGAAGAATCTGTCTGAGCAGCAGCAGATTTGTTCTTGTAAGAAGTTGCAGCAGAAGCCAGATCAGAGCTGGAAACGCCCTTAGCCTTTGCATAGTAAATCAGAGTATTTGCCAGAGAAGATACGCAGCCCAGGTCACCGTCACCATAACCAACGATGGTGCAGTGCAGGTTGTTATTTTCCTGGTATGTGCCGTTCCAGGTTTCCGGCTGGCCGTCAGTATCCGGGCCTGCGGAGCCGTGCCAGATCAGGCTGGACGGAATAGAGAAGCTTGTGCCGTCATCTGTTACACCCTGTGTCAGATCCGGTACAACGAAATCCTGTGTGGATTCATCATAGTGCTCATACTTTGCATTGATGGTCTTGGTTCCATTTGCAGTACCCAGGATGGTATTGTCCATGAACCAGCCTACCCAGCGATCCAGAATCTTTTCCAGAGCCTGTGTCAGTGTCAGACCAGTCTGTGCAATCTGAATATCCTGTGCGCCTTCTGTTGTCTTTACAACATAGTAAAGTTCAGCCAGACGCTGTACAGCCCATACCTGGTTACCAATCCAGTGGTTGGAACCCGGGTCAGCGTATACCGGATGCTCAACATAAGCCATATCATAGAATGTGCTCAGTCCCAGATCGCTGTAGCCTTCATAACGTCCCTTGTAAGAGTTGGTGCATCCGCCGGCGATCGGGCCGTCAGCAGACATCAGCCACAGATACAGTTCCATCTGTCTTTCCAGAGATGTCTTAAAGTCATCTACTGCGCCCTGGCTCTTCATTTCGCCGCTCAGATTGCTGTCATATGCCAGTGCATATGCTGCCAGCGGGTTCTGGTAGAATTCGTGCATGTGAGATGCACCGATCTGCCATGCCCAGGTGCCATCGATTGCGCCGCCCCAAGAAGTGTACCAGTTCATCAGATAGTGCTTACCGGTATTTGCATCGCCGTAGTCAGCATACTGTGCATTCTGACCAGACGGGATGGTGTTACCGACACCAATCTTCTTGTAGTACTTATCGTACATATTGTTACGGGTTTCATCACCCATTTTTGCTGCCAGCTTTGTCAGAGACTGCTTGCCGCCCCACTTGGAGTCAACCATGTTCGCATCGTTCTCGCCGACACCCCATCTATTAGCTGCATATACAGCCTGGATTGCACGGTCTTCTGCGTCCGGTGCGTTGGTGTAAGACCACTGCTCAGCCGGATTGTCTTCGGTATTGAAGAAGCCCTTCATACCATTAGAGCCGTTCAAGCCATAGCCCTTATTGTGCAGATCAACGCAGGCATGCGGGATAGTTTCCCAGCAGGATTCCTGCTCACCGCGCTGGAAGGTGTTGATCAGTGTGAAGGAACCGGCTACATTCTTCTGCTTGCCAGTGTTGCCATTCTTGCTGCCAAATCCATACCAGTCATCTACGTCAGCCAGCCAGTGCATCAGGTACAGACCTTCGTCAGAACCGTATGCATTACAGAAATAAGAGTGAATCGGGTTAGAAGCCTTGAAGTCGCCCTTCATGCCGGTCGGATAGCTTTCAATCTGCTCCCACTCACTGCTGTAAGTTGCAGACAGGCTACTGCCCTTCTGCATGAACTGTGCCTGTACATCCGGGATCATGGTAGATTCCATGGTCTTCCATGCCTTTGCAGTATCGCCTACAGAGTCGGTAGAAGCGTCCTTAGTTGCGCCCTTTACTTCGATTTCGCCATTGTTTGCCTTGTTTACGATGTTATCGCGCATTGCTGCAGCCCATACCAGGTAAGACAGTGCTTCAGAAGTGGTTTCGTGGCCGTAGTCCGGAGCCTCGATACACAGTTCTTCAACAGAGTGATACGGAACGCCCAGGCCGCCGTTAACGGTAGATGTGCTGCTCATGTAGCCGTTAGACACACCGTTGGTGATAACGTCATCATACAGTGACATAAACCGCTGTGCATAGGTTGCATCGCCGTATGCTTCTTCCTTTGTTCTGGTTCCGGCAGCTGAAGCGGCAGTCGGCAGAATTGCTGAGCATGTCATTGCAGCTGCAAGAATCGCAGCCAGAACGGTTTTGCTTTTCTTGAATTGCATTTAAGAAATTCCCCTCTCATGAAAAGTAAGTAAGAATAGATGAATGAACCGCACCGCTTATCCTTTCTTAAGTATTCTCAGAAATAAAAGCAGTATACACGCCAGTCCGGCGCAGCGGCAAAAATGTTTCGGTACTCTGCATTTTCACAAAATGCACATACTGAGCCCTACTTTTATAACTTGAATTATACACCCCTTCCGAAAAAATGTCAACCATTTTCACAATTTTAGCCTGTGAAATTCGTCTTTTTTGTAGCAATGTACAGATTCGCGCTTTCCGTTTTGTGCACTATGACCTGTACTTTTGCGCCGAAGTCCATATTTTCAGACGCTTTTTTCGTTTTCTCACAATCACCAGCATTTTTTCACACTCCTTTCACAGAAGTATGGCATACTCAATTGCAGCAGTTTTTGCAATACTTGCCATGTTTTACGACGGAACATAGGTTTGTTTTATCCATTTTTGCTATATTTCATAATATGATTACATTTCGCACATGACAAAGACATGATATTCTGCGATAATATAAAGTAACTGCCGAATGCCGGGACAAGCACCGGCGGAAAGGAGCACGCGATGGTTGAAATCCAAAATCTAACCAAATATTATGGGAACAAAGCAGCCTTAAAAGGTGTCAGCTTTACCATAAACGAAAATGAAGTCTTAGGATTTCTGGGACCGAACGGTGCCGGGAAATCCACAACACTGAACATTGTTGCGGGGGTAATCCCCTCCACCAGCGGTACCGTTAAAATTCAGGGCTACGATATTGCGCAGCAGCCGGTCAAGGCAAAGCGCTGCATCGGCTTTTTGCCGGAAATTCCCCCGGTATATCCGGACATGAAGGTAAAGGAGTACCTGCATTTCGTTGCCGGACTCAAAGGCATTCCTGGTGCGAAACGCAGCGTGGAAGTAAACCGGGTCATGGAGCTTTTGAAAATCACAGATATGCAAAAGCGACTGATCCGCAACCTGTCCAAGGGCTATAAGCAGCGTGTGGGATTTGCCCAGGCGCTTCTGGGAGATCCGCCGGTGCTGATTCTGGACGAGCCGACAGTTGGTCTCGACCCCACACAGCTTATGGAAGTCCGGAACCTGATTCTGGATCTCAAGCACAATCATGCGATTATCCTGAGTTCTCACATTCTGGGCGAAATCAGCGCTGTCTGCGACCGGATTGTTGTCATCAACCACGGCGAGATCAAGGCCGATGACACCATTGATAATCTGGAGGAGAGCATGGAAAGCGGCACCGTCCTTCGTCTCAAGGTGCAGGGCAGCTCGCGGGAAGTGCCCCGCGTAGCAAGAGCCGTAGAGGGTGTCCGCAAAATCGGCAACATCCAGTTTGTCAAAACCGGTATCTATACATATGATGTGGAACTGGAGGACGAAAGCGCCCGGAACGCACTCTTGTCCGCACTGCTTCAGCATCAGCTGGAAGTGCTGGAAGTAACCACCGAAAAGAAGAATCTGGAACAGGTATTTGTCAACCTGGTCAACCAGCCGGCAAAGCGCGCCGGGCTGAAGGATTTGCTGGCAGAAATGGAAGCCGAAGATTCCGAGGCCGAAACAGCAGCAAAAACAGACGATGCTGCCAAGCCGGAATCCGATGCACAAAACCAAGAGGAGGAATAATGCCGCATGTTTGCACTATATAAAAAGGAGTTACAGAGTTACTTTCTGTCCCCAATCGCCTATTTTGTCATTGCATTTTTCATGGCAACATTTTCTCTTACATTTATAATGGATATTTCCAACGTATCCTCTGCAACTTATGAATTTTCATTCTCTTCCATCTTTTATGTCAATCTGTTCTACTTTATCTTCCTGCTGCCGTTGCTGACCATGCGCGCCTTTTCGGAAGAGCGAAAGAACGGAACCGAAACACTTTTGCTGTCCAGTCCATTGAATGTAACGCAGATTGTCATGGCAAAGTTTCTTGCCACAGCAACCATTCTGCTGATTATGCTGGCCGTTTCTCTGTTTTACCCGATTGTTGCCACCATTTATGGCCGCGTCATCTGGTCCAGTCTGATCTGCACGTATATCGGATTCTTCCTGTTTGGTCTGGTCTGCATTGCGCTGGGTATCTTTATTTCTTCCCTTACAGAAATGCCGATTCTGGCAATTCTGATCAGTGAACTGGCGATGCTGCTTCTGCTGCTGATGGATAACATGAGCCAGACCGCATACCTTTCTTCCATTCCGATTCTTTCCGATGTTCTGAACTGGTTTTCCAATCAGACAAAATTCTACATCTTTTCACAGGGTCTCCTGCGAATCTCGGATTTGCTGGGCTATCTCACGGAAATTCTCGTATTCCTGACATGGACGATTATTTCCATCGAAAAAAGACGCTGGAGCAGGGGGTAACATACTATGAGTCAAAAAGAACATCGTTTCCGCAATTGGAAAAACACCAAATTTTCCAGTGTAGCATGGATTATGGCCATACTGGTGCTGGTAATTGCCGTGGTAATCAATATGATTATCGCACGCCTGGATTTCAGCTGGGACATTTCACCGAACAAGCAGTACAGCCTTTCTTCCACAACTGGATCAGAAGGGCGTAACCGTAGACTTCTATCTGCTGGCGAAACTGGACGATCTGGAAAAGGATACGGAGTCTCTCTCTCTCTATCGTGCCCTGCTGGCCTACAACGCCCATGATTGCATCAATCTGATCTCCTTCGATCCGAACAAGGATGATGCCACCATGGAGAAGATCAACTCCGACAATGCCTACACCCTATCTACCGGTGACATGGTCTTTGTATGCGGCGACAACAAAAAACGCCTTCCAGGCTCTTCCATGTATCGCACCACAACAGATTCTGACGGCAACGTCACAGATGAAAGCTTCGAGGGCGAAAACCTGATTACCGGAACCATCAAGGGCGTGGCGGAAGGCTATACCCCCACTGTATATTTCCTGACCGGACACGGCGAGAAGAACCTGGATCAGTACTCCACCTTTACTACCAATCTGATCAACTATAACTACGAGGCAAAGACACTCAATCTGTCTAAACTGGATGCCGTACCGGATGATACTGCACTTGTACTGGTTGCCGGCCCTACTGCGGACATTACAGACAGTGAACGGGCTAAGCTGGAAACTTATCTGGAAAACGGCGGAAATATCACTTTGATGATGTCCCCGAACGAAGGAAAGTTCGCGTATACCAATCTGGAAGAGATCATGGATAACTACGGTTTCACCATGGACTATGACCGGGTTTACGAGACCAACTCCGACTATCACATCTCCGGTGATGACAAGACCATTCAGTGCCAGTTGAACGAACTGGACGATAACAGCGATGCAGCAGACCTCACCTCTTCCCTGATCAACCAGGGACTGATTCCCTTTATGACTGAGTCCCGAAGCTTTACCTACTATGACAATGCAGGTGCTTATACCATTGCGCCGCTGATCACCTCCTATGACAGTGCTGTTGGTGAGCCTTACGGCGGTGTCAGTGATGACCCGTCCGAAAAAACTGGTGCTATGACTCTGGCTGCACACTCCACCAACAATTCCTGGAATTCGAAGATGGTGGTATTCGGCAGCGCCGACTTTATTGATGATGAGCACGTTACCAGTGAAACGGTAATCATTCCGGTATACCTGCTGCTGAGTACGATCAGCTGGATGTATGACAGCGATCTGGATATGCAGATTCCTACAAAGACTGCGACAACAGATTACATCTCCCTGCAAAACGAAAGCTTTGCCCGTTCTCTCATTGTGGTTCTCACCATTATTCCGGTGATAATCATGGTAGTGGGCATTGTAATCTGGATTAAACGCCGCAATTCCTAAGTACCAGGAGGCATACGTTATGAAACGACAACTGATTCTGGGATTGATTCTGGTTCTCCTGGCCGGCGCCGCTTTTGGGACCTATTTCTTCGTAGATTACTATCAGGCACAGAAGGAAGCCACAGAGATAGAAAAGGCCAAGGCATTGCAGCTAAGCGATCTGAATTCGGATGATATCCAGACCATCACGATCCATACAGCAGATATGGATTACACCCTGGAAAAAGGAAGTTCCTCCAACCAGTGGAATATAGCAGAAGGAAGCTCTGACATGAATGTCAACAATTCCTATCTTTCCACCATATGTACATACGGCTCTGCGCTGACTGCCAGCGAAGATCTGGGAACTGTCAGTGATGCAGACAAGGAAAAATACGGCCTTACAGATCCGATTATCATTTCTCTTGCAACAGATACAGACAAAGTTACACTGTCTATCGGCAAACAAACAGCAACAAAAGAATACTACTACGTTATGCGAAGCGGAGATGACCATGCTTATCTGGTTCCTTCCAGTACAGCACAGTATCTGGCCGCTAATGAAACCATGCTCCGCTATCGTTACATTGTAGCCGATACTTCGTCACCGTTCACTGTTCTTTCTTTGCAGCGGGACGGCACCGATGTGTACACCATGGAAAATCAGGACAACACCTGGAAAATGACTGTTCCCTATGATCTGCCGATTGCGCTGGATAATTCCAAGCTTTCTTCTCTGACTATTTCGCTTCAGGAATTGCAGATTGAAGAGTTCGCGGCCAAAGATGTGACTGAAAAGGACTATGCCGCATACGGCGTAGATCACCCGGCTTATCAGCTGAAGCTGAAACAGGAAAACGGAGACACCACCACACTCCTCTTCGCAGAATATGATCCGTTGGTGTCCAGCTACGTCAACTGTCTCCATGTGGAATCCAATGAGATTTTCACATTTGATTCCTCCAGCCTCTCTTTCCTACAGGCAAATGCTTCTGATTATCTGATGAAATCGCTGTACAGCCCCACAATGGATACTGTTTCGACGCTGAGTATTCAGTATAAGGGGTCTTATAACGATCAGACACTGGATTTCCAGACGACATTTACCATGGATTCCTCTACTGGTACCTACAGCTGTGACAACACTGACTTTTCTAATGCAGGCACAGAAACTGTCAATGCATTCCAGAAGCTGTATACACAGGCAACTGGTCTTTCTTATGAAGAGATTCAGCCGGATGCCGCTGTACCGACAGAGAGCGGATCTCCTGCCCTTACCATGACGTACACTTTAAAGGATGGCACAGTACATACGGTGCAGCTGTATGCAAACGATGACAAAACCTACTGGGCGTACATCGATAATCAATTCAGCTATGCACTGGTTCGCCAGCGTGCCCTCAGCGGAAACGGCAAGATGCTGGAATGCTATACCGAATTTATGAAAGCATTTCAGGAAGCCGCCAGCTGACGAAAAAATTAGTTTCAGATCAGAGACCGGAATAAAGCTCCGGTCTCTTTTTTTGAAACTGTGTAAGATCATGCCGAACACTTTTCCCGAAAAAGCAATTGAATATACGGATATGTCCGACAAAAAACCACAAAGTCACAGGAATTTCGACAAAAATCCGGAATCCGCGCCCGGATTTTCCCCCAATATCCTGCAAAAACATTGACAAATCCGGAGAAACATATTATAATGTTAAGTAGGTGTCTATTCAAATAATACCAACTCTGTACATTTTCACTGAATATCCTGTGCATATCTGACGCAGGAATTCCATGTGCTTTCTTTTTTCAGGTGGATATTATACTGCAGGCAACAAGGGGAACATTTTGTTGCCTGCTTTGATCAGATGCTGTTTTATCTTTGCATATACGGCTTGCAAAAATGCTGCTTCTGACAGCAGATACAATGCACCGGAAAGCTTTTCACACACAAAAACAACAGTTTCAGGATTGGCTTTATGCAGGGAATCAACCGGGGTTTGTATCCAGCCGGAATTTTTGAAGAGGTGTAACAATGAGGATTCACGAAAAAAGATGGCAGAAAAATTCAAGATTTGGGATTCAAGTCACAATCGGCGTTGTATGCGGACTAATTGTCCTGATCTTTTTAATCGTGCTGCTGACGCAAACAGGAAAACCGAAAATTCGGAAAACAACCGGCTCCGCTGCTTTTAATGTGCAGGTTGCCACTGCCAACCAAATTGCAGGAACCGAAGCACCTACAGAAGCGCCTACAGAAGCCGGACAAATTTCCATTACCGGCGCTCCTGCTGCTGCCGCTGACTTGGTAGAACTGACGGGCGCAAATCTGACCAGCCAGCATGCAGTTTTGCTGGACGTGGATCAGAATACCATTCTGGCGCAGCGCGATCCGGAGGGAAAAATCTATCCGGCTTCTATGACAAAGGTTATGACACTGCTGGTGGCAGTTGAAAATATTGATGATCTCAATGACACATTTACCATGACCAACTCCATCATTGATCCGCTGATTGCCGCAGAGGCTTCCCGCGCAGGCTTTGAGGATGGAGAAACAATTACCATCACAGACCTGCTCTATGGCATTGTGCTGCCTTCCGGCGCAGATGCTACAGCCGCAATTGCACAATATGTCAGCGGTACAGAAGATGCCTATGTGGAACTGATGAACCAGAAGGCGCAGGAACTGGGACTGGAACACACCCACTTTGTCAACACCAGTGGCCTGCACGATGAAAATCACTACAGCACTGCGCTGGATATTGCAAAGCTGATGGAATACGCTATGCAAAATGATACCTGCCGGGAAATTCTGAGCACACAGAATTATACCACATCGAAAACTTCTCAGCATCCGGACGGCATCCCTCTGGAAAGCACCATGTTCAGCCGGATGTATGGCACCGAAGTAGACGGCGTTACCATCCTTGCCGGAAAAACCGGATACACGGATGAAGCCGGAAACTGTCTGGTTAGCTATGCAAAGGATGACGAAGGAAAAACCTTTGTTGCTGTGACCGCAAAGGGCACAACCTATAAGCGTGCGATTTATGACACCTTTGCACTGTACGGCATCATTCATGATGGTTACCCCATGCCCACAGACCTGGATGCTGTGGTAACAGATGCAAACGGCAATGCAGTTGAAGCAGATTCTGAAACCACTACCACAACTGCCTCCATAAGCTAATCGAACAGTCCATTAATCCCTCTGGCAATAGAAATTTAAGAGGAAAGGAGGCGGATATGCCATGCCGAGCCGAAAGCGACGACATCTTAGTCCTGCCGGATTTCTCCTTGCCCTTGCACTCCTGATTGCCGCAATTTTTGCAGCAGACGGAATTGCACGCATGTTTCTCCAGACAAACGAAGAAAACATTGTCGGAATCGGCGGCTTTTCTACAGCTGACTCTTCCGCCGCCTCTGCCGACAACAATACCACAGATACCCCAGACGGCAATGCTACACAAGCACCTGCCTCCGATGAAACTGTATTGCAGTTGACTGCGGATCAGATGAAAAACGGCCCCCTTATTCTGGCGGATACAACACATCCCTATCAGGGATCCCAGAGTTTTTCAGATTTTTCTGCCATTACTGATGAAAATGTAAAGGTACGCAGCAGTACCTTGCCGATTCAACAGGAAGCCCAGCAGGATCTCTGTTCGCTCTTTGATGCATATGCCGCCGCAAATGGATGGGCAAATCTGCAAATTTACAGTACCACTGATACCACGCTGGATGCCTCCTCCATTTATACCAATGTGCTTCCCGACCGGAACACCGGCTACGGCTTTGACATTGGTTTGATCACCAGTACTGGCGAAGTAGTTCCATACATCAAAAAGCACAATGAATGGATGGTCACCAATGCATGGCAGTACGGATTTGTGGTTCGCTATCCCAGCGATAAGACAGAAACTACAGGAATTGCCTATGCACCGCATCACTTCCGCTATGTCGGAAAGCTGCATGCTGCTATCATGCATGACAATGGCTTCTGCCTGGAAGAATATATTTCCTACCTGAAAAATTATACTCTGGATTCCGGCGGCCTTTCTTACACACTGGACAGTGGTTCCTACACGATCTACTATGTTCCGGCTGATGCCAACGGAACGACAACTGTAACGCTTCCGAAGGATGCCGTTTACACCGTGTCCGGAGACAATCAGGGCGGTTATATTCTGACGGTTACGAATACCGCGGGCAACACTGTTGCTTCCGCTTCGGAAGACACCACTGCACAAACCACAGAGTCGCTTCCCACAGAAACCACCGGTTATCTGTACCAATAAAAATCCATTAAAAAATCCCTGTGAATTTCAAGCTTCACAGGGATTTTTCTTTTGTTGCCTTTTATGCAGTGACCAGGCTTAGTCTACAATTTCAATGATTTCTTCCCATGTCACGCTTTTTCCGGCGGACTGGTACGAGTAGTATGTCAAAACATACAGTGCATCCTGAATAGTAATGTCTCCGTCTCCGTCAATATCCAGCCGAATCATCAGCCAGCGGTTGATAAACATATCTTCCGGATAGAACATATAAGCACCGTTTCCGGCAGCATGTTCTGCGTAGTATACCAGTACTGCATAGGCATCCTGGATATCCACTGCGCCGTCCAGATTGGCATCTCCCACCATCTGGGGAATGAAAACCGTCGTAGTCGTTCCGCTGAGCTGTGTTGCTCTGGTGACAGTTGTAATCGTTCGTTTTCTGGTCGTAGTGGTTGGTTTGGTTAAGCTGGTAGTAGTAGTTGTTGTGGTGGTAGATTCCGTTGTGATAGTTGTAGAAGTGGTGGTAGATTCCATTGTGGTAGTTGTAGAAGTGCTGGTAGTAGTTGTTGTGGTGGTCATAGTGGTGGTTGTTGTCATCACAGTAGTCATACTTGTACTTGTAGTAACTGTCACACTAACCGTCGGGAGCGTGGTTATGGATGACGTTGTTACCGGTGTAGTTGTAGTCTGTGTTTCAGAAGCAGTGGTCTGCGTTGTTGTGGAAACTGATGCAATAGACGGCCGCGTCACACGGGTAACAATTGGTGTTGTGGTGGTGGTAGTCTGTCCTGAGATGATCGGCCGTGTAGGTCTGGTAGGGATAGTAGAAGTCACTGTAGTCGTTGAAGTAGATGTTTGAATACTAGGCCGTGTGTGACGTGTCTGGAGGGTTGTCGTTGTTGTTCCGGTAGAGGAAGCCGATGTTGTGGTAATCGGCATACTCTCTGTTGCGGTAGTGGAAGTAACAGACCGTGTTGTGCTTTGCGTAACAGAAACTGTGGTAACCAGCAACGTAGTTGCCGTTGTAGTATCTGTTGTCACAGGTTTGGTCACAGCTGTAGTAGCAGGGGTCGTAATCGTTTCTGTACTGCTGGAAGATGTAGTTGTAACTGTACTGGTTACTGTCAGACGCTCTGAGGTAGTCGTGACAGGCTGTTCGGTTTCCGTTGTGGTCGTAGTTGTAGTTGTGGTTGTAACTGTAGTAACAGGGGTAGTTGTGGTAGTTGCAATCGGTTTTGCATACAACACACGAGTCCCGGAAACAGCTTCATAGTTCTGCGCATCTGAAGGGATGTAGTCCCAGGAAAGCGTCTGCTCCCCTTCTGTCAGTCGGGACGGCATTCCTGCACTCCATGACACGGAACCAGGTGTACTGTTCTCTGTCAAGGTGATTTCCGGCACAGCATCCCCGGCTGTATAATCTCCTTCCGGAGAAAGGACAACCGCAACTATAGGAGAAGCCTTCAAAATGGAGAACGGAACCAGAACAGATCCTGTCCACTTCTTCCCATTCTCTGCCTGAATGATGGCAGCCGCAGTTCCGGCATTACAGTTGTTTTCATAGGTAATGGTGTAGTCTTCTCCCGGACTCAGCAGCACACCATCCAGTACCACCTGAAATTCTGGTGTCTGTAGATCCCCATTATAAATCAATGTTGTTTCATCCACACGGCTGATCACTGCGGCACCAATGGGAATCTCCGAAAGCACCAGCGTAGTTTGCAAAAGAACCCCGGCATTTCCGGTCTGATAGGTATAGGAAACCGCCTCTTGCGGATGCAGAATTTTCACTTCTGTTCCGGTACGGACAGCATTGCTCCAGTCACCGGTTCGCTCCGGATTAAAGTACGTCCAGTCTGCGGTAGAAAACGTCAGCGTCTGCGTATCAGAAAGCACAGGCGTAATTTCTGCCGTGCAGTTGCTCAGATCACAGGTTGTCACATTTGCCAACGGCGAGGCCAGAAGAGACAGGAGCGGGTTCTCTCCAGCAGAAAGCGAAGTGAGATCCATTTGCAGGGACAAATCCAGGAAGGAAAGCTGATTGTCTGCGCAATTGAGCGTTTTCAAGGCCAGCAGCTTTTCCAGACTCAGATGTTGCAATGCATTGCCATGGCAGTCCAGATCGGTCAGGGCTGCGCTGTCCGCAGAAAAGGATTTCAGTTGATTCTGACTGCAATCCACCTGCTCCAAAACAGAAAAACCGCTGAAATCCAGATCCGTCAGCTGATTTTCTGCGCAGTGCAGAATCCGCAGCTTCTCCGGATTTTGCAAAGAAAGCGTTGTAATGCTGCATTGTGCGCAATTCAGCGTTTCCAGAAGCGCACTTTCCGGAACTGTCAGCGATTGCAGCGCTGTATTTCCGTGACAATCCAGAGATAGCAGCGCCGGAAATGCAGAAAGCTGCAATTCTGTCAGCGCATTTTCAGCGCAGTTCAGGCTTGTGAGCGTTTCTGCTGCGTGTTCCAATGACAAGGTTGTCAGCTGATTCTTGCTGCAATCCAGTTCTGTCAGCTGCTCTGACAAATTCTCCGGCAGGCTGGTTAATGCATTATTCGAACAATTCAAATCTGACAAGTTCAAAAGGTACTCCAGTCCTGTCAGATCTGCAATTCCATGTCCGGAGATGTCCCACGTGGTTACTGCTTCAGATTCGGAAGCTTCCAGCAGGCCATTGTCATTTCGATCCAGTTCCTGCCGCACCAGCTGCCGGAGTGCTTCATCCGGAAAATGGGCTGCATCAATGGGAATCGAGGTTTCTTCGGCCAAGACCGGAATCAACTGAAAGTCTGCGGTTTTGGTCGAATTGGCAGCATCCAGCTGATAAGTATAAGTCACTGTAGAAAGATCCGGCTGTACTGTGAGTGTCATTCCGTCACACGCAGCATTCTTCCAGCTGTTCGCCACAACCCGGTCTATCTCCCATTCCGAAGGCATCTGTGTCAGATCGTATGTGAGAATTGCCTTTACTTCGATGGTACGGCTGTTTCCGCTTGCATTCACTTCCTGTAAATCCAAAAGCCCGGTTACATCCAGCGATACAAGGCGGTTTCCCTGGCAGTTTAATTTCAGTAGCTGCTGACAAGAGGAAACATCCAGTTGCGCTAAGGCGTTGTCCTGGCATTCCAGATATTGCAGTGCCGTAAGCCCTTCTAGGGATAGGGATTCCAGCGCGTTGTCATAGCAATAAAAGTAAACCAGCGCCGACTGCTCCGGAAGAGAAAGATCGGTCAGGAGATTGGCTTCACAGGAAAGATAGGCCAGATTCGTCAAGGTGCTGACATCCAGAGATTCCAGGGCGTTATAAGAGCAATACAGGCGCTTTAAATTGGATAGCTGCTCTACATGGAGTGCTGTCAGGTTATTTCCGGCGCAGTTGAGTTCTTCCAGCGCAGAAAGATTGGCAATTGTGATCTCCGTCAATGCATTGTTAGAACAATTCAACTTTTTCAGCGAGGTTAAATATTCCACACCAGTTAAGTCTGCAATATCCAGGCCGGATATTTCCACATCATCCGCCCGGCTTAATTCTTTGACGGAAAAATAGCCGTCCCGGTTGCTGTCAAATTTGCTCTTCAAGTAATTGCGAAAGGCATCATCAGGAAAATGCGCCGCATCAATGGAAATCTGTGTCTCAACAGATGCTTCCGGCACAATGGTAAATAAAATCCCTGTCTCTGCGTTTCCGGCAATCAGATCATAAATGTAGGTGACTGGCTGAGTGATATCTGTCACATAGAGTGCTTTTCCATCGGTCACAGCATTGGTCCAGCTGTCCGACTCTACATGGGAAACATCGAATTCCCCCGGCAGATCTGCAAAGGAAATCCGATTCACAAAATCCGCTGGGATGCTGCTGCTGTTTTTGGAGCCATAGCAGGTCAGTTCCGTCAGAGAAGTAGCAACCTGTACAGAGGTCAGCTGATTGCTGGCGCAGCGAATCACCTGCAATTGTGTCTGATTTCTCAAGTTCAGCGATTTCAGCTGATTGAAGGAGCAATTGACAGATTCCAGCATCGGATTTTGTGTCAGATCCAGCTGCGAAATTCCCACAGAAGCGCAGTTGAGAATCCGAAGATTTGGCGTTTGCGACAAATCCAGTGCATCCAGATGATTCTGATTGCTGCAATCCAGCTCAGTAAGCCCGGAAAGACCAGTCAAGTCCAGTTCCTGCAACTGGTTGTACATACACGTGAGCACGGTAAGATTCGGGAATGCAGAAGGTTCCAGCTGTGTCAGCCGATTATTGCCGCAGCGCAGCACAGAGAGTGCCGGAAGTGCTTCCAGCGTCATAGTTCTGATGCTGTTATCACTGCAATCCAGCGTATGCAGCCGGGAGAGGCCGGAAATTGTCAGCTCATTCAGCTTATTGCCGGAACAATTCAAGCTTTGCAGTGCTGTCAAATAAGAGATTCCTGTCAAATCCCAGATATTCCGATTGGACACATCCAGTTCCGTTACCTGTTGTATCTCCTTTTGTGACAGCATGCCATTCTGGTCGGTGTCCAGGGCTTCCACTGCACTGCAGAAGACACTATCCGGAAAGTGTGTCTTGTCAATTGCAATTTCTACTTCCACCGGATACAATGTAAATGTAACAGTCTGGCTTCTGGCGGTGTCTACATAATAGGAATAGGACACCGGCTTCTGCAAATCCGAAATGGTAAGCACACCATTGGCAACACTTGCATTTTGCCAGCTGTCTGCCGCTACGCAGTCCAGATCAAAATCTGTTCCCAGTTCCTGCAATGAAATGCATCCGTCCGCGCCTACTGAAAGAGACACTGCGTTCCCATCCGCAGTCAAATCCGCAACAGGGATGCTCCCCAGATTCAGGGCTGTCAGACGGTTTCCGCTGCAATTTAACGTTTGCAGGACAGGAAGTGCTGTGACATCCAGCGATGTTAAGAGATTGGATGCACAATTGAGCACTGTGAGTGACGGCAGCACGGACAAATCCAGTGTTTTCAGCTGGTTTCCAGAACAATTCAGCGTAGTGAGCGCCGGCAGTACAGAAAGATCCAATGTCTGCAATTGGTTCTGGCTGCAATCCAGTTCCTTCAAATTGGAAAAGAGAGAAAGTCCTGTATAATCTGATACGCCGGTTCCGGAAAGGGAAAGCATTGTCACAGCATCCAGTTCTTCCTGAGAGAAGAACCCATTCTGATCTTTGTCATAGGCGCTTTCAGATAGGACTTCACGCAGCGCAGCGTCTGGAAAATGGTTGGCATCAATCTTAACCAGATACGCCGGATCCTGCTGAGGATGCAGTGTAAATACCGCCGTTGCAGAAGTGTCGGCCGTGTTGATCTGATAGGTATATGTCACCGGAGCAGTGATATCCAGGATATAGAGCCGCGTTTCTCCTTCTGATGCAAGAAGGGTACCGTTGGTAAAAAACGGCGTATCTGAGCTGGCATCTGCGGGAGCCACACGCGAAACATCAAATCCCGGCAGCGCAGATAAATCCGCATAATAAAGCGTATCATCACTGCCGGAAACGGGAATTGCTGAAATCTCCGCTGCATTATTTTCACAGGTACAGGAGGTCAGCTGGGATAAACTTGTAATATCCAGGCTGGTCAGATGGTTGCCGCTGCAATCCAGTGTGGTTAAATTCGGCACTTTGGAGAAATCCAGTTCTGACAGCTGATTCTCACTGCAATTGAGAATTTGCAACATGTTACCAGACAGCTGCAACTCTGTAAGCTGGTTGTTACTGCAATCCACAGAAAGCGGAGTGGTTGTCTCCGGCAACGTCAAGGATGCAATCTGATTTCCCGTACAGTTCAAAATCCCCAGAATTTTGTTCTGAGAAAGATCCAGTTCCTTTAAATTTGTACCGATACAGTTTAGGATCATCAGATTGGAAAAGCAGGAGATTCCTGTCAAGTCCTCTAGTTCCGCATATTCTGCCCCTGTCAGAGAAATGGAATTGGTTTGCTGAATTTCTGCCGAAGACAGGAAGCCGTCTTTCGGCGATGTGTCAATTTGATTGGAAACATAATTGCGAAAAACGGCATCGGGGAAATGCTCCGCTGTAATCGCTATAGGCGTTTCTTCCTGTTCCGCTGCCTCCGCAGGCATAATTCCAATATTCCATCCCAGCAGAAGCGCCAGCAGCGCACTGCCAATTTTCTGCATCCTTCTTAGCTGCAGGTTCATATCCATTCTCCTCTCAAAAGAAACCACGCTCTTCTGACATTTTCTCATGCAATTTATGAGAATGCTCTCAAAAAAGTTACTCAAAATTTGTATAATTTGATCAATCTATTTATCCGTAAAAAATGGTTTTTAGGCAATTTGATTATACCACTTTTTGAGAAAAATGTCAAACGGATTCATGCGAATATTCGTAAACTTTTGCGCAATTAGATTGCATTTTCCCAAAATAAAAAGAATCTGTGATATCGTCAGTTTTTACAAAAAGCCACTTGACAAGATGAAAAAAATAGATTATAATGATAGAAATTAGTGTGTATTCCTGTTGTAACATCATTTCGCATTTTGACGACACCTGACATGGAAAGGAACGTTCGTTTTGACGTTTCTGTGTGGCTGTACACAGCAGGAGTATGCCCTGACATTAAAATTTGTGCGGTATTTCACGTTTGCATTCGAAAGGAGAGGCAAACCGGCACGTATTCTCGTAAGCCCCATTGACTGGCAAAAAGACTCCAGTACTGTACTTTGCCGGAAAGAGGTGTGCTGTTTTTTTCTGGGAAATGTGCTAAAATACCGCCTGTCCTATGTTCAAATGTGTCATTACACAGAAAGGAGCTTTTTTCATGAAATCCAACTGGAAAAAGACAGTAGCGGGAATCGTTGCAATTGCAACATTGATTCCTGCATGCTTTAGCAGTGTTTACGCTGCATCCCCCTCAGATACAACGGACGGTACATCCATTGTGATGGATGCGCCAACCTATGAAGAGCCAATGCCGGAAGACGAAGTAGCAGCGCAAATTGCATCTGATCTGGAAAGCACTGCGCCTTCCATCGATCTGCCGGTGGCAGGCACGGAAGAAACCGTAGTCGGCGAGGATGACATCTATACATCCGATGACGGCTTGTTCCAATACAAATTGGTTGGCGAAAAGGTACATATTGTTTCCTGTGCAGACGAACTGGAAGACGTTGTTATCCCGGAAACCATTGATGATGTCGAAGTCAACTACATTGAAGCTGAAGCATTTTATGGAAAGCAAAATCTGAAAGCGGTTGTTATGCCGGATACCATTGTTGGCATCGGCGCCAGCGCATTCTGTGCCTGCACCAATCTGACGGATGTTACGCTGTCCAAGAATCTGCTGTCCATCAACTCCAGCGCATTCTGTATGTGTACTTCTCTGAAAAATATTGAGCTGCCGGACAGCCTGTTTTTCATTGGTGACGAAGTATTCTCCTTCTGTAATGCACTGGAATCTGTTACCATTCCCGGCAGTCTGACCACAATTGGCGCTACCATGTTCTCCAACTGTAGCAATCTGACTACGGTTATCATGGAAGAAGGCGTACAGTCTATCGGCGCAAATGCCTTCTTCAACTGCACTGCGCTGAAAAACATTCAGTTCCCGGAATCTTCACTGGTACGAATTTTCGGAAATGCGTTTGCATACTGCGGTCTGGATTCCATTGATATTCCGGACAGTGTAACAAGCATTGCAACAGGTGCATTTATCCACTGCCAGAACTTGAAATCGGTTAAGCTGCCCAGCAATCTGACAACTATCCGAAAGGATGCATTCTCCTACTGCGGATTGGAAGAAGTTGTGATTCCAGAATCCGTTACTGCGATTAAATCCGGCGTCTTCTCCTATTGCACAAAACTGAAATCAATTCAGCTGCCCAGCAAGCTGGAAGAATTGGGAGACATTGTGTTCTACGGCTGTTCTTCTCTGGAATCCATCACTATTCCGGATTCTGTAAAGGAACTGTGCAACAGCACCTTCTACCGCTGCACCAGCCTGAATCAGGTGAATTTCGGAAATGGTTTGACAAAGCTGGGCGATGCTGTTTTCTATGGCTGTGATGGATTAACTGATATCACAATTCCGGATACTGTCACCTACATTGGAGAAAGCACCTTCTCTGACTGCTCCGGTCTGGAATCTGTTACATTAGGAAACGGCCTGACCAGAGTCGGAAAGTGGACATTCTACAACAATACAAACTTGAAAAACGTTACATTTAGTTCTAACATGACCAAAATTGACAACTACATGTTCTATCGCTGCTCCGGACTGGAATCCATTACAATTCCGGATAATATCCAAAGTGTTGGCCAATACGCATTTGCCGGCTGTACTGCATTGAATCAGGTTACATTCCCGGAAACAATGAGCAGCATTGGAAAGACCTCCTTTGTAAACTGCGATTCCTTGAAAAACGTTACAATTCCCAAAAATGTATCTTTAATTGACGCAAATGCATTTGGATACAATCTGAACAATGACACTCTGACGAAAAATGACGTTATTACAATTACTGGTTATCGCAACACAGCTGCACAGGATTATGCAACAATGAATGATATTCCGTTCATCGCATTGGATCCTGAAGAATCCTCTACAACAACTACTACTGATGTCACAGTAACAACAACTACCGAAACCATTGAACCTGGTACTGTTTACTGCGGTGATGTTAACCTGGACGGAAAAATTGATCTTACCGATTCTGTTGTACTGAATAAAGCCACTGCCGGCACCGTTGATTTGGGCGAAAGTGCTCGTGCAAATGCCGACTGCAATACAGATGGTGAAATCAACGGCAATGACGCAATTCTCTTGCTGAAGTTCCTGGTACACAGCATTGATACTCTTCCATATATAGAGGAATAACCTTTCAAAGAGTCCCAAAACAAACGAAAAACCCTCGATACAAGATGTATCGGGGGTTTTGTATATGGTAAATGCATCTATGCAGTTGTGAGAAGTCAGATGCAGAAAGCACAAAAAGGGAGTCTCAAATGAGACTCCCTTTTTGTGAATAAGAAGAAGCCGGCATTGACCAATTTTCCCAGGTCGAGAAGACCAAGTATCGTAGGCGCGAAAGAGCTTAACTACTGTGTTCGGAATGGGAACAGGTGGAACCTCTTTGCCATAAACACCGGCTACTAAAAAACAGACTGAAAAAGAAGAAATACAAGAAATGAAACAGGAAACGAAGAACAAAAGGAAAAGCGAACGACCGATTAGTATCTGCAAGCTAAACATGTCACCATGCTTACACATCAGACCTATCAACCTTGTAGTCTACAAGGGGTCTTAAAGGAGATCTTATCTTAAGGGCGGCTTCACGCTTAGATGCTTTCAGCGTTTATCCGTTCCGCACATAGCTGCCCAGCTGTGCCACTGGCGTGACAA
>ERZ1106963.1874-NODE-1874-length-23198-cov-5.714471_pt1 | contig 23198 bp, 15 predicted proteins | sample MGYA00403681_ERZ1106963 | MGnify/ENA primary metagenome ERZ1106963 (study PRJEB35170, sample SAMEA104062407) | human gut metagenome | biome: human gut; feature: human-associated habitat; material: faeces | place: Denmark | collected 2012-05-03 ...
GCATTTTTGAGCAGTATCATCCGGATATTGTTGTTAATCTAGGGGCTCAGGCGGGAGTTCGCTACTCCATTACCAACCCGGATGCTTACATCGAGAGCAACATGATTGGCTTCTATAACATTCTGGAAGCCTGCCGTCACTATCCTGTGGAGCATCTGGTGTACGCTTCTTCCAGTTCCGTCTATGGAAGCAATAAGAAGGTGCCTTACTCCACCGATGATAAGGTGGATAACCCTGTCTCGCTGTATGCTGCTACCAAGAAGTCCAACGAGCTGATGGCGCATGCCTACTCCAAGCTCTACAATATTCCCTCTACCGGTCTGCGATTCTTCACGGTTTATGGTCCGGCGGGTCGTCCGGATATGGCATATTTTGGCTTTACCAATAAGCTGGTCAACGGCGAGACCATCAAGATCTTCAATTACGGCAACTGCAAGCGTGACTTTACTTATGTGGATGACATCGTAGAGGGTGTTGTCCGTGTGATGGCAAAGGCTCCGGAAAAGAAGAACGGCGAAGATGGTTTGCCCATTCCCCCCTATGCAGTTTACAACATCGGCAATTCCAACCCCGAAAACTTGCTGGACTTTGTGCAGATTCTGTCGGAGGAACTGGTTCGTGCTGGTGTGCTGCCTGCGGACTATGATTTCGAGGCGCACAAGGAGCTGGTGCCCATGCAGCCCGGTGATGTGCCGGTGACCTTTGCAGACACTGAGCCTCTGGAGCGTGATTTCGGCTTTAAGCCCCATACCCCACTGCGTGAAGGCCTGCGGAAGTTTGCCCAGTGGTATAAAGAGTTTTATATAGCATAAGGTGGTGGCTTATGACCATACCAGTGTGGAGGAAAAATGAGAGATAGCAAAGGACAAAGAATTAACTCATTGCAAGGACTCAGAGCGATTCTTTTTGTGCTGATATTTTCTTTTCATACAAGTATGATTAGAAACATTTCAGAGTCATCGATATATCTCAATTTTATCAAAGGGGGGGGAGGGACAGAGGCTGTTGCTTTCTTCTTTGTGCTGTCGGGATTTGTTGAAGCACTTCATCAGAGAAAAGAAGTGCCAAGCATTAAGAAGATAAGGAGACTGTGTATAGCGAAAGTAAAGAAGTTTAATCAATATAGCCATAGCTTTAATAATTTGTTTAATAACAGGTAAGTGGCTTGCGGTAGGACTTTTTCTTCTTGCAGTTATTCCAACGATGATTGTATCAGTGGTAAAGGCTCCTCTTCAGGCAGTAGGAAGGATGATTATAAATCTTCTTCTTTTGCAGAGTTGGTTCCCAGACGAACAAATCTGGCTCAGTTATAATAGCGTGACCTGGTTCATATCAACACTTGCTTTTTTGTTTCTGTTTATTATTCCAATGCATAGGATTAGTGATCACCTTGAACAAAAATGGCCGACAGGTGGGTTCTATTGTGGTTTGCTGGTGATTATATGGGTTCTAGATTTCATGCTTGCGATGTTGCTGTTAAAAAGGAATGCATCAAATATTAAGTATTATCTCTATGCATTTCCGCCATCAAGACAGTTTGACTATGTATCTGGTTTTAAGCTGGGTCGATTCTTTATATGCCACAAAAAATATGTGATTGGTGAAAAAAGTGCAACATTTTTGGAAATCGTTTCTTTAATCATAATTATAGGATATTTACTTATCTTTCCATATGTTTCTGACTATTTTTCACGGTCGATGATGTATCTTCCTGGTTCTGTATTAGTAATATATGTATTTGCAATTGGAAAAGGGAAGGTCTCCAGATTCTTTAGCAGTCCATTTATGGTTGCTGCCGGAAATAATTCTCTGTATTACATGATGAGTCATCAGGTTGTTATACGTTATTGCTCGTTGATTCACAAAAATTTATTAAAAATTAATGTTCATTCCAGTGAATTAGTTTGGGCTTCTGTTGCGTTTGCAGTAACCCTTGCAAGCAGGCCAATCTATGAAATGTTATGCATCAAATTTAGGCGACTGCATTTAGATTGGAAATCTATGAATCATTAGGCATAGCGGTACTGGTCTTATCAGGGAATCAAGGCATAAGTCACACTAAGGATGGAAGAATGTACAGGAGAGCAAAACCAATCCACGGCACCTTGTCTATTGTAGCATTTTGTCCTTGGAGAGGGACGTTAATAACTACTACTATATAATACATGGGAGAAAGAGAAAATGAAAATCGCAGTTGCTGGTACCGGTTATGTTGGTCTGTCCATTGCCACGCTGCTATCGCAGCATCACGAGGTCATGGCAGTGGACATTATCCCGGAGAAGGTTAACCTCATCAATCACAAAAAATCTCCGATTCAGGACGAGTACATCGAGAAGTATCTGGCAGAAAAGGACTTAAATCTGACTGCCACGCTTGATACTGAAGCCGCCTATAAGGATGCGGATTTCGTCGTTATCGCAGCACCTACCAACTATGACAGCAAGAAAAATTTCTTTGATACTTCTGCAGTAGAAGCGGTCATCAAGCTGGTTATTCAGTACAATCCTGATGCCATTATGGTCATCAAGTCCACGATTCCGGTTGGCTTCACGGCTTCTGTGCGTGAAAAGTATGACTGTGACAATATCATCTTTAGTCCGGAGTTCCTGAGAGAGAGCAAGGCTTTGTACGACAACCTGTATCCCAGCCGTATCATTGTGGGTACTGATGTGGATAATGCACGTCTGGTAAAGGCGGCCAATACTTTTGCCGGTCTTCTCCAAGAAGGTGCCATCAAGGAGAATATTGACACCCTCATCATGGGATTCACCGAGGCGGAGGCTGTCAAGTTGTTTGCCAACACCTATTTGGCTCTGCGTGTCAGCTATTTCAACGAGTTGGACACCTATGCAGAGATGAAGGGGCTAAACACCCAGCAGATTATCGAGGGCGTCTGCCTTGATCCTCGCATTGGCAGTCACTACAATAATCCCAGCTTTGGTTACGGCGGATACTGCCTGCCGAAGGACACCAAGCAACTGCTGGCGAACTATGCGGATGTGCCGGAAAACCTCATCGAAGCCATCGTGGAATCTAACCGCACCCGCAAGGACTACATTGCTGACCGTGTTTTGGAGATCGCTGGCGCATACGAGGCAAACGAAAATTACGATCCGAGCAGGGAACACAACGTTGTGGTTGGCGTTTTCCGCCTGACGATGAAGTCGAACTCGGACAACTTCCGGCAATCCTCGATTCAAGGAGTCATGAAGCGCATTAAAGCAAAAGGGGCAACGGTCATTATTTATGAGCCGACGTTGGAAAACGGCAGTACTTTCTTTGGTAGTGAGGTTGTGAATGACCTTGCGGAATTCAAGAAACGCAGCCGGGCTATTATTGCCAACCGCTATGATAGCTGCCTTGATGATGTGCAGGAAAAAGTATACACCCGCGATTTGTTCCGCAGAGACTGATTTTGTGATAGCAGCAATGATTTGAACACATATTTTGCCAAGGAATATTAAATCCTTTATGCACGAGAAAAAGCGCTATACGTCCCATTAATTTCGTTGCTTTGAATTTGCTTAACCCTTTCTTTATCTTCTTGGATGCCATTATCAGCATTTTGCACTTTTTCCAATTCAGCAACGAGTTCAGTAATGCGATTTTCTGTTTCAGAGATCAACCGTTGAATTTTCTCCGGCTCAACTAGTTGCGAAATCCCCATTTTATCAAGTTGTGAAGCCGCTCTGCTATACGCCTGCAGGGCGGCTTCATTTTGCTTGTAGAAGGTATCCTTCTGGGCAAGTGGTTTGGATGCACACTCCAACCAAACAGATTTATAGGTGCGGCACGCCTGCAGATTATGAGCCGATGCTGCGTAAATTTTGCTTTTGGAACGAAGCTCTGCAATCTCGTTGCGGAGCTTCATTTCTTCGCGTTGATATGCACTGATTTGTTTATCAAAGTCAGCAGCTGAATGTAGACCATTATCAGCCATGCTGCCCAAGAGGTTTCCAAGCTCTTGGGCATTTGCAATTCCTGCACAGCGTTCCACGTTAGCGACTCGACGGGCCAAACTGTTTTCAGAAGTGCCAACCTGTACCACACCTCCTAGCGACTGCGCTAGTTCAGCGCCACTGATTGATTTTCGCGTTTTCTCGCTGCCAATTGGCACATAGCTGTACTGCCAACCGGGATATAGACTGATTGCACAGCTTCCTTGCTCGATGTTTCGCTGTACATAGTGCTCTGGAATAAATAGCCGCTCAATGCCATATTGCGGCAAATGCACCGTAACTCCACGCAGGCTCATGGCCATGATCTGATCAGCGGTCAAGCTCACGGTCAGGGGCTGCGTCAGATTCGATTCGTCAATTTGTTGAATCAAATCTGCGCCCCGAATTGTGCCATGTGTGCCGTCATCGTAGGTTATGTCATACGAAAAGGCAGCGCCAATATCAGCAGTCACGGCACCGTCTGATGTGGTATGGATGTGCCGATTATCTATCATCAGCTTTGCGGGATTACCGTTCGCATCCTGTATTTGCAGCAGAACACCGCGCTTTCCGGCAGAACATATCTGGCGTGCCGTAAGTCTGACAGACGTATCGCAGCTTTGTGGATATTCTGTAGTTAATTCTCGGTACAGCTCTGCAACCGGTGTACTGTGGCTTGTATCAAGGCCTTCCACTCCGCTTTTCATCGAAGTCTCCAAGCCGCCGAGGGTAAATCCATCTCCTAAAGCGTCAGCAGGCACCCATGTGCCATCCAAATCGACTGCTTTATACATTAGTTGGCCGGTCTGCTTCTTTACCCGTATCTTAACCCCCGCGGACTGCAGCAGTTTTGCAAAGTCAGCAAAGGTTGATACATTCGGAAGTATCTTAGCTATGCGCTCACGAATAAATAGCTGTTCGGCAGCGTTATCTTCTAAGCGCTCCACGAGGCCGGTATACGTAAACTTGTCGGTATCGGCCAGTGATGTATCTCTGATCGCACGCCCCGCACCTTCCGGTAGGTAGGTCATATGCTTACCACGCTGGCAAACAGAGATGCCCAGTTCCTGTGCCATTTGCAGGAACTGGGCATAATTGGTGGCACGCTCCAAGCAGAAGTTAAGCTTTTTGCGGACTTCAGTACGATTGCTGGTTGTGCGTTTTTTCTGTATGTAAGTGGGGTAGAGCTGGCCTAGCTGTTGAGGATCTTTAATAACAGACAACTGTGATTCCATGCAGAGCCGATCAGAGATACTACGGATTTGCTGTGCGGTGCGGTAGGGAACAGTGCGCAGCTTTTTATAATCATAAAAAGAAACGGCGTTGATAATAATGTGGTTATGTATAGAATCTTTATTGATATGGGTAGCAACAACAAACTCGAATTTTCCATCGGTAAATTCCATCGCAAGCTTGCGACCTAACTTGTGGGCCAGCTCCGGCGTGACGGCATCATCCGGGGAAAAGGATTGAATCAGGTGGTAGGCAAGATTCCCTTGCTTTTTCGCATTTGTATTTCGTGCTTTGCGTGCCATTGCTGCAGTAACGGAAAAATCAAGCACTGCAGTCTGTGGGGCGGTATTGTAACCTGAAATCAATTCCTGTCCGTCGGTTTTGTCAGGATTTTCTATGTAGTTGATTGCATCGCCAAGCCGAACTTTTACCGCATGAATTTTGGTTATAGCCATAGTATATTCCTTCTATGTAAGAAACAGGTGAAAATTGTCACTCAGGGCCGGGCGAAAAATCTCAATAACAGACAAAAACAAGTAGCCACTCTCGCACGCCCACTTGCTAAAGGCATGATTGGGTTTTGCATAATATCTCGTTGCATACATATTAGACTAGTTTTCGCAGAGCTTTCACCAATCGTTCCTGATAGAGCGATTTCAGCTGTAAATATTCACGCCGCAACTGCTCAACATCGTTGGTGGTAACAGATTGATTCGTGTTGCAGCGCTTAGCCACTTGGTTAATGTTACCTGAGATATGACTCAAGCTAGATGAGATTTCTTTTATAACAGAAAAATCATAATGCTTGACTTTACCGGTAAGCAGCATTTCCCGACAAAAAGCCGAAAAATTAGGCATATCACTTTCTGCCATCTTTGTTGCTACAGATAGCCATTCATCTTCTGTGAAGTATACTGGCTTGCAGATGGGCCGTGTTCGATTAGTAGTGTACAAAGCAAAATTCTCCATTCTGCATCTTTGCTGATTGCTGTAAAACGGGTTTTAGGGTGTCCCCTAAATGGCGCATGTGAATTTCATATGCAATGCTTGCTAACGTTCGCTTTCGCTCACGTTACCCCTTCGGGCCGCCCCGGCGGTTCTTCCGGCGAAACCAGAACAGCCCGGCTCCGATAAAAACGATGGGCAAAAAGTCCAGAACATTCCAGAACGGATTTACTGACTTTTTGCTCTGCTGTACAGGTTGAGAAGAGGTTGGCTCCGGTGTCGGCGTTGCGGACGGCGCAGCGGCAGCTGGTGCATTATAGGCCGCCGCTCGCTGTACAGCGGCGTTCTCGTCACGGCTGGGCGTGCACAGCTCGGCGTCTGGATTTTTTGTGTCTGTTAAAGTCAGATGAAAGCTTGCGTCGTCGTCGGTATTCAGCTCCTTCTGCTCGCACTCGAACTGGTAACGCTCCGCTGCATCGCCTGCAACACGGCCAGATAGAAATGTATACAGTCCGCTGTCAGCCTCCGTGCAAACGGCGGCCAGTTGGTTGGATTCATATACATCCAGCGCGTATACTGTACCGCTGTACAGGTTCTGCAGGTAGACGATACAGTGTTGAGAAAAGCCAACGGGTGCTGTCAGGTACGCACTGATCTGGGCTGCCTCGGGCAGATAATCAGCAGGCGGTTGACGCAGCGGCAGCGGCGTATAATAGCGTGTCTGCCCGGTTACTGCTGTGAACCAACTCTCACCTGCAAACTCATATTGCAGCTCATACTGACCACCAGCCTCGACCTGCAAAAAGGTGGTGCCGTCAACCTCGCGCAGCGGCCAATCGTTTAGAGCATCGTATTGAACAGCGGCATTGCAGTAATAGATGCCCTCCGACAACGTCACAGTCTGACTATGCTGATTCAAGCCGTTCAGTACTACAAGAACAGCATCCGTATCATTGGGGCTGCTGCCCAGCGTAATCAGCACGGAACGTTCCTGCAGCTCCGCGGGAATATCTACTAAGGATACCGTCACCTCTCCGTTTCCCGCCGCATGGCAGGGCGGTGCCAGCGCCATGACAAACGGGACAAAAAACAAAATCGCCAGAACTCTTTTCATGAAAAGCGCCTCCTTAAAATCCGGCATAGGTAAAGTAATGGCAGCCGCGGCTCTCCATCCATGCGTTGGACATGTTTACGCAGACGCCGTAGCCATAACAGCATTCGATCCACGCACCGCCGCCGAGCGCCATCTGCACATGCCCTTGCTCACCGCCTGCGGCATAGACGACCCGCAGGTCGCCCGGCTGAACCTCGGCAGGGGAGATTGCCCGCAAGTCACCGGTCCGCCCGTAGGCGGCTGTATTGCCCGCTGCAAAAGGCAGCCCCTGTGCCCAGTAGCAGTACTGCACAAAGCTGGAGCAGTCCAAATTCATCCCGACGTTGGCATTGCCGGGGCCGCCGCGCAGCGACGAGGGCTGCCCGTACACAAAATGACCTTGGCAGCTGATGGCAAAGGCTACGACTTGCCCACGCGCGGTGTCGGGGTCAATGTTCAGTCCGGCCAGCAATGCCTGCAGCTCGTCAGCAGTCAAAGCGGAGCCTATGGAACGGCACTTGATGCCGTCCGTAACGCCGTAAAGCGCCTCCCAGTCCATACGATACAGCAAGGACGCCCATTCCACATTGCCATAAGTGTCCACGCCATTCTCGTACCAGCCCTTGAAGCCCGCCGCACCGGGCGGCAGCGTTACAGTTTTCGTAAAGCGGGCAGTGACCGCATTGCCCGCATACGCATTGCCGTACTGGTCCTGCTTGATGACGGTACGTGTCAGCGTGCCGTCGTTGCTGCTTTCGGCCAGTGCCTCCAGATTGCCCGTGCCGCCGTCCGCACCATTGGGGGCTTCGGTTTCCGGGTCAGCATAGCGGTCATAGCCGGTCAGGTAAATTGTGCAGTTCAGGTCATAATGGCCGTACTGGCCGTCGTGCAGCTCTCCGGGACACCAGGGGATAGCGGTTGCGTTGGCAAAGGTCACGGTATAGTCCTGCGTCATAGTTTCATCGCCGTCGGTGGTCTCCACTGTAAAGATGGCGGTGCGCTCGTTCGGAGCATAGAACCAATCATTCAGCTCGCCTTTGTAGAGATTCGCACTTTCATCCAGCACGATGCTGCCGGTGCAGTCCTCTGCAGCAATTTTGCCATCGACAACTTGGGTGTAGTCATCCGGCAGGGCACACAGCTCTGACTGGGTGGCCCCATCCGGGAAAATGACAGGAAAAAAGACGGTCACATCGTGTGTGCCGTCCTCGATCCATTCGGGGTGACTGCTGCCTTCAGCGTGGTCGCCACTCCATTCCCATATTCCGTTGTTGTAATGCCCGCATTCTTCGTTGCCTTGGGCACAGGTGTGCGTTTCGCATCGGTACTCTGTGATGGTCACAGTCTCGCCCTCGCTGCGGTAGCCATTGACGCAGCCGCCGTAGCTGATACAGGAGTAGGGCGCGGACTCGCGTGCGGTGATTTCCATGCCGTAGGCTGTCAGGGCGCGGCAATATTGAGTGAAAGGTACATCGTCCGTAAAAGCCGCAAGCTCCTGTGAACTGGGCCAGTCCTGCTGATAGTAGACCGCGGCCATCGAGATGATCTCCGCAGTGTCATTGTAGATGCCATTGGCGTAGCTCCATGTGACGCCATGCTGCATATTGTTGCTGAGCTGGCCGGTCAGCGTGTCGTAGCCGTAGGGGTTGCCGTTGGGGTCAACATCGTTGCGAAAGGCTCTGCGCAACTCGTCAGTGGCGGCTTCGTTGCGGTAGGTATTGATGCTTTCGACAAGCTGCTGAATATCCTCCGGCCTGTCGGCACACAGCACGCAGGTCGTTGTAGTACCGCCCATCTGGCCTAGCAGCCCAATAATCAGCAACAATAGAACGATTGCGCCACAAATAAGCGCCGTCCTGCCGATAGAAGCAAGCGCTTTGACAGGATGGGCAAAGAACCGTGCCACGCTGATAACACTATGACTGGCCTGAAAGCCTGTATTACTGATGATACCCGGCGCACGGTCAGCAAAATCATCCGCACTTGTCGAGAAGGTCTCTGCATAGTGCAGAGCGGTACGTGCACCGGCAGAGCCGATTTGTACCGCAGAGTTTCCCAACTCCATCCGCAACGCGTCGCCGCCTGTGTGCAGGACCTCCTCGACGGTGCGCGTGCCGTCCTGCACATCTTTGATGCCCTTCACGGCGTAGCTGCCCAGTATGCCGACGTCCTCAGCAGCAGTCCCGAGAAACGTCTCCTGCATAATCAGTTCCGCCGCCGCGCCGTGCACGCCGAGATCCTGCGCGGCATCGGTGGCAAAGTCCTCCTGATAGCTGACCAGCCCGCTTGCACTCGTGATGCCGTGCGCTGCAGCTGTTGTGCCGCGCATGGCAGGGGAGCGGTAGCCGTTTGTCTGCTGTTTGCACAGCAGTTCGTAGTAGGCATTGCTGCGGCTGGCCCGTGGCGTGTTGGTGCCGGTGATATATTTCCGGTTGCCTTCGGCGGGAGATGATAAGCTTTCTGCTACATCATCGCTATCGTCTGAAATACTATTTTTCGTTTCACTTACATAATCGTCATTTGATAGCAGTGATTCGGCTTGCTTTTCAGTATTATCCAGCAGTTCCTCGCCGTTTGATGCTTCATCTACCTGATTGTGCAGGCTTTCCGATATGTCAGTATCGGTATGGAATAAAGGTTTGTCGCTATAATTTTGCGTGAATAGTTCTGACATGGCAGACTCCGTGAGGTTGTTTTTAGAGATGTGCTGGTGTAAGCATAATGCATTAAGACTTTCGATTAGGAGATGTATCCATCAGCCTGAACAACTCGGTATCCTTCGGAAAATCGTTGTTGAAGGGCACCACCGTCTTAGACACAATCAGCAGTCCGCTGCCGACCTCGGCATTCTCGATGTACCGCTTTTCCTCGTTGGAAATGTGCAGCAGCCGCGCCAGATCGTTGGCATCGTCGGGGGACTGGTTCAGCAGCTTGATATATCCGCAGTCGGACAGCATGCGGCGCGCGTCCTCGTTGTCCAGAACCGAACGCACGTGCTGGGTGATGGAGGTCAGAATCGCACCCCACTTACGGGCGCGGCTGGACAGCTGAAAGTAAAAGTCCGTGCAGTCCTTGTTGCCCAGCAACTGCTGGAACTCGTCGGTAAACACCCATGTACGGCGGCCCAACACGCGGTTGCGGGTAATGCGGTTCCAAACCTGATCCAGAACTGTCAGCATGCCGATAGACTGCATCGACTTGCCCAGCTTGACCGTATTAAAGCAGATGCAATGATTCTGCACGTTCACATTTGTCTGGTGGGCAAACAGGTCCATGGAGCCACTTACATATAGCTTCAACGCCGTAAGCAGTGGCTTGACTTCCTCTCCCTGCAGCGCAAGATTTCTATAAAAGTCGTGCAGCGTTGGCATTTCCTCGCGCTTGGGATTTGCCATATAGCGCTGATAGGTCAGGCCGGCAGCTACATCAATAAAGGTTCGCTCCTGGGGCGACAATTCGGAGCTGTGCAGAATGAGCTGGCAGAAATTCTGCAAGAACTGACTTTTCAGCCGGATGGGGTCCTCATCGTCGCCGTAATCTTCCGTGATGTCCATGGGATTGATATGGGAGGGGCTGGACGCGGAAATGTCAATCACTACGCCACCCATGGCTGTAACGAGATGCGTGTACTCCTGCTCCGGGTCGATGAGAACAATATCATCATCTGGCCAGCGAAGCATGATATTGGTGACCATCTGCATTACGGAGAAAGACTTGCCGTAGCCCGTCATACCCAGTACCATACCGGCAGGGGCGGGCAGCAGCTTGCGGTTACACAGTATCAGATTCTTACTGCGGGCATTGATGCCCTCGTACAGTCCGCCCGGCTGGAACAGTTCCTGTGTGGTGAACGGCACATAGATGGCCGTGCTGACGGTTTCCAGCGTGCGCTCCAACCCGAGCCATTTCTTGCCAAGCGGCAGCATACTGTTCATGGCGTTGCGCTGCTCATACAAAATGCTGTCAAAGCGGCAGGTCTGCTGCTGTACGGTGCTGCAAATGCGCCGCACGCGCTCGTCCAACTGCGCATTGGAATCGCCATAGGTGTGAATGAGGATGCAGACTTTGAAGATTTTTTGGTTTTTGGTTGTAATGTCATCCATCATCTGCTCTGTGTGGTGCATTTTGGATTTCAGATCATAGCTCACAGCTATGCTGGCAGGCATATTTCGCTCGCGTGCTTTGGCAATGGCATCGTATTCTTCCTTGTGCATATAGGCAAGTTTTTTCTCGATTTCCTGGACAGCTTCTGCCTGGTCCATAGCGTCAACATGCATTGTGATGACGTGGTCAAAAGGAAGCTCCGATAGCATAGAGAACAAACCGTTCTTCATTTCCGGTGCTATGCCCCGCAGATACATTGTCTTGCCGATTTTATCGCCAAACTGATAGCGGTCACGGTAAACGGCGCGCGAGTCGTCATGCTCCGGGTGCCAGTTGTAAGAGCTGGGTGAAATAAAATCCTTCGTAGTAAGGTTATCCTCAGCCAGCAGCCAGTCATAGGAAAAGCTCATTTCCTCATTGGGCCGCATGATGCCTTGTAACAGGCTCAGGCGCTCAATACCGGACAAGATGCGTGTACTGCTGCCCATACGCTTGAAGTGATCGGCAATATCTGCAGCACGGTTCTCCAGCTGCTCTTTCGCCTGCTGGTAATTTTCGGCGTGCAGGCTGAAGGTGACGTACTTTTCACGAATCAGGCCATTTTGACCGCGCAGTGCTTTTTCCGCCACGACTTGGTTCATCTCCTCGGCATAGCGGTCACGGTCATCCCCGCGCAGGGGCAGGAAGGTGTCAATGCGAAACTGTTCCTCGTCCATGCTGCGGGTGACAAGGTTGATTTCCAGATGCAACGAGGGGTCGAAGTAGTTCAAAAACTCACTGTATTTCGTAAAAATGTTCTTTTGCTCTTCCAACATGGCGATTTGGAAGTTCACATCGGTGAAAGCCATCGTCATCGAGAAAAGTCCCGGCTCCACCTCGCAGATGCCATCCTGCGACATACTCAGGTATTGCAGGCAGTCACTGGCTTTCTGTGGCGCTTTGCGTGCGGCAATGCGCTTTTTTGCATGCTTTTCGGCTTTCTTTAACTGCTTTGCGTGCTGCCGCCGTTCTTTGGCGGCTTTCCTTTTTTCTCGTTTTAACGATTTCTCCTGTGCGCGCAAAGACTCCAACACACTCGGTTCGATGGGCAAGTCGGCGTGCTTTTTTGGTAAAAACATAATTTTTCTCCTGACGGGGGCAGATTGCGACCTCAGCGGGGCCGCAGTACCATGCCCAGTAGATTTTTACAAGCTTTTCAAACGGATACCCGTTATGGCTGATAAAGCCCAGCCCAAGAAAGGGGAGAACTTCTACCATTACGATGTAGGAAACCAGCTGAATATCCAGCTGAAGCCATTGCAGACAAATGAAGCAGGTTGCTATGGCCAGCACGGCAGCGACACCAAAACAGGCCAGCTGACGCAGTGAAAGCCCGAGAAAGAATTTCTCGTGATATTCCGTGATTTCGAGATTGGTTTTTGTTGAGAGCATAGGTGAACTCCTCTATTAAATGGCGCTGGTGATGGCTTTGGTGAATCGTCCGCTCATAAACACGGCCACCAGCAGAATAACGGATTTGCCCAGCATGGCCCAGGCTTGCTCGGTAATGTCACCGCCACTGCCCAATGAAGCTGTCAGGGCAGGGTAGAAGCCAATGACAAGATAGAGAACGGCCCCTTGCAGCGCCACCGCCATGTAGTTTTTCAGGAAGTTTACAGCAATACCGTGCAGTTCCCGATAGCAGAGCGTGGCAATTGGCAGGGAAGCAAGGGCATTATAAACGTACAGCTCAATGAAGCGTGCCGCAACGATGGTATTGATCACAATGTTGACAAGACGCAGCATCCAGCTTACGACCATAAGCTCCATGGCCACAGGCATATTACCGATGCCGCCCGGCAGTGCGCTGATTGCGTTTTCGATGTCGACCTCGGTGTTGACCTGTCCGCTGCCCACATAACCGGCTATGCCGTTTGTCACCGCGGCCGCTACCTCAAACATCGCATTTAGAATTTCCGTGGAGTGTAGAACAGCCCAGCGGCAAAGCGTGATTTTCAGCATGACCAGCGCCACCTGCTGAATCGTAAAAGCTGTGCTGCCGCCGTTCATGGCTATGGTCTGGGTGAAATTGTACAGTTCCAAAACCATAAAAAGTGCCAGAACGGTAAGTGCAATCGGCATGACTACGCCGGAGCTGATAGAATCTGCATAGCCGGCCAGTGTGCTGTTCCAATCGGTCAGACTGCTCAGCAGACCGGAGTTCTGCCCCATAGCATTTACGGTGGCCGAAATACCTGCCAGTTGGCTTCGTATCGTATCCTCAAAAATAGCGCATACCTCCCATCAGCTGACCGTCAGTGTGCCAAAGTAGGTGGCAACGGCAATGATCAGCACGCCGCCAGCAATCGACCAGGCACCGCTGCTGATGCCGGGGCCGTTGTGGTCCTTCAGGTTGGTGCCCAGCGTGACTGCGCCGAAGAGCAACAGCAGACCACCTGCAAAATTGACAACATTCGTGATAAGAGAAGTGATTGTAGATACCATTTCCATATGAGTTTCCTTCTTTCTGTTTATGTGTCAGACTCGTCATCGTCGAGTTCTATGTTGTTGATTTCCTGCACATTTTTCATAAAGGCTGCAAAGCTATTTTCTGCGCGCCTCTCGTAGTCAAAGGGGTGATGCCCCTCTTTTTCAACCAATGCGTAATTAGGGTGCTTTTTTGGTAAAACTTGTAAGAGTAAAATGGCACAACACCGGAAATCATCAATAAGCAGCGATTTCGCGGCATGGTGCGTATTTCTTCCGGTGTCATCAGATCACGGCTGGCTACCTGATAGTTCTTGGAAAAGGAGCCCTGTGCGCCGAGGTTCTCTGTGGTGTTCAGCACCTCGATGGTCCGTTTGCCCAGCTGTTTACCGAAGAATTCCAGCGACTCCGGGTTATTGCCGCCGCCAAGCACAAGCTCTGAATCACAGTTTTCCAGAATCGTGCCCCAGTCATCACCGTACTGAGATTTCAGCTGTGCGATTGACTGGTAAATCAGGGTACATCCGATATTTCGGCTGCGGATGGTGCTGATCAGAATCTGAAAGTCAGGAATCATGCCGATGTTCGGAAATTCGTCTAAGAGAAACCGCACATGGCGCGGCAGGCAATGATCTTCACGATTGTCTGCGGTATGCACAAGAATCTGAAAGCATTGCTGGAACATGACCGCTGCCAGAAAGTTATAGGCTGTGGTGGTGTCTGGTGTGACTACGAACAGCGCCACCTTTTTGTCACTGGCCAACTCTTCCAGATGAATGGTATCATCCTCGCAGATTTTCATAATGGAGGGAATATTGAACGCACTCATACGCATACCGAGAGATACATCAATACTCTGTGCGGTTTTGTCTGGTGCCATGTGGTACAGTCCATATTGGCGCGCTGCGAATGACGCAGGCTTTTCCATAGTCAGGTCTTCGAATATATCGTCCAACTGGCTGCGTCCCTGTGGTCCGTAACGATGCTGCATCAGCACAAAAAGCTCCATCACGCTGTTCATATTGTGCATCTCAGGTGGTTGCTCAAAATATACATAGGCAAGCAGCGCTTCCAGCAGTGAAGTAGAGCCTTCTTCCCATATCGGGTCGGCTGTGTTTTTCTGGCGCGGGTCTTCTTTCATATTTTTGATAAGATTCTTGGCAACAACCACAATGTCATCCGTATCATGGATGTACGCAAACGGATTGTAGTGGTCGGACTTGTCACGGTCCTTCAGGTTGAACACTTTCACATCATACCCTTGCGATAACAGAACATTTCCGTAGGTGTCAAGCAGTTCGCCCTTCGGATCACTGAGTACATAATTGCTGTTAAACTGCAGCAGCTGCGGGCCGGCCACGCTGTAGCTTTTGCCGGAACCGGAGGGACCGAACACAATGACGTTCTTGTTGCGGTTGTAGTTGTTCTCCGCTGTTACCGGCATCTTCATGGCAAGGCTCAGGGACTCTGTGGCCGTCAGGGGGATATTCTCGCTTGCCTTTTCATGGAGAAACGGCGCAATGTCCGCCGCTGTGCCCCAGCGGGCACTGCCGTACTCCTTCTGCGGCACCAGCCGATGACCGCTGTACTTTATGCAGAAATAAGCAAGACCCGCCAGCAGAATAGCCCCAACACCACAGCCCACAGGAATCGGCGCAGGGGATAGCTGCAAGGGATGAAGTGCAATTTTGCTAAGATTTACCGCGGCGGCAAGTCTTTGCGTAACTGTTCCGGCAGCCGATACATAGAGAAGTCCCACCCGGTTGCCCAGCCAAAAGCAACCCAGACTTGCAGCAAGATAGATCAGAATTTGCTTTGTGCGCTGTTCCTTCATAGCCGCTCACCTCGCTCCTGCGCCGGCGGCGAGCGGTGCTGGTTCAGCTCCTTCGTGCGCTGCATAGCCCGTTCGGACAACTCCTGCAGCAGACTGGTGGGACGTTCCTTGCCGCGCGCAGCAATGCAGTTTTCAATAGCGGTCTGGATGCGGTCCACGTCCTGTCCCTTGAACCACAGGTTCAACTGCCCGGTGTCCTTATCCTTGGTAATGGCAAAGTCCACCGAATATTCCCTGAGCTGTCGCCTGACATAGGGCAGTGTCTTGTCGTTCAGCTCCACCGAAGCGAGAGCCTGCGACTGCCGGTTCAGTGATTGAATTGATTGCTGCCCGTACTGCCTCGCTTGCAGCATACTGGCAACCGTCTGCAATATCCCAAAGATGCCCTGCCCGGCAAGCTTGGCTGCGTTGATTTGCACCCGGATGGCCGTTTCTTCTACCATACGGTATCACCTTCGCTTTCTCTGCAATAAAATTTCAGCCTCACCACGGCAGCGGCGCGCCAGTGCGTCGGGCGTATGCTTCGATTCTTTTTCCCAACCTGTATTGCTGCAAGCGGTCCGGCAGGCTGTATTCCAGTGTGCGGACTTTTACATGGTGCTTCATTGCACACTTGAAAAAGGCATACAGGTACCGCTCCTTGCCGCTGATTTGGCGCATACGGCAGACATACACGCAGTTGACCTTGCTGTCTCTGATACTGCGCAGCATACTCTGATACCCGTCGCGCAGCGGGCCGTGTCCTTTATAATCGATGCTGCCGCCGACTACCGTGCAGCCGTCGTCACCGGCTTGCCTGCAACAGGCATCATAGCTCGCGCGGGTCGCTGCGCAGTCACCGGGAATACGCGCATACACCCATGCACGGGGCAACTTTTCTTGATTTGGCATTATCTCTCTACCTCCAGCTCTTGGTCATAAAAGCTCAATTGCTCGCCTTCTAAGCGGAACCGCAGGTCCAGCTCGGCAAATGTGAAATTCCGATTGAAGCGTTCTGTTGCCTTATTTGGTGTGTCCTGCAATTCCAGCATCAGCTGCCACAAGTCAGGATGCGCCCGGTACAGATGGCGCAGCTCGGTCATGGACGCATTGGGACAGAACCAGCACCCGCCGCGGTGGCTGTACTCATACAGCGGCGACAGCAGCCCCTCCTGTCTGCACATGGCAAATGCATCCTGCTCTGTCACGCCGTACTTTGCCATAAGGGAAACCTGGTCAGGCTTTAGCCGTTCCAGTCTGATCGGTTCATCCGCGGCAATCCCTAAATAGGAAACTGTACCCGGCGGCAAACTCTTTTTATAGGCTTCCAGTGGCGGGACCTTGCAATCTCGTTGAATTGCACAGCGCCCAGCCAGCGGAAAAGCGGCAAGCTTTCCCTGTGCATTGCCGCGGCTCACCACATGGTAAAAGCAATCCAGATACGTCTTTTCAGCGTGCAAAACCCTTGTGGGGATGCCGCGCTTTTCAAAGTACGGAATTGCCGTTTCATAGATAAACTGGGTATGCTCGGGCAGCTCGCCGGAAATTTTCTTGCTGAACATGACCTCTGTGTATATGATTTCGTCCAGCGGTTCGCCATGCTGTAGGGCCAGCAGTGCTGTTGCATTGCTGTCTTTGCCGAAGCTCGAACAGATGATATGTTTCATGTCATTCACCAATAAAAATAGGGCGGCCCGCGAGAGTCGCCCATACCATGTACGTGTTTCATAGATTTTTAGTGCTCGCTCTCATCCAGTTTGGATTTGCGGCGCTTGTATGCAAAAATTCCGAAGCCGACGATAGACCCAAATACCGCCGCCGAAAGCAGAGCAAACGGGAATACATCGCCCGTTTGGGGAATGACCGGCATCGGCGCAGGCGTTGTCGTGGGCGTGCTTGCCGGTGCAGGGGTAGGCGCGGGCGTGCTGCCCGGCGTCGGCTGCGGCGTATTGCTCGGGCTGTCCTCGTGTGGTGTTTCCTCGGGGATGCAAGCATCCTTCATAACGACAGTCTGAAGCTCACCGGTAGGCAGCACGGTAAAGGCAATGCTTTCCGCAAGCTGATAGCCATTTGGGGCGGTGATCTCGGTCAGCGTGTACTCTCCGGCAGGCAGCTTTACAATATAGTGGGGCTTGTCCTCGGAAACCCACTGCGCAACCGTGTTGCCGTCCTTATCCTTGATGACCAGCTCCGCACCGGGCAGCTCTTTACCCGTGGCAATGTCAACCTTGGAGATTTGTACTTTGGTAATGTCATCACGCATGATCACCGTGGCATCGTCCAGCAGCTCCCATTCCTCCCAGGGAATGATCCAGAGCTTCTTTTTATCCTTCAGATAGTAGACGTCTGCCTCGTCCAGCTCATGGCCGTCGGCATCTGATTTGCGCTCCAGTCGGAACACAATATCGTCTGTAACGGCATAACCATCAGCAGGCCGCATTTCCGTCAGCGTGTATTCTTCGTCAAAATGCAGACCCGTCACACGGTGCGGCGTATCGGTAGATACCCAGGTGTCAACGATGTTGTCCTTTGCATCCTTGATGATCAGCGTCGCACCGGGCAGTTCCTCGTCGTTTGTCAAATCTCGCTTACTCACCCACATTTCAGTAGGCTTGTTGGCGCAGGTATTGTCCAATACCTGCAACACTTCGCCGTCATAGGTGAAGGTGAAATCCATCTTTGCATCATTGAGATAGTATCCCTGCGGGGCGCGCAGCTCGCGAATAAAGTAATTGCCGCTGTTGGTCGTGGCATTCAACCGTTCACTCTGGCCGTACCACTCGCCGCGGATTGGAACGTCGCAGTTGAAATAGGTGTAGCCATCCGCAACAGTCTCGGGACTGGTGGAAATTAAATCACCGGCAGAGAACAGCTTGTTACCGTCTATGTCGTAGATGTCATCACGGGTGTACAGGTTGAACACGGCACCGGCCAGATAGTTGCCGTTCTCCGTATCGACCTTGTACACACCTACGCGGGCATGCTCACGGTCATTGTAGAAACCAAGGGTCTGCTGTTCAGTCAGTTCCGCAGAGGCTTCCGATGCGCGTACAACATCAAAATGCTGTTCACTGTTGCCATTCTTGATGATGCTCTTTGCCATGACTACATCGTTAAGCTGGTTGTCCCAGACAAAGGTCACATCGTAGCTGTCTGTCGTGCCGACATACCCATAGGGCGGCTTGGTTTCCTCCACATGGTAGCTGCCTAGCGGCAGGGTAATACTGACCTCGCCGAGCGTGCCGTCGTGGATGACCGACAGAAAATCATAGGTCGCCTTGGTGCGGGACGGTGCAAACACAGCAGTGTCTGCACTGCCATCACCGGTGGTAACAACCGCTACCACGTCGCCCTTGGCATACCAGAGCGTGCGGCTGCCGTTGGCATCCAGCTGGCGGTCCTGCGTGTAAATGTCCTCGGCAGCCGTAATGGTGTATTCCGCAGCGGCCAGTGGGCGCAGCGTATAGGCAAAGTCGGAATCGGCCTCGCCGGTCATCCAGGGGTCAATCAAATCGTTGGTTTCGATCATTCCTGTCAAGGCATTGCCAGTCTTACGGATGGTCAGCTTGCCCAGCGTTTCCTCATTCCAGTAGTCCTCACCGATGACCAGCGTGTCCATGCCGTTCTCATTGTCGTCGCCGGTGGCCTTGTAGATGCGGTCCGTGGAAATATCGAAATCGACATAGTAGTTGCCGCTGTCAGCCCATTCGTTGTAGAAGCCGTCCGGGCCGACAGTCTCCACAATGCGGTATTTGCCCAGCGGCAGCTTTTCAGGCAGGGTCAGAATACCTTCCTCGTTGGTGTAGAAGGTGTCCACGTTCTTGGTCAGATGCCCGTTCACCGTGTCCGTCATCGTGACCAGCTTGGGCTTCCCGTTTTCCACCCGATAGTTGCCGTTGTCATCCAGCCAGTAGATCTGGAAGGCGGTGTTCGGCAGCAGGACCGGTTTGCCGGTTTCCGTATCGAGTTTCGTGATTTTTAAATACACTTCAATTTCCTCATCCAGTACCGTAAATTTCTGATAGGAATCCGATGCTTTCATCGCACTGTCCTTCGGCGTGGCCATCGCACCCCAAGGGTTGTTGTCCTGCTCGGGGTCGATGCTGACCAGGAACGGCTCTGCCTGGAACAGGTCGTGCGGAGTGGTCGTCTCCACGACCAGATAGGTGCCGTAGGAAAGCCCCTGCACGCGAATGTTGCCGGAATCATTGCTGAAGATTTCGGCCAGCTGATACTCATTGGCACGCCCCGTGGGCTGCCAGCCATCACCCTTGCCATTCTTGTTGTCACCTAACGCGGTCAGCGTCCTGTTATAGTCGGCAATTTCATCGGCGTTGACCTCGTAGGTCTTGGCAATGGCCTGCGTCTCACCGGAGAAATCCCACTTGGGGTGATCGTTGTCGTATTCCTTGTTGATGTAGGCATCCAGAATGCTTTGCAGTGTGTAGCTTCCGGTGCGAGTCTGATTGAACTGGTCTACCTTGAACAGGTCAGATACCAGATAGAAGGTGAAGCCTGCGCCTTCCAGCTCCAGCCCATTGGACTGACCGCTGGAGGAGACGACCTTGCTGATCTCCACGTTGCCCTTGGCGACCTGATCCTGACTTTCAGTCAGGCCGCTGTCCTTATGGATGTGGTAGTTGCCGTTGTAGGCGGCTGTGTCATTGGCAAAGGTGGTTTTCTCCACATACCAGCCCTCGTCTGCATAGCTGGGCGTGATGTAGTAGTTGTGCTCATCGCAGAGATACCCGAGCGCATAGGACAGGTAATAGGCATCGTAGGTCCAGGTGCCGTCCAGAGTCTTGCTCTTGGAGATGGTGCTGAATTGGTTCTTGTATACCCAATCTGTATACTGCCCGTTGCTGGCTGCCAGCGCGGCAACCTGCCCGGTAGCTGCCTTGGTGCGGCTGTCCACCGTAGGATAGGTGCCGGAAACAGCAAGAGCGCCCTCACGCAGCGGAATGACCGTGCCTGTGGAGCGCTCTACTACATAATATTTACCGAGGTACAGGTTGGAGAAGGTCAGCCAGCCGTCCTCGATTTTTGCACTGGCTACGAGATTGTCCTTTTTCAGTACGGGCAGATAATCGCTGATCCACTGCCCGCTGTTGTCACGAATCGTCGTGTGCCAGATAGGATTGCCGTTGGCATCTACGATTTTGGAATAATCCACAACGCCGGTCACACCATCAGGGTGGGTAATATCCTCGGCGGCGTACAGGTCGTACACTGCGCCGTCCAGCACGGCATTACCATGGGCAGCGTCGCCGGTCACATACCGCTGTGCGTCCAAATCGACCTTGGAAATGCTGATTTCGCCCAGCGTGCGGTCATTCTTCATGATGCCGTCCGTAGCCGTGGTGGTGTAGCCGTCCTCATTGGCAGCCTTGCCGCTGGCATCGGTGGTATAGCTCCGGGAGGCATCCTTGGGGGAGTCATAGATGGTGACGGTGGTTTCTACGCCGCCGCTGGTCACCAGCTTTGTGCCGCCCTTATCGCCAGTGGCAATGTCGGCATTGTAGTCTCCATTGCCCAGCCACAGGACAGAATTGTTGTTGTCAGCCGTAATTTCCACATAGTAGGCGCGTTTGCCCAGCGGTGTGCCCGCCGAGCCGGGGTTGTCAACGTCTGTCCAGTCGCCGAAATAGCCCGCGGGCGCTTTCGTCTCCACAACGATGAACCTGCCCTCATTGCGCTGCGTGTAGTACAGCGTGTGGCGCATCGTGTCGTTGGTGACGTAGGCTGCGTTGTTGATGACGGCATAGGTGCCGTCACCCTGGCGCTGAACGCTGTAGGTGTTGTAGCCGCCCGTGGGCTGGTATTTGCCGGTCACGACGTCCCACTGGTAGATTTCATACTGAGCATCGCCTGCAATCTGGTTGCCGGTCTCAATGTCCGTCTTTTTGACGTTGATCTGCAGTGACCACTCAGCATTGCGCATCTCGTAGGCATTGTTGGAGTTGGCCGGTACTGTAATGGTCTGGTGGTTGCCGTTGCTGCCCCAGTAGGATTCAAAACCGTAGGGAATGGTGACTTCGTCATAACGGAACTGTAAAGATGCAAGCTGTGCCTGCGCGCTGGCAATAGCATTATTTACAGCGCTCTGTGCTTCTGCCTGAATGGCGGCAACCGCAGAATCACGCTCGCTGTTGGCGGCTGCGTCTGCAGCTTCTTTCGTGGTATAGGGGCCGACGCTGCCACTGCGGCCATCTACGGTCTTGGTTACAGTGTAATGCACAGACCAGCTGGCAGATGCTGCACCGCCGTTATTCTGATAATTGTCGTCGTTGGAGTGGCCGCTTGTGGTGACAGTCTGGACACCGGCAGGGGAGATGCTCCAGCTGCCGCCGTCAATTGTTCCAGACTTGGTGATAGGCTCGATTTCAATGGTCGCACCGTCCACCTTTTCCAGCGTTTTCAGCTGGATCTTATCTGTGGTGATACCATAGGTCAGATCCACGGTACCGCTGGCGGACTGTGCAGGGGCTTCCCAACTGGCATAATACTCCTGTACGACAGGCTTCGGCTCTTCCGTTTCCTCCTCACTGATTTCAGGGCCAATCAGGGCAACGGTCTGCCAGCCGCTGCGCGCAGGGGTATAAATGTAGGTGTAGTAGCCGCGGGGCTTTGCATAGGCAACAGCGCCGTCCAGCAGGGCCTGCGCGGATTCCAGATAGATTTTTGCAGCAGTGCTCTCGGGATACTTTTCAATCAGCCACATCTGGGTATCATCGTAAATCGTGTAGCAGAAATCCAAAAGAGAGATTCTTTCAGTATCTTCTGCAGAAAAAGCGACGGGCGTATCGGGCAGTAATTCCATAGAGAGTTGGTCCAGACCGCCCCAGATGCGGTATTGGTTGCCATAGTGGTCACCGGGAATGCACTGATCCGCACTAACCAGTGAAGTGTTCGTATAAGTGTACGGCGGACAGCCTTTGGGCTGGCCGTTGGCACCGTGGGTGCAGCAGTAGGCTTCCTCGCCATTGAACCAGATCAGCCATGTGCCGTTGACTTTCTCGACCTTGGTGATTTTACCGCTGGTAACGGCAGGCGTGGGACGCTCGGCGTAGGCGGCAATGTCTGTAGTTTCTGCGAACGGTGCGCCAATGGTGCGGCTTCGGTCAATTACAACGTGCAGCATTTTCGTCAGCGTACTGCCATCCGGGGCGGTGTAGACAAGCTGCGCGGAAAAATCGGCATCTGCCTGTACATACAGCCCCATGACCGCGGCTGATGTTTCGGCGTACTCGCTATGCACAAGGCTGCTGCGTGCGGCTTCATCGGCGGGGGCACCGTAGAAGTCCAGCACCGTCACCTCGTTAGGAAGCACTACATCCAGACTGCTGCCGTCTGCAGGGTATTCCACCTGTGCCAGAATGGGTGCAACGGCATAGTCGGTGCCCTCCAGCAACGGAGCCATCATCGTCAGGTCGTCGCTGTTCAGGGTGTCTGCACTCAGGTAGCTGTCCGCGCTTTCTTCCAACTGGTCATTCGGCCAGGCAGAAATGCCGATTTTTGTTTCACCCGTGGCAACCGGCAAGCCCTGGCTGCCCATATAGGAACCAGTCGGTGCATCCGGTAAGTCTGTGTACAAAACAGCGCCGT
>ERZ1106963.1876-NODE-1876-length-23183-cov-5.842010_pt1 | contig 23183 bp, 27 predicted proteins | sample MGYA00403681_ERZ1106963 | MGnify/ENA primary metagenome ERZ1106963 (study PRJEB35170, sample SAMEA104062407) | human gut metagenome | biome: human gut; feature: human-associated habitat; material: faeces | place: Denmark | collected 2012-05-03 ...
TCCCCGTGGACGATGCCGAGAAGTTCCAGCTGTTCATGCTCGAGGAGTTTGACGACAACGGCGACACGCTCATGTTCACCCCGGCCGAGAGCTTCTACAAGACGCCGCACACCGGCGTCAACGAGATCCGCATGGCCTACGTCATCAATCAGGACGCCCTCAAGCGCTCCATGGAGCTGCTGGCAAAGGGCATTGAGGCCTATAACAGCAAGTAAGCACACGCACAAAAACCGTCCGTTCCCACCGGGAACGGACGGTTTTGCTATCGGCGTCAGGCTTTTGGCCGCCGCTTGAGATTGAGCAGCACGACCGCCGAGAGCACGCACACACAGCCGAGTGCACTCAGCGGCGTGAGCGTCTCGTGAAACACGAAGATGCCCACAAGCGTCGCCACGACCGGCTCAAATGAGGCGAGGATGGACGCCTTGCCCGTCTCGAGCCCCGTGAGACCGTAGGTATAGAGCAGATACGGCAGGTAGCACGTGACAATGCCGAGCGCCGCCCACAGGCCGAAGCCCTGCCACGATGCGAACATCACGCCCAGCGGCTGCGCCGCGCCCCAGAGGATCGCCGCGCCGGCGGCGGTCAGCAGGCGCAGCGTTTCGGTGACGATGTACTGCGAACCGTGGCACGAGATTTCGGCGGCGTCTTCGCCCGTATAGGAACGCGGAGCAGGGAAGAATGCGGCCATCGCCTGGTCAAGCGGTTCGCCCGCCTCGTTCACAATGCGGCCGTACGCCATCTCCCGCGGTGCGCCGCGCCCGGTAAACACGGTATGGAGCAGCTCCTTTGCCCCTGTTCCGGACAGCCGCACCACGGCGATCGCGCCGCCCACGGGCGTTGCAAGGGCATAGATCAGGTCGTTCACAGAAGGTCAGTTCCTTTCCGCATGCTCTTTCGCAAGGCCAATCAGCCATTCAAACGGCTCCGGCCATTCCATGCGCTCCGGGTGTGTCTGCAAGCCGAGGATGCGGCCGCTTTCATGCTCAATCGCTTCGATGACCCCCTCCGGGGAGCGGGCGGTGACGGCAAAGCCTTGCCCGGGCGTTTTGACGGACTGGTGGTGGGCGCTGCAAACACCCGTGCGCCCTCTCAGCAGGCGTTCGGCAAGCGAACCCGGCGTTGCCGCAATCGGATGCGTGCCTTCCTTGGTGAAGGGCTCGATGCGGTGGTTCTCCGCAAAGCCTGCCGCAGGGATGTCCGGCACAAGCGTGCCGCCGAACGCACAGTTGATCAGCTGGCAGCCGCGGCATACGCCGAGCACGGGCAGGCCGCGCGCAACGCATTCGCGCAGCAGGACAAGCTCCGCCGCATCGCGTGCCGCACGGAACTCTGCAAGCGCGCCCGGTTCCGCCTCATACCCGCCAAGGGCGGGCATCAAATCGTGTCCGCCGCAGATGAGCGCACCGTCGAGCACATCCCACGCATCAAACTCATAGGGCAGCAGCAGCGGCACGCCGCCTGCCTGCACAATCGATTCAACATAGGTGATGTTGAGGAAATAGACGACATCCTGATCGTCGGCCGAATACGGAACCTTATTGGTTGTAAGGCCGATCAGAGGGGGTCTTGTCATCATCAGGCGTTCCTTTCCGCGCGTTACCGCGCAAGCATATGCTTTCTTGCAAGCGCTGCAAACCATTCAAACGGCTCCGGCCATCCCGTGCGTTCCGGGTGGAACTGCAGGCCCAGAATGCGGCCGTTTTCATGCTCTATGGCCTCGATCACACCCTCCGGAGAGGTGGCGCTTACCGTGAAGCCCTGGCCCGGCGTTTTGACGGCCTGATGGTGATAGCTTGCAACGCCTGTGCGGCCCTTGAGCATTGCGGCCACAAGCGTCCCTTCCACCGGCACGATCGGATGCAGCGCCACGCCGAAGGGCGTTACGCGATGGTTTTCCGTGTAGCCTGCCTCGGCAAGATCGAGCACCGTTTTCCCGCCAAACGCATAGTTCAGGAACTGGCAGCCGCGACATATGCCGAGCATCGGGAGTTCGCGCTCGTTCGCCGCATGGAACAGACGGGTTTCAAAATCATCCCGTGCATCGCAGATGTTTGCCGCCTCGCCTTTGTCGTCCTTGTCGTACGCGCCGCGCGCCGGGTTGATGTCGCCGCCGCCGCAAAACAACACGCCGTCGAGGATATCCCAATCGTCAAACGTGTACGGCAGGATCACGGACGTGGCCCCAACGCTGTGCAGGGAGTTGCTGTAAGTGTCGTGCAAATGGTAATGATTCCCAATGTCGTCGTCCGAAGGGTTGCGTTTGTAGCAGGTCAGGCCGATGAGGGGTCTCTTGTTCATGTTGCTTGTTGCACTCCTGTATTTTCTTTATGGTATTGTTCAGCCGTTTCCGGCCGGAAACCTGATGCGTGCAGGGCAAAGCGGTGTTTTGGGCCGCGCCGCGCGTTTATTTGCCGATGTCCTTTGCAACCTGCCCAAGCCGTTCGCGGCAGTTATCCTTTGGGTGGCAGGCGCAGTGCAAAAGCAGCATGCGCTTGATTTCGCCCACGCGCGGGGAGGGGGGAAGGTTGAGCCATCCCATTATGTCCGCACCCGTGCAGCAAAGCTCCGCTTCACTGAGCGGCGCGCCTTCCGCCTGCATGCGCGCAAGCACCGCGCGCCAGCGCAGGGCGCTTTTCACCTCGCCCGAAATGCGGCCGGAGCCATGCACATCCGCTTCACGCAAATCCGCAAGCGCAAGCGTGAACGCTGCGCCCCACCCGGCAAAGCGCCGGCGCAGGGTTGATTCTTTGGCGTTTCCGTTCAAATCGAACATATGCAAGCGGATCAGCCCGGCCACTTCCTCCTTTACAGCATTCGGATATTTCAGCCGCGCGAGCATTTCCCGGGAAATGTTGGCACCAATCGCATCATGGCCAAGCATGCGCCCCGTTTCCCGAAACGCAACGGGCTTGCCCACATCGTGCAGCAGCGCGGCAAGGCGGGCAACGCGCTCCGGCCTTGCGCAGGCGCATGCGTGCAGCATGTGTTCCTGCACATCGTATGCATGGTATTCGGGCCGCTGTGCGATGCCGGCCCCCGCCGCGATCTCCGGCAGCACGGCCGCAAGCGCACCCGTTTCCGCAAGGGTGCTGAGCCCGCACAGCACGCGTTCTCTTCCCAGTCCATAGCGTATATCGGCAAGGAGCAGCTTGTCAAGCTCCTCCCGCACGCGTTCTGCAGAAATGTCCAGAACACCCGCTGCATTCGCCCGGGCTGCAGCAAGCGTGCCCGGTTCCACGGAAAAACCAAGCTCCGCGGCAAAGCGCGCCATGCGCAGCACGCGCAGGCCATCGTCCCGCAAAATGACGTTGGGGTCCGGCGAAGTGGCGCGGATTATGCGGGCTTTCAGGTCGGCAAGGCCGCCCGTCGGGTCGATAAGCCTTTGCCCCAAAATGTCGTAATACAGCGCGTTTACGGTGAAATCCCGCCGGAAGGCATCCTCCTCAAGCGTTGCGCCAAAGCGCACTGCGCCCGGCCGGTGTGCGCCGCCCGCGCCGTATTCCTCCGCACGGAAGGAAGCATATTCAAACGTATATTCGCCAAGCTCGATATCCAGCGTGCCGAAAAAAGCGCCCTTTTCCCGGCAGGCCACGCCACGCGCTTCAAGCAGTGCGCGCGCCTCAGAAACAGGCATGGGGGAGGCCACGTCCATATCCTGCACGGGCAGGCCAAGGCAGGCGTTTCGCACCATGCCGCCCACGGCATACAGCGGGAAGCCCGCATCCCGAAAGATGCGGGCGAGGGCCGTTAATTCAGTTGGAAGGGGGATGGTCATTGAGGGACCTCCATGGTATAGAATTCTCTCTGGAAGATGCGCGGGATGACGGGGACGCGTCCCCGAAAACGGGTCAACGAGGCTTTGCAGCGATACGGCAATCCCCCGTCAGCACCTTCGGTGCTGCCACCCCCTTTCAAAAGGGGGCTTTTGGAAAGCCGAACCCCCAAAGGCTCCTTTGGCAAAGGAGTTGTCGCCGCAGGCGACTGAGGATTGTTCTTATCTCCGCCGCAGCGTGTCACCCTTCCCGCTCCGCCAGAACGGCGCACGCAACCGATTGAAATGCCTTGCCGTTTTCCTTTGGCGTGCCGGAAAGCGTCTCCGCGCGGCGCATGATCTCACGCAGCGTGTCCGCGTCCTGCTGGAGGAACAGTTCGCACAGGTAACGCTTCATTCGCCCGTTGTTGTAGCGCGCAAGCGCCGTGGTAAGCATGGCAGCGCGCTCCGTATATTCGTCATACCACGCCGCAAAGCCGCTTTGCGCCACGCATTTGCAGGTGCGCTCCTTGCCGTGGCCCGTGTTCAGGTCCTTAAAATCGCCCATCTTGCCAAGTTTTGCGCAGGGGAATTCTCCGCATGCGCCGCAATGCGCCAGCCCCTTTGCCTGACAGCAGTGGTGCGCCTTGCATGGCTCTGTATAGTACCCATTCGCTGAGCAGCCCGGGCAACTGCTTTTTCCCTCCGCCCGGTAGCGGCTGCACAGCGCGCATGGCATCCCGCAATACCCATAGGGAACTCCGGCCATGTGCCTCACTTCCTTTTATAACGCAGCACAAGTACGGGCGTGCCGAAAGGCACGCCCAATTTGTTTTACTCTTCCGTTTCCGCTTCCGCCGCATGCTGCGCAGCGGCCTCGGCCTCAACCTCATTTTCCTCGTCATGTGGGACGAGCGCCACGGAAACCACGCGCGTGCCTTCGTCCACACGCATCAGGCGCACGCCCTGCGTGTTGCGGGAGGTGATGCTGATCTGATCCACCGGCATGCGGATGATGGTGCCGTCATCGCGGATCATCATGATGTCCTCGGTGCCGTCGCACAGCTTCATGCAGGCAAGCTCTCCGGTTTTCTCCGTAATGGCCGTTGCGATCACGCCCTTGCCGCCGCGGCTCTGGCGGCGGTACTGGTCTTCCGGCGTGCGCTTGCCCATGCCGCGCTCGGTGATGGAAAGCACCGTTGCACCGCACAGGATGCGGTTCACATCCACGACCTCGTCTCCTTCGTCCAGCAGGATGCTGCGCACGCCCGTTGCGGTGCGGCCCATGGCGCGCACGTCATCCTCATGGAAGCGGATGCACTTGCCGCGGCGCGTGCCCACAAGGAACTCATCGTCCCCGGTGGAAAGCATCACGCCGATGAGCTCGTCGCCTTCCCTGAGGCCAAGGGCAATCAGGCCGCCCTTTCGGATGTTGTCGAACTCGCTCATGGGCGTTTTCTTAATGACGCCGCCCCGCGTTGCAAACACGAGGTATTCGCCCTCTGCTTCCTTGGTGACGGGGAACATAGCGGTGATCTTTTCGCCGCCCTGCAATTGCAGCAGGTTCACAATGGCCGTGCCCTTCGCGGTGCGCCCGGCCTCCGGGATGTTATAGCACTTGAGCTTGAACGCGCGGCCCGTGTTCGTGAAGAACATGATGTGGGAATGCGTGGAGGTCACAAACAGGTGCTCCACGAAATCCTCCTCCCGCGTGGTCTGGCCCATGATGCCCTTGCCGCCGCGGTTCTGCGCGCGGTAGGTGTCAAGCGCAATGCGCTTGCAGTAGCCAAGGTGCGTGAGCGTCACGGCCATGTCCTCTTCCTGAATGATGTCGTCAAGGTCGATATCATCTGTGGCGAGGGTGATCTCCGTGCGGCGGGAGTCGGCATACCTGCGGCGCACTTCAAGGATTTCTTCCTTGATGATGCCGAGCAGCAGCCCTTCATCCGCAAGGATTGCCTCATAATGGGCGACGGTCTTCACAAGCTCCCCGTGTTCGTCCATGATCTTGTCGCGCTCAAGGCCCGTGAGGCGGGCAAGGCGCATATCAAGAATGGCCTGCGCTTGTTTTTCCGAAAGGCCGAACCGCTCGCACAGGCGCTCCTTGGCAATGGGGGAGGAGGGGGATTTTTTGATGATCTCCACGACCTCGTCGATATTGTCGAGCGCAATGATGAGGCCTTCCAAAATGTGCAGGCGTTCTTTGGCGCGGTCAAGGTCGTACTGCGTCCTGCGGGTGACGACCTCCTCCTGGAAGGTAAGGTAATGGGAAAGCATCTCCCGGAGGTTGAGCACCTTGGGCTCGCCGTCCACAAGGGCGAGCATGATAACGCCAAAGGTGTCCTGCATCTGGGTGTGCTTATACAGCTGATTCAGGATGACGTTCGCGTTCACGTCCTTTTTGAGTTCGATGACGATGCGCATGCCGTTGCGGTCAGATTCGTCGCGCAGGTCGGAAATGCCTTCCACGCGCTTGTCATGCACAAGCTCCGCAATTTTTTCCACAAGGCGCGCCTTGTTCACCTGATACGGGATCTCGGTGACGATGATGCGGCTCTTTCCGCCGTGCATCTCCTCGATTTCCGCCTTTGCGCGCACCACGATCTTGCCGCGGCCGGTGCGGTACGCCTGGCGGATGCCCGCCGTGCCCATGATGGTCGCGCCCGTCGGGAAATCCGGGCCGGGGATGTACGCCATAAGCTCCTCCACGGAAATGTCCCGGTTTTCGATCATGGCAACGTATGCGTCAATCACCTCGCCCAGGTTGTGCGGCGGGATGTTCGTCGCCATGCCCACGGCAATGCCGCCCGAACCGTTCACAAGCAGGTTCGGGAAGCGGCAGGGGAGCACCTTGGGCTGCATGAGCGTTTCATCGAAATTCGGCCCGAAGTCCACGGTGTTCTTGTTGATGTCCGCAAGCATTTCATCCGAAAGCTTGGAAAGGCGCGCCTCGGTATAACGCATGGCGGCAGCGCTGTCGCCGTCCACAGAGCCGAAGTTGCCCTGCCCTTCCACAAGCAGATAGCGCGTGTTGAAGTCCTGCGCAAGGCGCACCATGGCGTCATACACGGAAGAATCGCCGTGCGGATGGTATTTGCCCAGCACGTCGCCCACGATGCGCGCGCTTTTGTGGAACGGCTTGTCGGACGTAAAGCCCTGCTCATCCATGGAATAAAGGATGCGCCGGTGCACGGGCTTCAGGCCGTCGCGCACATCGGGCAGCGCGCGGTCGATGATGACCGCCATGGCGTAGGAAATAAAGGATTTCTGCATCTCCTCCTCGATGTTGAGCGGATAGATGCGGTGGGTCGTTTCTGACATAGTTTACCCCTCTTTAAAATTGACAATTGGCAACTGATCTGTTGTCTGGTTCTCCTGCGTGCCGTGTGGTCCCGGCGGTTCAAAAGGGCGCATGCAGCCCGCGCGAACGCGGCTTTTCACGCAGCCCTCCCGGGCCTTGCTCACACATCGAGATCGGTCACGAGCTTGCTGTTCTGCTCAATGAACTCGCGGCGCGGCTCCACCTTGTCGCCCATGAGGGTGGTGAAAATCTCATCCGCGCGCATGGCGTCCTCAAGCCGCACCTGCCAAAGGATGCGGTTTTCCGGGTCCATGGTGGTTTCCCAAAGCTGATCCGCATTCATTTCGCCGAGGCCCTTGTACCGGTTGATCATGGGCTTGGGGTCGCGGCCGATCTCATTGAGGATGTTGTTGAGCTCCTCATCGGAATACGCATACCAGATGTTTTTCCCGCGGGAGATCTTGTAAAGCGGCGGCTGCGCAGCATACACATACCCCTTTTCCAGCAGCGGACGCATGTGCCGGAAGAAGAAGGTCAGCATCAAAATGCGGATATGCGCGCCGTCCACATCTGCATCCGTCATGCAGACGATCTTGTGATAGCGGAGCTTGGATTCGTCAAAATCGCTGTCAATGCCCGCGCCGAACGCCGTAATCATAGACTTGATTGCGTCGCTTGAAAGGATGCGGTCCAACCGCGCCTTCTCCACGTTAAGGATCTTGCCGCGCAGCGGGAGGATGGCCTGAAACGCCGGGTTGCGGCCCTGTTTCGCGCTGCCGCCTGCGGAGTCTCCCTCCACAAGGAAGATCTCGCACTTGGCGGGGTCCTTTTCGGAACAGTCGGCAAGCTTGCCGGGGAGCGCCGTGGTGTCAAGCGCCGTTTTGCGGCGGGTCAGCTCGCGCGCCCTGCGGGCCGCATCGCGCGCGCGTGCGGCGGTCACGCATTTTTCCACGATGGCCTTTGCATCCTGCGGGTGCTCCTCCAGATAAGTGGAAAAGCCGTTTGCAACCGCGCCATCCACCATGGTGCGGATGTAAGCGTTGCCGAGCTTGGTCTTCGTCTGCCCTTCAAACTGCGGCTCCACGAGCTTTACGCTCACAATTGCGGTAAGCCCTTCCCGGATGTCCTCGCCCTTAAGGCCCTCGTCCGTTTCTTTGATGTATTTATATTTTTTCGCATAATCGTTCACCACGCGCGTGAGCGCCGTGCGGAAGCCCACAAGGTGGCTGCCTCCCTCCACGGTGCCGATGTTGTTGGCGAAGGTGAACACGTTTTCGTTGTAATCGTCGTTATACTGCATGGCGACCTCAAGCGAAGCGGACTCCTGCTTCTCCGGGTCTTCCCGCCGGGCTTCGATGTAAATCGGCTCGGGGTGTAGCACGTCCTTGTTGCGGTTGATGTGCTTCACGAACGAGATAATGCCGCCCTCGTAGCAGAAGGACTTCTGCATGGGCTCCTCCGGCCGTTCGTCGGTGACGGTGATGCGCACGCCGCGGTTTAAAAACGCAAGCTCGCGCATGCGGTTCACCATGGTGTCAAAGTTATAGTTCACCTCGTCAAAGATCTCATCGTTGGCGAGGAAGGTGACCTGCGTTCCGCTCTCGTCGCCCTCATAGGCGCCGATGACGGCAACCGGCGCAAGCGGGTCGCCCAAGCGGTATTCCTGGCGGTAGATCTTATTGTCCCGCCGCACTTCCACGGTGAGCCATGTGGAAAGCGCGTTCACAACGGAAAGGCCCACGCCGTGCAGGCCGCCGGAAACCTTGTAGCCGCTTCCGCCGAACTTTCCGCCTGCATGCAGCACCGTGAGCGCGACTTCAAGGGCGCTTTTGTGCAGCTTTGGGTGTTCGTCCACGGGGATGCCGCGGCCGTTGTCGGTCACGGTGAGGGAATTGTCCTTGTGGATGTTGATTTCAATGTGGTTGCAATAGCCGCCCATGGCTTCGTCGATGGCATTGTCCACCAGCTCTTTTACAAGATGGTGCAGTCCGCGCACATCCGTGGAACCGATGTACATGCCCGGGCGGCGTTTGACAGCCTCCAGGCCCTCCAGGACCTGAATTTGCGAAGCGTCGTAATCGTTATGGTTGCTCATGGTCATATCCTTTCACCTTCCCGCACGGGAAGAAAACGTTTTTTGTCAACCGGTGGGTATCCTTCCGCTTGCCTGCACTGCCTTTCGCGCGGCCTCATTCGTTCAAGGCGCAGACGCGCCCTGCTGCGCGCTTCAGCAGCGTTTCCGCCGCGATGGGGGAGGACCAGACGGTGAGCGCCCCGTTGCGCTCCATCAGTACGTAGGATTTTTCCGGCGCATCGGAGATGCTGCGGATGCGCCCGCTGCCGATGGCAGCGTCAATCGCACGGCGCGTGTCCCGCGAACGCATAGCCGTGTCCCGGCTCACAATGGCGATCACCTCGCCGATATCCACCATGGCGTCCCCGCCGATGTGCAGCAAATCCATGCAAAAGCCTCCGCTTTTATTTTCGCCAAAATTTGGCGAGACTATAAATTTCGACGTCCCCTGCGGGCGAACAATCCTCAGTCCGCTTGCCCAGCGTAGCAAGCTGCGCGGAGGAAATAAGGACAATCCTCAGTCCGCTTACGCGGACAGCTCCTTTCAAAAAGGAGCCTTTCGGCTGCTGGCCTCGCGCCATATCCCCATCCTTAGCCCTTCACCTTAAAGCTCCCGCAGCGTCCCGCGCTCACATGCATATGCATGAATGCCTGTCATGCCGGCGCGCTCAAGCCCGGCAAGGGACGTGCAGGTAAGGAAGCACTGGCAATCCCGCATGGCCTCAAGCAACGCGCGTTGGCGCGGCTCGTCGAGCTCGGAGAGCACATCGTCCAGAAGCAGCACGGGCGGTTCGCCTTTTTCCTCCGTGAGCAGCGCAAGCTCGGAAAGCTTCAGCGAAAGCGCCGCCGTGCGCTGCTGCCCCTGCGAGCCGAACACGCGCACAGGCGCATCCCCAAGGCAAACGGAAAGGTCATCCCGGTGCGGGCCCATGGTGGTGAACCCGCGGCGGATGTCGTCGAGCGCCGAAGCGTACAACGCCTCCTGCAGGGCCTCCCGCTCAGTCCCGCCATAGCGCGCGGCATCCACGCTCGGCGCATAGGAAACCGCAAGCTGTTCCCGCCCGCCGGAAATGCTGCGGTGCAAATCCCGCGCAAGCGTGGAAAGGGAATCCACAAACTCCTGCCGCATGCGCATTACATCCGCGCCCGCCGCGGCAAGCTGTTCATCCCAAACGTAAAGCTGCTCCCGCACCTCGCGCTGGGAGCGTTCCCGCCCGGGCTCGCCCTTCAAAAGGGCGTTGCGCTGTTTGAGCGCGGCGTTGTATTGCTGGATTTTGTAATAATACGCCGGGCGCAGCTGGCTCAGCTCCATGTCAAGGAAGCGGCGGCGTTCCGCCGGCGCGCCTTTGACGAGTTCAAGGTCCTCCGGGGAAAACATCACCACGTTGAGCACGCCCATCAGCTCGCCGCTGCGCTGCGTTTGCAGCCGGTCGATAAACACCTGCTTGCGTTCGCCCGCGCGCAGCTTCATTTCGATGCGCCGCTCGCCCGCGCGCGTCTGCACATCAAGCCCGACATACCCGCCGGACATACCCTGGTTGATGAGTTCCGCATCCCGCGCCGTGCGGTGGGAACGGCCGAACGCACAAAAAAAGACGGCCTCAACGGCGTTTGTTTTGCCCTGCGCGTTTTCGCCCACGATCACATTGAGGCCGGGGAGCGGGCGCAGGTCGAGCGCCTCATAATTGCGGAAATAATTCAGTTTGAGCCGCGCAATTTGCATGGCACTCCCCTTATAATCATTCGATTTAGTATATCATATTGCGGCTCTTTTTTCAAGGTTGTTTATTAATATAAGAAGAAAGGAACGGCAGCTTTGCGCCGCGCGGCAAAAAAGCCCCCGCAGGGCGCGGGGGCAGGGGGAGAACCAAATTTGCAGTTCCATTTTGGAAGAGCGCCGGCACGGCGCGGGAAAGGCAGGCCGGGCGCGCCTGGCATTAAGCGGCCCGGCGCCTCATGCCTATGAGGACCGCCGCCGCGTAAAGCAGCGCGAGCGCGACGTGCCAGTACACCGTCCTGCGGGCCTTCTGCTCCGCAGCATCGTCCGGCGCGGCGTCCCGGAAGGCTGCGGCCCAGCAATCGAGGGCAGGAGTGAGCAGCATGAGGATCTCAATGGCCATGACGGCAAAGAACGCGATCCATTTCGCCGTCCCGCTCTCCCATACGGCAATGAGGCGAGGGCCGACCAATGCGAATATGCATGCGCTGAAGTCTGCAACATAAATGCTCTCTTTTCGCCTGACCTTCGCCCATATTTTTTTGACCCATGCTGTAAAACCGTGCTCCATCATCATGTTTCTCCTTATGGAATTATGCCCTTTGCCACCGCGACCGCCACCAGCACGGCACAGAGTAGCGCGACCGCCGCATGGCGGTAAACCGTTTTTCGCGCGCTCCGCTTCGCAGCGTCATCCGGCGCAACATCCTGAAAGGCCGCCGCCCAGCAGTCGAAGATGGGAGGAAGCATCAACGGAAAAATCAATGTCGGGCAAACAAAGACGTGGGCGTTGTCCGCTCCCGACAGCTCCGCCGCATGGCGTCCCACGCTGTAGCAGAAAAACGCCACGGCAATTATATCCGTAATATAGAACGTGCTTTTCCGGCAAGCGCCTCTGCACCGTTTTTCGCCGTTGCGTTCATCCTGCATAAGCTTCATTGGTCAAGTCCGCCAGATAGTTATAGTCGATGAAATTCCGCAAAAGTTGCTTCGGTTTCTGTCGCATTCGCTCCAGGCATCATGATGCACAAGAACGCAATTGCCAGAAAAACTGAGACCGTTTGTTTCGCTGTTTTCATTTTTGTGCCCTCCTGTATTATGATGTTTTATTTTTCCTACAGTTTTCACCATAATCCAAAATATCTTATTTTTATGGATAACTTCAAAGGATGGATCAGATCAACTATTATGTTACTTTCTTTTTCATTTTATTTTGCTGATAGTTTTTTATCAACGGAGTTAATCATTTGTTAACAATATATTGTTTGGCCGTAGTCCTTCCCATATATCCCTCTCATGCAACTTTAATGAAATCTTAGTTTTCTGTTGATACTTTGTTTATATGTTTTTGCTATGCTTAGCTTATGCGGATATGCCACGCATGCCGCAAGGAAAACGCAAGGGGGTCCGCAATGGAATTCTTAACGCGCATAAACGACTTTCTTTCGGCGCTGTTCTGCGCCTGCTTCGCATATCAGATTATCTATCTCGCCGTGGCGCTTCTCAAACGCCCAAAACCACTGCCGCCTGCCGTGCCCCGGCGCTATGCGGCAATCCTCTGCGCCCGCAACGAAGAGGCCGTCATCGGGAACCTGATCGAAAGCATCCATGCCCAAAAATACCCCGGTGGCCTTGTGGATGTTTACGTCTGCGCGGACAACTGCACGGACGGCACGGCCGCAGTCGCGCGCGCACGCGGCGCAATCGTATTTGAGCGGTTTGACTCCATGCGCATTGGCAAGGGATATGCGCTTGATTTCCTGTTTGAACGGCTGCGCGCCTCGGGTGCGTTCGCGCGGTACGACGGATTTTTCTTCTTTGATGCGGACAACCTTCTGCACGAGGATTTCATTGCCGAAATGAACAAATCCTTCGCCGCGGGCAACCGCATCATAACAAGCTACCGCAATTCCAAGAATTATGGGGACAACTGGATCAGCGCAGGCTATTCGCTCTGGTTTCTCCGCGATGCGCAATACATGAACAACCCGCGCATGCAGCTTAAAACCTCAAGCGTTGTGGGCGGCACAGGCTTCCTGGTTGCGCGCGAGGTTATCGAAAAGAACGGCGGCTGGCCCTTTCATCTGCTCACGGAGGATACGGAGTTTACCATCGACAGCGTCCTCTCCGGAGAGTTTATCGCCTATTGCGGCAACGCCATCCTTTATGACGAACAGCCCACGTCCTTCCGCCAATCCTGGCGGCAGCGGCTGCGCTGGTCCCGCGGGTATTTGCAGGTGCTCCGTAAATACGGCGCGCGCCTCGTCTCCGGCGTGTTCCGCGGCGGGAAGCGCGGCTATGCCTGCTTCGACATGCTCATGGCCATCCTCCCCGCAATCGTTCTCACCCTGGCCTGCGCGCTCTTGAACGCGGGCGGCGCGCTTTACAGCCTGATCGTGCTGCGCGAACCCGTGCTCGGCACGCTTTGCGGGGAATTGCTGTGCTGGTTCGGCGGCATGTATGTAACGCTTCTTGCAACCGGCGCCGTCACGCTCGCAAGCGAGTGGAAGCGCATCTACTGCGGCAGCTTCCGCAAGGTGTTCTTCCTGTTCACGTTCCCGCTTTTCATGATGACCTACCTGCCGGTTTCCGTGGCCGCGCTGTTCCAGAAGGCGGAGTGGAAGCCCATCCGCCACAGCGTAAACAAAACGCTCGCGGACCTGCGGGACGCAGCCTGAAACCGGCCCGCATAAAAATTGGGGGCGGAGCCGAGCGTGATCAGTGCGGGATGCAGCGAGGCGGAAGCCCAGTAAGCAAGGGCGCGCAAAGAAACCGCTTCTGCGGCGACGCGGCGCGGCCTTTGCGAATTGAGAAGCAGCGGCAAAGCCGCTGACGGGGGATTGCCGTATCAGCAAGGGCCGTGCCCGTTTACTTATTTATCCGCATGGCCAATCCCAGAACGAGCAGCAGTGCAACGTTTGTAACGATTGTCGTCGTCCAAATGAAAGTACCTCCGCTGGAAAGCGTCTGCACGATATCCAAAACCGAGGCTAGAATAGAAATCACCCCGAAGATCGTAATGAGGTTGACAAGCGTCTCCTTGCGCGCACGTTCCAAGTCCTCCTGCTGTTCAGCCAATATGTTGATTTTTGTGCTGACATCCGAAACCAAGGTAGGAGTCTGCAATCTGAAACGGAAGTGCGGCGCAAATATCCTGCACAGTAAAGGATTCCGCATTCAGGAATGCTTCACACAAAATGCTGCGCGAAACGCCGTAACAGGTACCGACCGCATGGGCTGATCGGTTAAAGATCTCCTTCACATTTTCATTGAGATCCATCGTCGTAACGGCAACAACCTGCAATTTTCCCTTCAGTTTTGCTTCCTGAAAACTTTCATGGTCATATTTCAGGGGGATAATGATATAGCTTCCGAATTTGGTTGGCTTCTGCATGGACAAAATTCCTCCCGGGTGCCGCTTTTTAATGCAAATAAAACTATAGCATGCCACAAAGGCAGCCGCAAGGGCGCGTTGGGCATACTTTTCTTTGTTTTGATGATTGCGGGGAAAGAGGACAGAAGGATGGGCGAAACCAAGCGGTGGTGGAAATTTGTTAGGAAATGAAAGCGGCTCCCGCTTAGGCGCCGCTTTTGCATGTGCTGCTTCAGAGCCTCTGGTTGCGGTTCCTGTGCCGGTAATACAGGTAAAGAAGTATCCCACCAAACAGGCAGAGTACAAGACAAAATTTCGCATCAAGACAGTTTTTCTGCGCGTCATGATAAGCCCAAATCGGAGCACCGACCATATAAGTTAATACAAGCAGGATTAAAATGGCTCGACCCATCGTTTTGCTTCCTTTCTTTTCGGCTTATGTGGGCGGTAGCTCCAAATTTATTACTCCTGTCCATGTATCGTCCATATTGTAGTGAACTGGAATACCACCAATGGTTACTGTCCAATTGATTTTCACATCGGCAGTTACATAATAGGAACAGAAATTATCGAAATCGTTTTCGATCACCACTTCTCCGCCAAGCAACGTTGCCGTAGCAGTTGAAAACCCGCCGAAGTAGGCATCTACTACATATCCATCATACCAACCAACAGAACCCCAAGAAACGTAATATACAATTACATTTGTTGTTGTTCCAAAGGAATACTTATGCGGAATCCGCTCGTAGTATGGGCCACCTCTAGCAACAGTAGGCGATATATTTTCGTCCCTGCCAAGTATTACAAATTGTGTTGAATTAGTGTTTTTCACCAAGGTTTGTTGCATATTACTTGCTTCCGCTTCTATCGCAACAAGATGCTCGTTGGTCAGGGCAGAAATGTATGTATCATCGACCGAAACATTTACTCCATACTCATCCTCCAAATCAGCGAAAAATTTCGCAATCTCAGCTGGTGTCAGCGCGTCTCTAGAGTCTGTAGCATAGGTTGGCAAAGTGTAGGAAAACAGCAGCAAGGTTGTCAGTACGAAAGAAATCAGTTTTTTCATTTCATACCTCCTACATTATTTGTCATAAAATAATAACAAAGTTTCGTCTAAAGAGGCAGCAAATCGTTTGTCTATCCCCTCCTATCTAATAATAATCTTTTATACTATATTATTTTGTCAATTATAAATCTAATAAAGTTGCGAGACATATCCCCCTTCCACGGTTGACTCTTCATAAACTAACGCAAAAAGCCGCCCGAAGGCGGCTCTTTTGATCAGCGTTCCTCGCGCTTCTTTGGCGCGATGACCACGCGGCGGTTGGGTTCCTCGCCCTCGCTGTAAGTGGTCACATAGGGGTTGTTTTGCAGCGTTGCATGCAGCACGCGGCGCTCGTAGGGGTTCATCGGCTCCAGCGTGCGCGCGCGGCCCGTGGCCTTTACCTGCGAGGCAATCTTGCGGGCAAGGCGGGTGAGCGTTTCCTCCCGCTTGTCGCGGTAGCCCTCGGTGTCAATGGTGACGCGGGTATAGCCCGTTTCCTTGCGGCTGCGGTTGATGCAGAGCGAGGTAAGGTACTGGATGGCATCGAGCGTCTCGCCCCGGTGGCCGATCAAAATGCCCATGGAGGCGGAATCGATCCTGAGGCGGATCCCTTCCTCGGTAATGCTAGCAAGCACCGTGGCCTCAACGCCCATCGCGGCAAGCAGGCCCTTCAGGAAGTCCGCTGCAGCGTTGCCTTCCGCCGCTTCCGCGGAATAGTTGATCTCCTCGCGCGGAAGGACGGGGGTGCTGTCGTAGTTTTCGCGGCGGCCGCGGTTCCTGTCGCGCCGTTCGCGGTTGTCCCTGCGTTCGCGGCGCTCGCGCGGCGCTGCTTCTGCGGCCCCGGCGGAACCGTTGGAAGCGGCTTCCGCTTCGGTGGGTTCAGCAAAAGCGGGTTCAGCGGGCTCCTGCCCGGCTTCGGCGCGCGGCGTGCGGGGCGGCCGCGGTTCCCGTTCGCGCCTGTCCCTGCGCTCGCGGTTGTCCCTGCGTTCGCGGCGTTCGCGCGGCATGTCCTTGTTTGCAACATAATCCGGGATGACGATCTTTTCCGGTTCGCGCTCAATCAGCCGCACAATCGCAGGCTTTGCGCCGATGCCGAACACGCCCTTGGTTTCCTGCTGTATGATGTCAATCTCCACTTCGTCGATGGAAATCTGAAGCTCGCGCAGACCGTTAAATATGGCCTCGTCGATGGATTTTCCGGTGGCTTCCAAGGTCCTCATTATTTTCCTTCCTCCTTCACAACCGGTGTCATGGGGTACTTTTTGTTCATGTAAAGGTTCACAAGCAGCATCAGAACGCTGCTGAGCGTCCAATAAATTGCAAACGCGGCATTATACGATAGGCAGAACACGAAGGACATGATGGGGAAGATGTACATCATCATCTTTCCGCTGCCTGCGGCTGGGTTATCCGTCTTGGGCTGGTTGCGCTGCATGAGCCAGGATGCAAAGAACTGGCTGACGCCCGAAAGAATGGGCAGGATGAACCAGCCGTTGTTGTAGCCCGCGTATAGGTCAAGGAAAGGCTGAACCGCCTGGTTATAGGCCGCAATGGCGCTCTCGCTCGTCAGGAAGCGGTAGGTTTGCTGCATCACGCCGTTGTTATCCACAAAGTAGGAACGTGCCGCAATGCCCAGATCCATCAGCTTCTGCCAGACTTCCGTGTTGTCCTTCAGGAAGAGCAGGTTTGCAAGATCCGGCGTGGCAAGAAAGCTTTGGCCGCTCTGCACAACCGCAGAAAGGCCGTTGTCCGGCTGCCAGATGTTGTTGACCCAAAGGAATTTGAAGGACTTGAACAGCTCCATGGCCTGATCCGCCTCCTCTGTGATGAGGCGCAGCGTCATTTCGTAGCCCCAAAATCGGAACGCCGCAATGAAGCAGAAGAACAGCGGCATGGTGATGAGCATCGGCAGGCAGCTGCCCCACATGCTCACCCCGCGTTCCTTCATGAGCTTCTGCTGCTCGCGGTTCATCCGCTGGGGATCGTCCTTATACTTTTTTTGCAGGCGCTGGATTTCCGGCTGGATGGCCTGCATTTTCATGGAGGATTTGCGCGTTTTGATGTCGGAAAAAACCGTAAGCCCGCGCAGAACAACGGTGCTGATCAGAATCGTAAAAAATACGCTGCCGATGTTTTCATAAAGCCAGCGCATCGCCTCTAGGAACCATGTAGTTAAAAAGAAATCGCCTTGCACGGATTTTCCTCTCTTTTCCTAATTCTTTCGTTCATGCCCCGCCGTGGAAGCGGAAACCGCTGCCGATGTTTTAAGTTTTATGGAACGGGGTCATAGCCGCCTTTGGAAAACGGATTGCAGCGCAGAATGCGCCAAAACGCGAGAAGCCCGCCTTTGATTGCGCCATGCTTTTCAATGGCCATGCGCGCATAATTCGAGCAGGTCGGCGTATAACGGCAGCATCCGGGGTGACGGGGGGAAATATAAACCTGATAGCCGCGGATCAGCGACAGCAAAACCCGTTTCATTGCTCCGCTTCCGCCCCCTCGGCCTCCCGTTTTGCGCGATGTTCGGCTTTGTGTTTTTCCTCTTCCGTTTTCAGAAGGTTCGCTCTGCGCAGCAGGCTGCGCATAACGCTTTGAATCGCGGTGAATTTCTCGCCCACAACCGGCTCTCGAGCTATGAAGATAAGGTTGTATCCGTCTTTCACGCACGGAATCATCGGGCCAAAAGATTCCCTCAACCGGCGTTTGACGCGATTGCGGACGACGCTGTTGCCAAGCTTTTTGCTGACGGAAAATCCAACGTGAACCGGAGGCTGTTTCGGCTTTTTGCCAGCTTTGGCGTAAACGAGCACGAGCTGCCGGGCCGCCTTGGATTGACCTTTGCGGTATACATGGCGGAACTCTTTGTTCCGCTTTAAAGAATAACAGCGTTTCACCTGTTGGTTTTCACCATGTGTTTGTTCTCCCCCGCACGGATACAGCGGGAAAAAGGTTCGTTTTTCTGCGAAAAGCACACGGCAAGCGATCCGTTCCTGTTCCGACCGCTTGCCGCCAAACTTTTGATCAAGCTTTTACGCAGACAGTCTTTTCCTGCCCTTAAGCCTTCTGCGGGCAAGTACGTTCCTGCCGTTCTTGGTCTTCATGCGCTGACGAAAACCGTGAACCTTCTTGCGCTGCCTTTTCTTGGGCTGATACGTTTGAAGCATGTCGGTGCACCTCTCTTCCAGCTATTCTAAGCGCTTGCGGCCTCATGCCGCTTTGCGCCCGATGATCGAATCCGTCAATTCCCAATTATATCGGAACGCGCACGTTTCTGTCAAGAAATATTCAGCGTTTGCGGGCATTTTCAGAATGTGCAGGCAAGCGCAGAGATTTCATTTTTCCACATTTTCCACAGAAACACAAGATGTTGTTATCTTCTTTTTTTTCAACACAAGCCTCCAAGAATTCTGCCGAAAAACAGGCGCGCCGCACTTGAAAGCACCCTGCAATTTTGATATGATACCAAAACAGAGTTTGATTGATCGTGCGAAACCAGGTCTGCCGACGGCAGCTTTTTTCGTATAGATGCAATTTATCCACATGGTTATCCACAAATGTGGATGGTTATCCACATTTGCGCTGCATGATTTCCGAAGAGCGGGGGAATTTACGATGAAAACAAGCCGGGCAGTATGGGAAAAATCCCTCGCAGCCTTGCAGGAGCAAATGACGCCCATCAGCTATAAGACATGGATCACGCCGATTCAGCCCATTTGCATCAAGGACAACACGCTTGTTCTGCAGGCGGAAAACGAAACTTCAAAAAACACGCTGCGCTCCCTTTACACGCAGATGGTGACCGATGCCGTGAACCGGGCGAACGGAACGGGCTATCTTGTGCGCTTTATCGACGAGGCGGAACGCGGGGATTACCCGGACCCAAACGCCGGAAAAACAGCTTACAGCAGCGATTTTACGCTGAACCCCAAATATACGTTTGAATCCTTCGTGATCGGCAGCTCGAACAACTTCGCGCATGCTGCGGCGCAGGCCGTTGCGGACAACCCTTCCTCCGCTTACAACCCGCTGTTCATTTACGGCGGGGTGGGCCTTGGAAAAACGCACCTGATGCACGCCATCGGCCACCGGATGCTGCAAAACAACCCGGATGCGCGCATCATTTATGTGACGAGCGAAACCTTCACAAACGAATTCATCCAATCCATCCAGGAGAACAAGAACGCGCAGTTCCGCAACAAGTACCGCAGCGCAGATGTTCTCATGGTGGACGATATCCAGTTCATCTCCAGCCGTGAGCGCACGCAGGAGGAGTTCTTCAACACCTTCAACGCCCTGCACACCTCCGGCAAGCAGATCATCCTGAGTTCCGACCGGCCGCCCATGGAGCTGACCACGCTGGAGGAACGCTTGCGTTCGCGCTTTGAAGGCGGGCTCATCACGGACGTTCAGCCGCCCGACCTTGAAACGCGGATCGCCATTCTCAAAAAGAAGGCGACGGATGAAAGCATTGATGTGGACGAATCCGTGCTTTCCTACATCGCGGAAAAGGTCAATTCCAACATCCGCCAGCTGGAAGGCTCGCTGACGCGCGTGTATGCTTACGCCAAACTCACTAAGCGCCCGCTGGACATGCACATTGCGGATGCTGCGCTCAAGGACATCATTCCCGGCTATGAAAACCGCAAGGTCACGGTGGAGCTGATTCAGCAAATCGTGGCGGATTATTATTCCGTGGATGTGGAGGCGCTCCTTTCCCAGCGCCGCACGATGGAATTCACTTACCCGCGCCAAGTAGCAATGTACCTTTCCAAGGAGCTGACCGAAGAATCGCTCAAGGCCATCGGCCGCCGCTTTGGCGGGCGGGACCACACGACCGTGATCAGCGCCTGCAAAAAGATCAAGGCGGACATGAACGAGAATCCTCAGCTTGTGCTTGTGCTGGAGGATCTCACGAAGCGGATTCGGAAAAACTGAGTTTTCAATTTTGCATTATACTGTGGCGTGCCTTTGCGGTACGCCTTTTCTCTATCACAGCGGATGAACCTGCAAGGGATGCGCTGTGGTTTCCGGCAAGCCCCATCAGCGCTCCGGCGAAAGAATCCTTACAGCAAACTGAACACGCAAAAAACTTCCTTCCTCCCTCGAAACATGGCTCTCAGTATGGTATAATAGAATCAGGCATTCCTTTCTGGCGCCGCAAAAACCATCCACACCCGGATGTGGAATCCACAGGGAGAAAATGTGGAAAATGTTGGCGGAGGGGACGGTGTGGAAAAGCGGTTGAATTCACGGGGGGATGTCCACAGCGTTTCCAACAGCCAAAACCGTTTTCCTTTCTTGGAAAATTTGGGTTTTCCACAGCCCCCACACCCCCTACTGCTACGGCGACGAACTATTATTATAAAACATGCACTGAAAATACGGAGGTCCACCATGCGTATCCACATTAACACACAGGAACTCAATGCCGGCATCTCGACCGTCATCAAGGCGCTGTCCGTCCGCACAACGGTCAGCATCCTCGAAGGGATTTACCTTGAAGCCTCAAACGGCTGGCTGCTTTTACGCTGCACTGATCTTTCGCTTCAAATTGAAACCAACGTGGCCGCAACCGTGCAGGAAGAAGGCGCAATCGTCCTGCCCGGCAGGCTGTTTTCCGAGATGGTGCGCCGCCTGCCCGGCGAGATGACGTTCATCGACGTGAAAAAAGGAACGGCCACCATCGAAAGCGGCTCCTTTAAAACCACGCTGCAGGGCGAGGATGCGGAAGGCTTCCATACCATGTCCACCGTTACGCGGGAGCACATCATCAAAATGAAATGCGATGCGTTCAAGAACATGATCCGCCAGTGCATTTTTGCGGCGGCGCAGGACGATGCAAAGCCCATCCTTGCGGGCGCATTGCTCGAACAGCATGAGGGAGACCTTTCCCTTGTTGCGCTGGACGGTTACCGCCTTGCCATGCGCATGGAACGCATCCCGGGCGGCATGCTTGCGGACCGCAGCGCTGTGATCCCCGCGCGCTCCCTTCTTGAAATCAGCAAGATCCTGCCGGACAGCGATCAGGAGTTCGACATGATCTTTTCAAAAACGCATGTGATGATTGACCTTTCGCATACGAACATCACCGCGCGGCTGATGGACGGAGAGTTCATCAAATACAAGCAGATCCTTCCGGATGGCCACAAAACCCGCGTGCGTGTGAACCGGCAGGAGCTGATGAGCGGCATCGACCGCGTTGCACTGATGGCGCGCGAGGGCAAGAGCAACCTCATCAAGTTCACGTTCACCTCCGATAAGCTGACCATTGCCGCAAACAGCGAGCTTGGCCGCAGCCACGAGGAGATCGCTGTGGATGCGATGGGTGAGGACATTGAGATTGCCTTTAACGCAAAGTATTTCACGGATGTGCTGCGCGTGCTGGATGAAGATGAACTCTATCTTGACATGAACAACAACATCAGCCCCTGTGTGGTGCGGCCGGTGCAGGGCAGCGCATTTTATTACCTGATTCTTCCGGTGCGCCTGTTCTCCGGAATGTAAGGCAGTTGAGAAACGTTGGGCGCGCCGCGCGGTGCGCTTTTTTTATGTTTGCGGGGGAGTGTCGTAAACCGCAGCCCCTGCGGGAATAAGGACAATCCTCAGTCGCCTGCGGCGACAGCTCCTTTGCTAAAGGAGCCTTTTGGTTGCAGGTTGCCAAAAGCCCCCTTTACAAAAGGGGCGGAGCCGAGCGAGAGCAGTGCGGGATGCGGCGAGGCGGAAGCCCAGTAAGCAAGGGAGCGCAAGAAAGCCGCTCCTGCGGCAACGCGGCGCGACCATTGCGCACTGAGAAGCAGCAGCTTCGCCGCTGACGGGGGATTGCCGTATCTTCGAATGTGTGCTTGCTCAAATTTGCTTGTTTTCTCAATACCCAACTGACTGGATGATTACTCCCGAAAAAACGCAGTGTAATCTACGTCAAAAAGAACCTTAAGTGCTTTCAAATCGCTAGCTTTTATGTTCCTGCGCCCAACTTCTATGTTTGCAAGCGTGCTCCGGGACATCTCACTTCCCATAAGCTGAAGTTGCCGTACCACCTGCGTCTGCGTCATATTTCTTTCCATCCGAATTGTTTGAATATTTCTCCCCAATGGAATATCTTGAAGAATCCACTGCATAAGCCCCTCTTGTGACTAATTAGAAACTTTATATTGAGTATAGCTGGATTTTCTGCTATAATTGTGACTGATTAGAAACAATAAAGGAGGACACAGATGAAATCATCAATAAGCGAACTGTATTATGGAAACTTATATCCATTTCTAACGTATAAGCCTGCACTCGAAGAAACTATGCGCCTGCTTAAGGCCACTGGCGGGCGGTGTGACCGTTTTCGGGAACGGCTGCCGGAAGAAATGCGGAAGGAGTTTGACGAAGTAGTGGATGATAAAGGGTCAATGTTGCTTGCGGAAATGGGAGAAAGCTTCATTGATGGATTCCGCATTGGGGCACGACTGATGCTGGAGGTGTTCTGGAATATCTCCGCAGCACCGGGAATAGAAGAAAATGAAAGATAAGAAGAATTTTTCGCTGCGCATCAGCGCAGAAAAGTTGGGAAAACTCAGGTATATATGTAAGTATGAGGAGCGCTCGGCAAACAGTCAGATATTAATGTATATAACGGCAGGAATCAGGGAGTTTGAAGTAGAGCATGGCGAAATTAAGCAAAACATGGAATACGGGGAATGATAAGGGCGGTGCAGAAAGAATAATCCTCAGTCCGCTGCGCGGACAGCTCCTTTTAGAAAGGAGCCTTTTGGTTGCAGGTTGCCAAAATCCCCCTTTATAAAAGGGGCGGAGCCGAGCGAGAGCAGTGCGGGATGCGGCGAGGCGGAAGCCCAATGAGCAAGGGAGCGCAAGGAAGCCGCTCCTGCGGCAACGCGGCGCGACCATTGCGCACTGAGAAGCAGCAGCTT
>ERZ1106963.1881-NODE-1881-length-23133-cov-16.886082_pt1 | contig 23133 bp, 15 predicted proteins | sample MGYA00403681_ERZ1106963 | MGnify/ENA primary metagenome ERZ1106963 (study PRJEB35170, sample SAMEA104062407) | human gut metagenome | biome: human gut; feature: human-associated habitat; material: faeces | place: Denmark | collected 2012-05-03 ...
GTGTGGGCGCTTTTTGTCGTTCCCGGCACTTTTTCGCCGTGGGCTGCCGCTCCCCACCCTTCGTTCTGGAAGGAACATCCACCCGAACAGAACGAAAGGAGCGCAGCATGAGCCGCGAGAAAAATATTTTTGAGAAATTTTCGCAAAAATGGCCAAAAGGGGTGTTTGCAAGACGAGTAGGGGGTGAAAGGGGAAACATCGACCTGCCTTCCGGCGCGAAGGGAGGTGAAAAAATGGACCTCGACCGTCACGACGAACACAAGCAGCACGCCTTTGACAGCTTTTGCAAAAAGGTGATACGGTGCGAAGCCTACAACGCCTACCGCGCAATCGGGCGCCGGCAGGATCTTGAGATCCCGTTCAGCCAGTTGCCGGAGGAGGCGATGGAGACGCTTGCGACCTGGGACGTCTACCCCTGGGAATATACATCCTTCCCTGTGGGCAGCGACGTGATTCTTATTAAGGATGACCGGCTGGCCGCCGCGCTGACCGCCCTGCCTCAGAGATTCCGGGATATCCTTCTGATGTACTGGTTCCTGGAGCTGGCAGACCGGGAGATCGGCGAGAGGCTGAGCCTGTCCCGGAGAACGGTCAACAACCGCAGGCAGCAGGCCTATGAGCTGCTGAAAAAGCTGATGGGAGGTGACGCGAATGAGTAAGCACAAGCTGATTCCGTATCCGGTAATCGCCGCCGCCGTGCGGGGCGACCCGGAAGCCGTGAACCGTGTGCTGGATCACTATTCCGGCTACATAGCGGCTCTGTCCATGCGCAGAGGGTATGACCAGAACGGAAATCCCTGCCTTGCAGTGGACGAGGAGATCCGCCGCCGGATCGAGACGAAGCTGATCGTCGCCATCCTGAGTTTCGACCTGAACTGAACCCAGGCGGGTCTTAACCGCGCGCACCCCTTTCCGTGCGGCTGAACCCTTTGCTCCTTGACAAAGAAAGCCCGGCAAATCCCGGCGCAGCATAGAGCAGACGGATACATTCCCGTCTGTGCGGAGCCATACGGCCGGCGCGCCATGACCCTCCAACGAGGCGAGCGATATCCACCAGGCCGCAAAGCGGGCAAGGCAGCCCGCGGGCCACGATGCACAGACGGGGCGATACTCCCTTGCAGTCACAGTCCGGGCGTGCAGCCGTATTCAGGCGGTGAGGCGTCGCAGGCAATGAGCAGGGCCGCGCGAGAACCGCGCGGGGGTGGGATTCCCGTGGAGCTGAAAAGCCATTCAGCCGTCCGTTTCTGCTGTTCTTTGTAAGCTATCAAAACATGATTTGTTTTCAGACGATTAGAAAGGGGCTAACTATGCAAACGACCGTTTCATCTGAAAAGAAATACGCCCCGCCGAAGCGGAGCGAAAAACAGATCGGCAACACAACCTTTATCGTCAATTCCTTCTTTCGGGAAAAGAGCGACGAGAGTATTGCCGTGAAGTTGGAACGTCTGATGAAAGCGGACGTTCAGAAAAAAGCGACAACTTAATTCTCCCAAACAGGCAGACAGGGACAAAAAGACGCGGTATAATGAAGGTGACTTCAAAACCGTGTTTGACTGCCGGATGGGAGGTTACTATGTATCATCAGTCAAACACCGCTGCCGCGCTTCAATTCCCTTACAACGCTATGAGCGTCGAAGCTGTTACCGCTTTGTACTGCCGTTTGTCGCGTGACGATGAATTGCAGGGCGACAGCAACAGTATCATCAACCAGAAAAAGATCCTTCAACGCTACGCACTTGACCACGGCTACAAAAACTATCGCTTTTATATTGATGACGGCATTTCGGGTACAACGTTCAACCGCCCTGGCTTCCAGCAAATGATTGCGGATATCGAAGCCGGCCTTGTCAAGCGGGTCATTATCAAGGATATGTCACGCCTGGGCCGTGATTATCTGCAAGTGGGCATGTATACCGAGATCATGTTCCCAGAGCATGACATTCACTTTATTGCTGTCAACGATGGCGTGGACAGCACCCAGGGTGATAATGAGTTCACTCCTTTTCGGAACATCATCAATGAGTGGTATGCGAAGGACACCAGCAAGAAGATCCGTGCCGTGATGAAGGTCAAAGGCAACGCCGGCGAGCATCTGACGACCCTGCCGCCCTATGGCTACATGAAGTCTCCTGACAACAAAAAGCTGTGGGTCAGGGACGAGGAAGCCGCAGCGGTGGTCTATGAGATCGGCCTATATGTGATGGACGGTTTCGGACCGTCCCAGATTGCAAGGAAGCTGACAGAGCGAAGGATATTGACCCCGGCCGCCTATTATGCCAGCAGGGGCCGGAAAGCAAGCAATATCAAGCGGGGCTTGCCTTACGCATGGGATGCCTCCACCGTAGCGGATATCATGGACCGCTGGCGGGAGTACCTGGGGCACACGGTCAATTTCAAGACGAGGAAGAAGTCCTACAAGAGCAAAAAGGTCATCCATAATCCGGAAAGTGAGTGGATGATCTTTGAGAACACCCATGACCCGATCTGGACGGAGGCAATCGCAGATGCCGCGAGAGCAGCAAGGCAGACGCGCCGTCGTCCTACAAAAATGGGAGAAATGGGGATGTTCTCCGGCATGATGTTCTGCGCGGACTGCGGATCTGTCATGTATCAATGCAGAGCCACCAACTTCCGGCGCGAGCAGGAATACTACCTGTGCGCCGGCTACCGAAAGAGCCGTGACTTCTGCGGTCAGACCCATTCCATCCGCACGGTGATCTTGGAGGAATTGATTCTGGAAAACCTGCGGGAGATCGTTTCCTTCGCCTCCCGCAGTAAGGACGAGTTTGTGAGGCTGGTCATGGACAGTGACCTGCGGCAGCGCGACCGGGATCTTGCAAAGCGGAAACGGCAGCTTGCCGATTCCGAAAAGCGGATCACAGAGCTGGATGCTATCTTCAAGCGGCTCTATGAGGACAACATTTCGGGCAAGCTCTCCGATGAACGCTTTCAGAAGCTCTCTGCGGACTATGAGAAGGAAGAACAGGATCTCAAGGTGCTGGCGAGTTCCCTTCGGAAAGAAGTGGAGCTGGAGGAAAGCAAATCGTCGGATGTTGATCGTTTCCTCTCCGTTGTGGAGAGGTACACGGATATCCCGGAGCTCACGCCCTGCATCCTCCATGAGTTCGTGGAGAAAATCATCGTCCATGCGGCCAGCGACCCGAAGGGCAAGAACCGGACGCAGGAGATCGATATTTACTACAAGGGCATCGGAGCCTTGGAAATGTCAAAAGTCACGGCATCAATGGAAAAATGAGAAAACGGTACAGCCGAAGCTATACCGTTCTCTCTTTCCTCACGATGTTTTCTTATCGGGAGCAACCTTTCCTTCATACTCTTTATTTTACGGTTCATCTCTGCCAACAGCAACACTTTTGTTGGGAAAGAAAAAGCAGGAGGCGATAACATACCTGCTATCACCTCCTGCGTCAGCTCTATTATGCCACGATCGCCGCGTAACGCTCGGAACCCAGAACATCCATCATGAAGGCATAGGGGGAAAGAATGCCGGCTTTCAGCATGGAGAAGATTCGGGGATTACAGCCGGATACCAGCGCAACGCCCTGGTCGTTGATCTTGACGGGCTGCTGCTGATTACGGCTTGCCACATTCCAGAACATCACCTCGGGCAGCTGGTAGCCATGTTCCTCGAAGAGCCGCTGCGCATACTCGAAGTTGGTCAAGGAGCAATCTTCAGTACAGTAGTCGAACTCCATATCGGAGATAATGAAGATCTTGGCAGGCATATCCTTCTGGGGCACACGGTTCTTCACGGCAGTCTTGAGGATCAACTCAAACACACGCTGGATATTGGTGTTGGCGACCTCGTTGAACTGGTGACAGTACCGCACCTTTTCGTAGATATCCTTGCCCTTAATCTCCACCAGCTTGGGATTCTCAGAGAATGTGATGAAGTGGTTTTGGAATGCGCCGGTGTTGAGCTCGGCATAGTAGATACCAAGAGACAGCGCCACAGTAGCGGGGATGGGATCAGCACCACCGTACATGGAGCCGGAGCCATCAATGACGACCAGAGCGTTCTCACCGCCAGTGAAATCCTCCTGTGTCTTCCATGTTGCGTCAATGGCCTTGCGCTCCTGATCGGAGATATCGCCGCGACCGAAGAAGGGCTTGATCATCTCATAGGGCGTCAGGGTGCCAGTGTGGAGCTGCTCCGTACCCTCGGCGACACGGCTCATGAATTCATCATAGCGGTCTCCATCATTTCGCATGAAGGCCTTACGATACTTGAACATGGCCTTGGAGGGCTGCTTGGAGTAATCGAAGGTGTAGTCTTTTTCGCGCAGGTTGTTCTCGATGATGCTGATCTTGGTGCGCAGGGCGCTCAGCGTTTTGCGGTACTGGGCGTCGTTCATACCCATCGCACGGGCAATTCGCTTCGCCTGCCGGATCACATCTTCGTTGGAGGCATTGACGGAGGGGAGCCACTTGGCCAGCAGGGACACGGACTCGCCGGCCTCCAGAGCGGCAAAGTCAGCTGCCAGCTGTTTTTTGATCAGATGCAGCACCTTGCCTTCGCATGTGGTGCCCATCAGGACCAGCAGGTCATCGTAGCGTCCATACTCTGCAATGTACTGGATGTTCTTCTCCAGGGATTGCGGCTCGTTGTCGGCCAGCCACTTCAGAATGGTACGGAAGACACGGCGCTCGCCGATACCGCCACGAATATCTCTCGCAAAGAACAGGGTCTTCATGGCCAGATCAGCGTCTTCGGCATAGGCGCGGAGGAAGCGATTCGTGATCTCCTCGTCACGCTCTCTGCGCAGGGCGCCGATCGTAGCGAACAGATCCAGACATTCAGACTGGGTGGAACGATATGTAACTGCGCCATTTTCCGTATGGGTCATATTTGCTTCTTTCTTTAGAAACTTCAGCATGGAAATCACTCCTCCGTGATGAATTGGTTATACAAGGCACCATCAGGGATTTGAACCCGAAAGTACGATTTCTAGTCGTAGTTGTTACCAAGAATTGCTGTTGGTGCCTTTCACAAGATGCCTGACATATCGCAAGTCCTAAGCCGCCAGTTGACCGGCGCCCTGACCTCTGCATCGGATCGGATTCAAGACCGTTGGGTGTTGCTGTGGGCATCTTTATTGATAAAACAAGGCACCATGTGAAGTGGGAATCGAACCCACGAACGACGGGTATGAACCGCCTGCTATAACCATCTTAGCTATTCAATCTTTGCTGTTGGTGCCTTTTTGTCTAAGGAGTGAATACATCATCCGGGTGGGGCTCGAACCCACGACACAGAGATTGGGGTCTCCCGTTCTACCATCTGAACTACCGGAGATGTATTCGACAAGACGCTGTCCTTTATCATCATAAAGGGGGTCTCACCCTTTGTCGGCCTGCCCCGAAAGCAGGTGCTCCTTCGTTGAGCTAATGTTAATAGATAATGCTGTTAGCGTCTTTTACAAAGCGCATTCTTTATTCCGGAGAGGTTACTACGCCAGACCAGAACAGCGTCTATGATTAAAAGTCATATGCATGGGTTTGCTGTATGCGCTTTTCGTGATTTAAGAATACTGCCTGTTCAGAGGAAAAACACGGAAAAAAAGTTGCGAACTCAAGAGCAACTACCTAAAAGTCTGCGAAAAATTGGTTCAAACCCATTCCAGACCGCAGTTGGCAAGGAGCTGTTCTTTCATTTGGACACCTCCTGTGGTAAAATGAGGCCATAAACTGCAGGAGGTGGATTTCGTGGCATATAGTGAGTTGGTCAAGAGTTTTGAGCGTATCCGGAGCTACATGCGCGAATTCTATGTCTATGGGTTTAAGAGTCGGGAAGAGTACAGCATCAAGAGTGCCCGCAGCTACGATAATGAGCGGCGAAGAATTGAGAGTTGGATCGGCGACTTTATGTCCTTCCATCAGGACACATCCGGCAAGAATGTATTCCTCTCGGTTGACAGCAGGCGGATCCCACACAACCCGCTCCACAAGGCTTTTAAAGCCAAAAGCTTTACCGATAAGGACATCACCCTCCACTTCTATGTGATGGACCTGCTGGCCGATGGCAGCGCGCTTTCTTCCAGAGAGATTGTCGATTGCATCAATGATGACTATCTCTCTCATTTCAGCGGCGCCTTCTCTCCAGACGAATCCACCGTGCGGAAAAAGCTCAAGGAATATGAGGCGCTTGGTCTGCTAAGCTCCGAGAAATGCGGTCGTGAGGTACTCTACCGGAGAACGGATGATAACACCGTTGATTTGAATACCTGGGCAGACGCCCTATCCTTTTTCTCCGAGGAGGATCCACTCGGGGTGATTGGCTCCTTCTTGATCGATAAATTGGAAAAACCTTCTGATAGCTTCCGATTCAAACATCACTACATGCTCCACGCCCTGGACAGTGATGTCCTCTGTGATCTGTTGGCGGCAATCGATGAAAAAAGAGCTGCGGAACTGACCGTCAGGAGCCTGCGGAGTGGCCGCGACTATCAAAGGACGGTTTGTCCTCTGAAGATCTATGTCAGCACCCAGTCCGGGCGCCAGTATCTGCTCGGCTACCATTACCGGGGGCGGCACTTATCTTTCTTCCGGTTGGATGCCATCAAAAAGGTCACGATTGGGAATGTCGAGAAACACTACAGCAAGTACTTAGGGTACCAGGAGAAGTTTGACCAGCACCTTTGGGGTGTCTCAACGGGTCCCCACCATAATTTGGATCATATTGAAATGACGGTCCATTTTGACCCGGGCGAGGAATTCGTGCTGCACCGCCTGGAGCGCGAGAAGCGCCATGGTACAGTCGAACTATTGGACTCACAGACTTGCAGGTTTTCAGCCGATGTCTATGATGCCTCAGAGATACTGCCCTGGCTGCGCACCTTCATCGGCCGCATTGTAGATCTCAAATGCTCCAGCCAGTATGTTTTGGATATGTTCCAAGAAGATTTGGCTCGGATGGACGCTCTGTACGGAGGTGGCAACGATGTTATTCAGTGAGATCTACGGAAGCTATTTCAATGTCGTCGCAGCTGTCCTTTCCGAAGCATCCGATGGGAAGTTGACAGATCGAAGAATGACCGAGCTTGTCCGGGAAAAGGCTTTCGCGGAAAGCGCGCTTGCAATTCCGGCAGCGCTGAAATCCGGAACCTGGCCTTTACTCGATCAGGAGTATCATTCCATACTTCACCACAAGCCAACCATGCCTTTGACAATGCTCCAAAAGAGATGGCTCAAAGCGCTGCTGTCTGATCCCAGAATCGCTCTGTTTGATCCGGACACGACCGGGCTGGAAGATGTTGATCCGCTGTATGCTCAGGACACCTTCATTCTCTTTGACCAGTACGCGGACGGAGATCCGTATGGGGATCCCGCCTACATAGCTTGCTTCCAAACAGCACTGAAGGCAATTCGAAAGAAGAGAAAACTGCGTATCCGGTTCCGTGGCCATACCGGCGCCCGCCATTCGATCGAGTGTATACCTTACCGCCTGGAATATTCCGCCAAGGACGATAAGTTCAGGTTACTGGCAACCGGCAAGCGACGGCTCAACACGATCAATATGGCTCGTGTGCGTTCATGCGAGTTGCTGGATGCCTATGATCCCAAATCCATCACGCTGCCTCAGGAAAATTCCGAAGAGCTTGTAATGCTGCTTCATGACGAGCGCAACGGGCTGGAACGTGTGCTGCTACACTTCTCCCATTTTGAAAAAGAGACTCAGAAGTTGGCCGATCGGCTCTATCAGATCAGGCTCCGTTACGACAAGGACGATGAGACCGAGCTGCTTATTAGGGTGCTGTCCTTCGGCCCGGTGCTGGAAGTCATTGAACCAAGCGCTTTTGTCACGCTGATGAGAAAGCGGATTGCCGTTCAGAAACAGCGCTTCTGCCAATAATTCTCCTAAGCACAGAAAAAACCATCATTCGTCAGAAAGGCTGCACGAGAAATGACTGATAACGAAACCAATTTGACCTTACTGAATGTGAATCAGATTGTGAGCCTATTGTCCCGGGCCTATATCAAGCTCATCAAAAACGGTACCCCACTAAAATCTTTTCCCTCCGTGATGCTGTGGGGGCCTCCGGGTATCGGCAAATCCCAGGGTGTTCGTGAGATAGCGTGCAACATCCAGGCTAAGACCGGAAAAAAGGTTTCCATCACAGATGTACGCCTGTTGCTATTCAACCCGGTAGATCTCAGAGGCATCCCGACGACCAACGCGGATAAAACCCTATCGGTGTGGCTGAAGCCTCAGATTTTCCAGATGGATGAAAGTGAAGATGTGATCAACATCCTCTTCCTAGACGAGATCACCGCCGCACCGCAGTCGGTGCAGGCCGCTGCCTATCAGATCACGCTGGATCGCGTTATTGGTGAGCATAAGCTGCCGGAGAACTGTATCGTCATTGCCGCTGGCAACCGCGTTACCGATAAATCCGTTGCCTATAATATGCCACGCGCATTAGCCAACCGTCTCTTGCACATTACTGTGAAGGGCGATCCTGACTCCTGGCACGACTGGGCTGTCAAATCAGGCATTCACCGCTTTGTCACCAGTTTTCTGGAGTATAACCCAACCGCTCTCATGCGCTCCGATAGCCCTGAATCCACCTTGGCTTTTCCAACACCTCGTTCCTGGGAGATGGTCAGCAACATCCTTACCAATATCTCAGAAAACATGGACGCAATTCAGCCTTTGATATCCGGCTGTATCGGGGCAAGCGTAACTTACAATTTTGCGAAATGGTGCACTCTGTTTTCAAACCTGCCTTCAATCGAAGACATCTTCGCCGGGAAAAAGACTGCTGTTGAGAAGTCTCCGGAAATGCAGGAGGCCCTTAGGGCTGAGATGGTCGCCTATGCGCGTCAGCATCCGGGAAAGGAGCTCATCAACAACTCTATAGTATTCGCTTGTGATCTTCCTTGGACTTTCCGCACCAACCTCCTCCATGATTATCAGCTCATCCCTAAGCTCCGCCCCATTCTTGCAGAAAACGCAATATACCTGGATGCGGTTAAGGCAGGCATGAAATGACTGATAAGCGAATCAATAAGCTCAAAAGAAAACTCCAGGAGGCCCGGTATCGGCTTCTGACACGGGAGCCGGAGTTGGCGGCGCCGCTGGTAGAGATGTTGTTTGTCACCAATGTGGATGTGCGCCGGATGTCAACAAACGGGAGTTGCATCTACTTTGACGCGAGCTGGTTGGAAAAGCTCGACGACAACAGCTTGGATTTTGCGCTCTGCCACCAGCTCATGCATATCCGGTTAGGGCATCTCTCACGCCCGCAGTTTTATAAAGGTGACCGTTTTCACTTTGCCTGCAATATCGTTGTCAACTCCTCGCTTATCCGGTATGACTTCACGGATGACAAGCTCCCTGGAATCGGCGAGATCCACCATGAGACTTTTTATCCCAAAGTTGAAGGCTGCGAGTTGACGCCTTACGAGGCATTTCAGATGACACCTTTGGATCCTTCCACGTTGAGTGATGCGCAGCGCCGCAATCTCCTGCTGGATTCAGATGAGTGGTGGGATAGGCCGAACGCCCGCACCGAGGATGGGGTCCTGATTCTCAGCCCGGATGACCCTGATCCCGATGACCTAATTCCATCTGAGCGCATTCGAGGAATCATCGAGCGAGTGTGCAAAGGGTTCCGCAAGCAGGAGATGCCTGAAGTATATCGCCCGGAAGCAGATGATGATGACGAACTGGACGATCTCATCTTCGAGTATACAACACGCCCGAGTGCGAATCTCAAAGAGGCAATTCGGGAAATCCGGGGTTCAAAGGACCGCGATGCAGAAAACTATGACAGTAGCACCCTTTGTGAGCGCGTCCTTCACCGATCGAAAATCACGACTCACGATTGGCAATCTCTCTTGAACCACTTTATCATGGACGAAACAAGGGACTACAGCTTTACCCCTCCCGATCGCAGGCTGCAGGACCTGGACTTCTTTCTGCCGGATTACAACGAGTCTGAAACGCCCAGGCTCAATGTTTTGTTCATGGTTGATATCTCTGCCTCTTTGAAAGATCAGGAAGTGGCCATGGCCGCCGCCGAGATCTGCGCAGCTATTGAGCAATTCGGCGGGATGCTTAGCGGCTCCATCGGTTTCTTTGATTCGGAAGTCCGACGGGTAGTTCCCATTACCAGTGCGGAAAACCTGCTGCAACTGAAGCCATATAGCGGAGGCGGGACAAGTTTCCAGTGCATTTTTGATTATGTTCGGGAACATATGTCTGACAATGTTCCTTCAGAAATCGTCATCATGACAGATGGGAAAAGCGATTTCCCGGAATATGAGGCCTCATCCGGCATACCTGTGCTCTGGCTGCTCACCAATAACCGTGTTAGGATCCCCTGGGGGCAGGCGGCGTACTTCCGAAAATAGGAGGTATTTGTGCATACACAGGAACAACGTATTAGTCAAAAAGCATTGACTTGCCAATTCCGGCCATTAACGGTACAATATGAGCACAGAATCATCACCATGGAGGTATTGCAATGGCAACGGATAGCACCCTTCAAAAAATAGCCGATAATCTTCTCGCGCAATTCGACAAGACTCTACTTGATAATTCAACAGATTTTTCTTCTTGCGACCAAATATTGAACGCAGCTCCCTCTGAACACAAAGGTGGGTTGGAGTCCCTTTACTGTGATCTACTTTTGGACGCACTTATTTCGGGTTACTACAGGTATTCCGAGATGGACACCAAGCAGTTGGTCGATGACCCACTATATACAAAATTCAAGAAAATGGTATATGGACTCGATAGATCGGATCCATACAATTTGCTGTACTACGCCATTATTGATTTGGTATCCGGAAAGAAAGAGAATGTTCTTCAGTACTTGTCGGCTTACCTAGATGAAAAAATCAAAAGCCTCAAAACAGAGTCTGGGATATTCACAGCTGAGGATTTCACATACATTCTGGTGGTTCCACTGAAAGAGGGCTTTCCCGGTATGTGGAGCGCCATAGGAAGAATGCTGGATAGAGACGATGTTGAAGCAGGAATCCCTGAAATGTGTGCTGCTCTGGATCACCTGTATTATGACTCTAAGAATGAGAGCATCATCGAGTCACTTACCCAGGTCTTACAGTGTAATCCGAAGATCCTGTTAGCAAAAGAACTCCTCGGATATACCTACTACAATATGCAGATGTTGGGAAATGCACTCTCATATTTTGAGCAATTTGAAGATGGAAAACCCACATCTCGCATTTTCCTTGAGGGCACCGTCTACTTCTGGATGGCATGGTGCTACGGAAAGAAAAAGGACTGTCTCAAGGAAGAAGAATACTATCGGAAGTCACTTGAGGCTCTTCCTGTCGGCGAAAATACCCTAAATAATCTAGGGTACTCGCTGTATAAACAGAGGAAATTCAAAGAAGCCCAAAGCGTATTTGAAGACTGCCTGCGGCAGAATCGAGATGTGCGCTATGCCGCAAATAATCTCGTGCGAACCCTTCTCGCCCAAGGCAGGAATGGAGAGGCTCAGAGAGTCATCCAAGAGCATGAGCGTTTTGTCTCAAAGGATTTGAAGAAGAGGGCTGAAAAGCCAGTTGGCAAAGTAAAAATCGCTGTCCCAGAGCCTGCCGTTACTGATGTTGAGGCGGAAACGATCGTAGACATCGGCGTAAAAAAACAGCAATTCTCCAGCGAAAAGCTTCTCGAAGATGAACTGGTGCAGCGGATGGAAATTGGCATTCCTGTATTTGGGATGCCGCTCCGTATATATCAGAAGCGAGGTGTCTATGGCAGGCAATTTGTTTTGAGGAATGGCAGGCTTGATATCCTTGGGATTGATACCGCTGGAGACCTGTATGTTATCGAGTTGAAAAAGGACTCTGGCTATGATGACGCTTATGCACAAACGCGAGAGTATATCGATTGGATTGAGGAAGATGTTGCAGTCAAAGGACAGCGTGTATTTGGCATAATATGTTTGAATGATCCGACAAAAGATCTCATTGAAAAAGTCAAGGCTGACGATCAGATGCGGCTATTTGAGTACTCCATTTCCTATTCAGAGATTATCTAACGAAGAAGGCATGTATCCAGCAAGACCGTCCGATCAACTAGACAATCCTCGTTTCCTTGAATGAAATATGTTTTATTCCTCTAATCGGTACGGATAAAGGCAAAGAAGTGATGAAGAATCTTTTCAAAGAGCAGCTTAAACGCCAGAAAAAGTAATGTCAAAAGGCATACTTTTTGACAGATTGAACTGAACATGAAAAACACGCCTCAAGAGTGCGCCAAAACATCGGCGTTCACTTTTGGGACGTGTCATTTTTATTTGATATGTTTTGGGTCATCGAGGAGGATGAGACCCGTCTACTACTGCGCTATCATGATGACCTTTAATCTGTTCGCCAAACTGACCACTCTTCAGCTCCTACAGATCGATAACTGCAATCCCAAGCTGTGCGGCTCTGTGCCGTGCTGCAGCATTGCAACATCACTTCACCATTAGTCCTCGACTTTTGTTAAGATTATCCTGTTCTTTCCGTGCGATGAACAATTTATGGCAAATCTTATTTCGGAGTGAAGGCACCACCCTGCATGGGCAGCTTGTTGACACCCTTGTAGTCCACGAACTTGCTGGCAGATGGTTTTGCAGCCGTCACTTTTTGTACGGTGCTGCCCATCATTGCCTTCATCTTTTCAATCTTCTTATCGAGCTTATGGGTAGGTTGTCCATTCTGGGTTGCCTGTGCCTTGGCCATTGTAAGACGCTGATATTGTTGCTTCAAAGACATCTCTTGTTTTTTCAATATGATCCCTCCATTAGTAGTTTTTGAGGAACAACGACATTCCGGCTAAACTATTAGCTCTCTTCCCAGAGGCTTGTCCTCATATACAGCCACGCCACGGCGTCGGAGTATTTCTTCCTTGCGTCCTTCAGCTCCTTTTGCCGGTCTACGGCGGGGATGATCTCGCCGGTGGGCTGTGGCTCGGTCACTTCGGGTACGCTGGGATATTCCTCTTTCTGATGGCAAGCGGTGGCACTGATTGCCATCCCCATCAGCATAATAGCGACGAAGGTGCAAAACAGGAATCTAGTGATCTTTTTCATAGTGTTTTCTCCTGCTGCGTGGGAAAGCGGCATGGCTCAAGGGTTGTGAATGGCGTACAGAGTTTCCTGTGGCGAAAAGGGAACAGCGCGGAGGCCGGTGTTGTTGACCGTCCGCCGCGCTGTCCTTTGTGGAATTATGCCAGCGAATGGATGATCTGGCAGTTGCTTGATTTACTCAGCCATGGCCCTCCAGAGGAAGGTCGCGATCTGGCCTCGGGTGCAGGTGGAGTTGGGGTCGAAACGGCCGCCGCCCACACCGGCGGTAATACCGTTCTCGATGGCCCAAGCCACAGCCTGCGCGTAGTAGCTGTCGGTGGGGACGTCGGTGAAGCTCGCCGCGCTTCCTGCCGCAGGCTGGCCCATGGCGCGCCACAGCATGGTGACCATCTGGGCGCGGTTGATGGTGCCGTTGGGGTTCGCGCCGTCAGAGATACCCTTCTCCTTGGCCCAATTCTGGGCCTTTTCGTACCAGATGCTGCCGCCGGCCAGGCCCGCGTCATTCTGCCGTGCCAAAATTGTCCACAGCTGGGCGCGGGTGGTGGAGGCGTCGGGGGCGTAGATCGTGGCGCTCATGCCGTTCACCAGCCCCCGGGCGCTGACGAAGTCGATGGCGTCCTTCGCCCAGTGGTCTTGCGTGTCGATGAAGCCCTTGGAGTTGTCAACAATCTTCACCGTCGCGCCGCCGTTGACCGTCAGCTGGATGCCGTCCTCGGTGGGCAGGGAGTTCTTGACGATCTCCTCGGTGCCGTCCGCGTGGACAAGAACCGCCACCGTGCCGGGTTTCACGTTGGAAACGGGGATCTCGACCTTGGTGTCGCCGGAATTCTTGGGCAGATTCACCTTGACGGTGGGGGCGGTGCTGGAATCACGGGAAGCCTTGACCTCCACGGGAGCCTTCACCGGCTCGCCGTTGCGCTTGGCGGTCTCGATGGCCTTGCTGCTGAGAGCGGTCTCCGCCGTGGTCTGACCGTGCTTGTCGGTCTTGACGGTGCCGGTGGAGCCGTCAGCGGCCTTGTTCTCGGTGACGGAGCTGCCGTTGGGATTGGTGGTGGTCTTAGTGACGGAGCCATCCTTCTTGGTCTCGGTCTGGATCTTGGTGCCGTCCTTCTTGGTCTCAGTCTGAACCTTGGTGCCGTCGGGCTTGGTGGTGGTCGTCGTATCGGTCTTGCCGCTGCCACCGCCGGAGCTGCTGGAGCCGCCGCCACCGCCAGAGGAACTGCCCCCGCCGCTGCTGGGTTTCTTCACCGCTGTCAGCGAAATGGTTGTCTCGGACTGGGCGTATTCGGTATCTGCGGCCTTGATTGCTTTGATTTGAATTTCGCCGATGCCAGTTACCGTAACCTTACCGTTGGCATCCACTGTTGCGGGGCCGCTGATGATCTCCCATGTGACCGTCCCTGTACCGGAACCGCCGGTGGTCGTCAAGGTAAAGGTGTCCCCGTTGTAGACGGTAGTGGGCTTGCCGGTGATGGAAAGAGCCGCCTGCTCTGCCTTACCCACGGTAAGTGCATCGGTTTTGGCCGTTTTTCCGCCATAGCTGATGGTGACAGTTTTTCCGCTATGCCCGGTAACGGTCAGCACCGTGCCCTGGGCGGGATCGGCGGTCAGCTTGTTGGCGTCCCAGCCAATGGTTTTGCTGGTGTTGTCGCTATAGCTTACCTGCACCGACAGGCCGCTCAGATCCAGCGTCTGGCCGCTGGTGTAGGCCAGCTTGGCGGGCTGGGTTTTGATGGAAATGCTGCTGACCTCTTTTTCGGGGGTGGTAATTGCCACGCCTGTGCTGATGGTTTCCGCATAGTTGGTGGTGGCCGCCACCTTTGCAAAGAAGTAGTAGGTGGTATCTGCGGTCAAGCCGGAGAACACGCGCCCCGTCTGCCAGGTGCTGGGGTCTGTATCGGCGGCGGTGCTGTATCCGTAGCTGACTGCCGCGCCGGTATTGCCGGGTTCTACCACAGCCTCATTCAGAGTAATCTGCGCGGGGCTGTCCGCTTGCCCGGTAAGCGTGATCTTATAAGAAGCAGGGCTTACCTTCACTGTAAGGTTTTGCTGTACCTGGTTATAGTTGCCGCTACTATCTTTGTTGTAAGTAGCAGGGAAGGTGTTCTCTCCCACATTGCCAACTGAAGTATTTAGATCATTCCAAGCCCAGCCGTCTGTCAGAGGTACATCCTTCAGCGTGTCGCCATAAGTGGCGGTCAGACCGGTAGGGGTCGTGTAGGTCGGGTCGGCCATTTTGATGGTAAATGTCCCTGTGGCGGTGGCTGTGTAATTGCCCTTACCAGTGGCGGTCACTGTGACCGTTCCGGCATTGGTGAGGTTTCCGTCCCCGCCGTTGCTGTTGGAATAGGAGAGGGTGTAGTCTGTGCTTGCACTCAGGGTCTTACTGTCCAGCGTCACCGTCACAGTGGGATCTTTGGAGGTTCCGTCATAGGTAAACGGCCCGCCGCTGACCTCCACCTTGGCGTCGTTCAGCGAGGCCAGAGCGATGGTGAATTTCCCGCTGGCCGAACCAGTGTAGTTTCCATCTGCTTTCGCGGTCACAGTTACGGTCGCCTGCCCAGCATTGATATGATTGCTGGCGCTGATGCTGTACTGATCGCTGGGGACGGTCTTGCCGCCCAGCGTGACAACCACATCATTAGAGGCTGGGGTCTGCGCCTGGCCGGTGTAGGTATAGGTGCCGTTTACTTTCACTGTTGCGTCGTTCAGCTGGGCCGGAGCGATGGTAAAGCTCTCCATTTTTTTGCCGATATAGTTGCCTTTGCCGCTGACAGTTACGGTTGCCTCGCCCGCATTGGTGTTATTCGTATAGCCAACCGTATAGTCGGTGTCCTTTGTAAGCCGTGTACCGTTCCATGTTACACTTACCTCTGGGATAATGGGAGAATTGGTATAAAAATACTTGCCGTTCACCGTCACAATGGCATCCTTCAAATCTCCCTCTACCGTAAGCTGGGTGCTGCCGGTTTGCGGTTTCAGCCCCATGCTGCCGCCATATTCGGCGGTAATAGTATTTTCTCCAACCGCAAAGCCTTTCTCTTGTGAAATTTCCACATTGAAAAGGGTGGTAGCATCGCCGCGGACATTTGCTGTGCCAAGGCTTTTCTTATTGCTGTCTGTTCCAACGAAAAATTCCACTTGATTTTCTGCTGCACGAGTGATGGCATTTGCCGCTTTGGATATAGTGGCCGCTCTGGATATAGTGGCCGCTTTGGATATGGTGGCAGTGATGTCCACCTTGGAACCGTAGGTTGCCGTGGACGAGTTGACTTCGACCGTTACATTCGAATCCTTTTGCAGATTGTTGGTAATTGTCTGCGCAACGATGCCGGAACCCACAAGATTTCCTTCGCCACCCAGAGTGCCGTTTCCTGTGATTGTTCCGCTATTGGTAAGGGTCACGCCGCTGTTCACAGTCAGGGTGGTGTTTTCCGGTACGGTCAGCGTTTTGCCCGATGGAATCTCTATATTCTCTTGCAGGGTTTGGTCTTTATAGACTTTGCCGTCGTTTTCATCGAAGATAATGCCGCTCCAGCTGTCCTGCATCGTTTTATCTGCGATGCCCCCGTTGGCAAAAATCAGGGCATGACCGTCCGTTCCGGTTGTAAAGCTGCCGCCAGAACCTTCAAATCCACTGCCGATTCCGGCTGCCTGTTGTCCGGTTGTAGTGACATTGCCGCCGGTTGCAGTGACAGTGCCGCCGTTGATGGTGATGTTGCCGACAGACGCCTTAAATCCGCTGCCAATTCCGGCTCCAGGATATCCGCCGGGTGCAGTGACATTACCGCTGGTTGCTGCAACATTGCCACCGTTGATGGTGATATTGCCGACAGACGCCCTATATCCGCTGCCGATTCCGGCTCCAGCATCTCCGCCGGTTGCGGCAACACTGCCGCCATGGATGGTGATGTTGCCGCCAGAACTGTCTTGTCCGACGCCGATTCCGGCGCCGATTCCGGCTCCATAAAATCCGCCGGTTGCGGCAACACTGCCGCCGTGAATGGTGATGTTGCCGTAAGAACCATAACCTCCGCTGCCGATTCCGGCTGCAGCATATCCGCCGGTTGCGGCAACACTGCCACCGTTGATGGTGATGTTGCCGTAAGAACCATGCTCTCCGCTGCCGATTCCGGCTCCATTCTCGCCGGTTGCAATGACAGTGCCGCCGTTGATGGTGATGTTGCCGCCAGAACCTTCAAATCCACTGCCGATTCCGGCTCCATTCCTGCCGCCGGTTGCGGTGATACTGCCGCCGTTGATGGTGATTGTGCCTGCATTCTTCCCGTTTCCGCCGCCGATTCCGGCTCCATTCTCGCCGCTGCTTGCGGTGACACTGCCGCCGTTGATGGTGATTGTGCCTGCATTCTCCCAGGTTCCGCCGATTCCGGCTTCTTCACTTTCACTGCTTGTGGCGGTCAGCGTTCCCATGTTTTCCCCGACAGACTGGGCATAAACAGAAAAACTGTTGTTCTCTGCCACATCGATGCCGCCGTTGACGGTCAGACTTGCGTTATCTGCCAGAATCAGATGAACCTCGCCGCTGACGGTGACCCTTCCGTCGATGGTCACAGCGCCGTTGACTACATACCAGCCGCCATTCCATGCGGTCGTGCTGCCGTCCACCACAGTGTAGTTGCTACATTCCTTGGTTTCCCAGTTCTGCCCATTTTCATCACAGGTTCGGTAAGAAACAGGTGGAGGTGGCAAAAGCGGTTCGTTCCCCTCGACTGTGCCGTTTCCTGTGATTGTTCCATTTTTGGTGATTTTTCCGTTGTTTATAATTTTTCCGTTATTGGTGAGGGTCACGCCGGTGTTCACAGTCAGGGTGGTGTTTACCGGTACGGTTAGCGTTTTGCCCGATGGAATCTCTATATTTTCTTGAATGGTTGGATTTCCATAGACTGTGCCAGTATTTCCATCGAAGAAAATGCCGCTCCAACTGTCCCGACTGCTCGTATCGCTGATACCCCCATTGGCAACAATCAGGGCATGACCGTCCGTTCCGGTTGCAAAGCTGACGCCAGAACCCTCCTTTCCGCTGCCAATTCCGGATGCAGAAAGTCCACCGGTTGCAGTGACACTGCCGCCGTGGATGGTGACTGTTCCGCCAGAAGCATCATATCCGCCGCCGATTCCGGCTGCATCTTGTCCGCCAGTTGCGGTGACACTGCCGCCGTGGATGGTGATAGTGCCGCCAGAACCCCTCCGTCCGCCGCCGATTCCGGCTCCAGAATCTCCACCGTTTGCTTTGACCCTGCCGCCGTTGATGGTGATAGTGCCGCCAGAACCACTATATCCGCCGCCGATTCCGGCTCCAGAATCTCCGCTGCTTGCGGTGACATTGCCGCCGTGGATGGTGACTGTTCCGCCAGAACCACTATTTCCGCCGCCGATTCCGGCTGCATATTGTCCGCCGGTTGCGGTGACATTGCCGCCATTGATGGTGATATTGCCGCCTGAGCCTGAATCGCCGCCGCCGATGCCCGCGCCGCCGTTATTACCGTTTGCGGTCAGCGTTCCCATGTTTTCCCCGTCGGACTGGGCATAGATGGTCAGTTGATTGGCGCTGCCATTGCTGGGGTCTCGGTCATCATCCTGTACTTGAATGCCTTTCTCGATTGTGAGGACGGCACCGTCCTCCAAAATCAGGCGGACGTCGCCGCTGACGGTGGCGCGGTTGCCGATGGTCACAGCGCCGTTGACTACATACCAGCCGTCACTCCATGCGGTTGTGCTGCTTTCCACCACAGTGACATTCTCTGCTGTCTGTTCATCGCCGTTTTTGTCCAAATAGGAAACGCCGTTCTCCGCCAGTAAATTGACCATACCATTGAAGAAGTGGAACAGGCTCTCGAAAACCTCTGTCCCGGTAAGCAGTGCCTGTTCGTCCTCGGTCAAGGCTTGGTAGGCTTCGTATGCCGCCTGCAAATCGGCGTAAACTGCGTTCTGCTCATCTTTTGTCATGGTCGTCAACTTGTCCGTTGTGGGTAGGGCGTCGATCAGCTCCTGCACCTTCTCTACGGTGATCGCATTCGCTTCGCTCTGGCACTGGGTCAAGTCTGCTCCCTCAATCCCGCATACGGGGCAGTCGGGATTGACCGTCTCCTGCTCACAGTGGGTCTCGCAGCTGCACTCCGCCGGAGCACTCCCGGACGCGGCGGACCCATCGGGTCCCACCGCAGATGCCGGAACGCCCGACATTGTAACAATCATTGCCGCCGCCAGTAAAAATGCGGCCGGCCGTTTCCATTTCCATATCATTTTATTCATCCTCCTCACGCGGTTCGTTCCTTCTCGTTGTGTTCTGAAGCAGCTGGGAGACTGCCTCCCCCAGCTGATATTCTGTCACAGGCTTTACCAAAAAGGTGTCCGCCTGCATCCTGCGGCTTTGGGGTTCAAACTCTGCCTGGTCGCTGATCCACAGGAGCGGGACATCCTTTCTGTACCCCCGTATGCTCATGCAGAAATTCATCCCCCTGGCTCCGTCCTCCATGATTACCACAGCATCATAAGGCCCATCCCGCTGCATGGCATAGGTACAAAACACACCATTATCAAAGCGGTCTACTTTGCCCAGCTTCATCAGCAAAGCGGTTTCTTTTTCTTTCTGGCTATAACTGCATAGCGCAATTCGCATGTTCGCACCTCCATTTCGTGATGGGTTTTATCGCCTCATACAGCTCCCGGTCGGAGCAGTCTGCCGGAAGGAACGCAGGGATAATCCTTTGCCGCCGTTCTTATTGTGGGGTCAGTATACGGTTACTTGCTCTGATAGCTACGATAGAGGAAAGTAGCAATCTGAGCGCGGGTGCAGGTGGAGTTGGGGTCGAAACGACCGCCGCCAACACCGGCGGTGATGCCGCCTTCCACGGCCCAGGACACGGCGTTTGCGTAGTAGCTGTCAGCGGGGACGTCGGTGAAGTTCGCCGTACCGCCCGCCGTGGGCTGGCCTGCGGCCCGCCACAGCATGGTGACCATCTGTGCGCGGTCGATGGTGCCGTTGGGGTTCGCGCCGTCGGAAACGCCCTTGTCCTTGGACCACAGCTGCGCCTTTTCGTACCAAGTATTGCCGCCGTTCAGATCTGCGTCGTTCTGCCGCGCCAGAATCGTCCAAAGCTGGGCGCGGGTGGTGGAGTTGTTGGGGGCGTAGATGGAATCGTTCATGCCGTTCACCAGCTCGCGGGCGCTGACGAAGTCGATGGCGTCCTTGGCCCAGTGATTTCTCGTGTCGGCGAAATCCTTAGAATTATCAACGATCTTCACGGTCGCGCCGCCGTTGACCGTCAGCTGGATGCCGTCCTCGGTGGGCAGGGAGTTCTTGACGATCTCCTCGGTGCCGTCAGGATGGACGAGGACTGCCACCGTGCCGGGTTTCACGTTGGAAACGGGAATTTCCACCTTGGTTTCGCCCGCGCCCTTGGGCAGTTCCACCTTGACGGTGGGGGCGGTGTTGGAATCACGGGAAGCCTCGACTTCCACAGGAGCCTTGACGGCCTCGCCGGACTTCTTGGCGGTCTCGATGGCCTTGCTGCTGAGGGTAGTCTCCGCCGTGGTCTGACCGTGCTTGTCGGTCTTGACGGTGCCGGTGGAGCCGTCAGCGGCCTTGTTCTCGGTGACGGAGCTGCCGTCCTTCTTGGTCTCGGTCTTGGAGACAGAGCCGTCTTTTTTGGTCTCGGTCTTGATGGTGGTGCCGTCCGGCTTGGTGACCGTCTCCACCTTCGTGCCGTCCGGCTTAGTGGTGGTCTCGGTCTTTCTGGTGCTGCCGGAGGAGGAACCGCCTCCGCCACCGCCACCGGTGCTGACGGAGTAGAGGGTAAGCTCGCCGGTGGCCGTGGTGTAATTGTCCGCGTCCGCGCCGGTCGGGGTGAAGATCCACTTGTAGGTGGTGTTCGCCTTGACCTCGGTGGTGTCGGGCAGCTCCTTGCCGTCCTTGTCCACCCACTGGATCGTGCCGGTGGGCCAACTGGTATTGGGCTTCAGCGCGGCGTCCTTCAGCGTCTTATTCGCGGCGGTGATCCTGGTGTAGATGGGATCGCCGGTGGGCTTCGCCTTGTTGACGGTGATCGTCACCGTGCCGCCGGCTTCGATGTAGGTATCGCCGTCGGTGGGAGTGAATTTCCACGCCGCTTCATACGAACCCGCGCTGGGCTTGACCGTGCCGTCCGCCCACGTAAACGTGCCCTCAACGTCCTTGTTGTTGACATTGTCGTGGAGCTTGCCGGAGAGCTTGATGGCGGAGAGCGCCTGACCGTAAGTCAGCGTCTTCGCGCTCAGTGTCGGCGCGCCGGTGGGAACGATCTTGTTGGTGGCGGTGATGGTGATGGTGATGTCGGCGCTCTTGGAATAGCCGTCCGCCGTGAAGGTGACGCGGTAGGTGTACTCTCCCACAGAGAGATCGGCGGGCAGTTGATAAACCGGCTCCGTTGCCCCATCGATCAGCTGGAGTGTACCACCGATTGTATACCATTGGCACGAAAGCTCGCCCGCGCCCGGTTTAGCGTCACAGCTTGCGGACAGCTTGATGCCGCCTGTTGTTCCATAGGGTATGGACGTTGAGGCAGCTGTACCATCTGCGTTCAGGGCAGTCAGTGTGACACTCGTAATGGGCGCCTGCTGCACAGTGACATTGCCCACCGTCTGCTCCGTCTCACCGTACCACGCGCCGGTTCCAGCATTCCGGAGGGCATAACCCTCCTCCAACAGGTCGCCGATGTGCAGACCATTCTCAACTCTCAGCCATTCGGCAATTTTGCCCGTTCCTCCGGCGGAATCCTTGAGGATGATTTTGCACTCCACGGTCAGGTCATAGATTCTGTGCCCGTTCAAATCGAAGGTGATCGCCTTGTCGATGGTCACCGTAACGTCGCCTGGCACATCCCTCAACAACTTCAGCGTATCGCCGTCCTTGGCGGCGGAGAGGGCCTCGTTAAAATCCTTATAATAGGCGACCGTGCCGTTTTGTGTCACGCTGGCGGCAAAGGTTGCTCCACATTCACACGTTCCGTTCACAACCTCGTGAGTGTGCGGCTTGACGATACATCCCTCGGTGTAGAGAAAAATGGCTGCAACATTTTCAATATCAATATGCCAATACTCCTTACTGGCAAGGTCGATATATTTATCGTCCTGGTTAAACAGCATACTGCCATCGGCAAAGATTGCCTCCAACCCGGCAGTATCACTCGCTTGGATACCCGCCACCATATAGAAAATTCCGTTGTTCAGAGTTGCATCTGCGATGCTTAATGCAGGACGTGTGCCGGAATTTTCGCAGAGCACCCCGACTTCTCCGGTGAAGGTGCTGCCGGTTACCGTAAGGCTGCCGCCAGTGATATACAGTGCAGAGGAATGCTTACCCTCCGAATTAATGCCGCTGGTCAAATTCACATTGTCAAGAGCAACGGTTCCGCCGGAAATTTTCAGAGCGACCAAATTTGTCGATGATGCAGTCGCTGCGGGCCCAGTCTGTGTGTTGACCAGACTGCCGTTTTTGATGGTGATATTCGCTGTGCCGCTCACTTCCAGCAGTTGATTCCAAATGGCTCCCTTGAGGGTTTTGTTGTTCAAATCCAGGGTGAAACTGCCTTCGCTGACAGAAAGACCGTTTTCTCCCACTTCATTTGACAGTTCAACATCGCTCAGCAGCTTTAGGGTCGAGCCTTCACTTTTGATGGCTGCCGACCATGCATCGTTGAAGGAGCCGTAAACCTGTTCTGTATCCCCGGCTGTCGTCACTTGCGCGGCTCCGCTCTCCGCAATCTCTGCGTCCTCCGCAAAAGCGGCGGCGGGCAGCAGGGTCAGGCACAGTGCCAGCGCCATGGCCAAACTCAAAATTCGTTTTTTCATAACTTTCCTCCTTGAAAAATCATCTTGCCTTTATATGGAAATCCGACATCTGCCGGATGTTGTTTTTACAGGTCGTCCTGCACTAAATGCAGCTTCTTCGCTGCTGTCTTGGCTTCCGCCCGGCGCTTCACATCCAGCTTTTCGAGAATGTGGCTGACATGGGTCTTCACGGTCGGCAGCTTCACATCCATGATCTGCGCGATCTCGGCGTTGG
>ERZ1106963.1899-NODE-1899-length-22926-cov-3.615190_pt1 | contig 22926 bp, 18 predicted proteins | sample MGYA00403681_ERZ1106963 | MGnify/ENA primary metagenome ERZ1106963 (study PRJEB35170, sample SAMEA104062407) | human gut metagenome | biome: human gut; feature: human-associated habitat; material: faeces | place: Denmark | collected 2012-05-03 ...
CCGATGACCAGATTGCCCGCATCGAGGATCTGGCCCACCAGAGAAAACAGCGATAATCGCTCGGAGAGTAGACTGTTTCTGTGAGTGAGCGGGAGTTTGCCAAAGCAAGTGTCCGGAGGGTGGGGCCCGACTGCCGCAGGCAGTTGGGAGGGGGATGGAATGCCCCTCACTTGCGTGGCAAAGCTCCCCGAACGAACCTGCTTTAAATGTCAGTTGTTGACCTTTTTAGCGGCTTATAGTATACTACTTTGTAAACGATACCATGGCAGGGTCAAGCCATGTGGATTTGAAAAAGAGAGGATATTTTGCAATGAGCAAATCGTTTCACTTCCCCAACGTGGGCACCTGTTCCAAGCAGACCAACATCGTCCTGAACGACGACCACACCATTGAGTCCATCGAGGTCGTTGGCGGCTGCAACGGCAACCTGAAAGGCATCAGCCGCCTGCTCAAGGGCATGAAAGCAGAAGACGCCATCGCCCGTATGGAGGGCACTACCTGCGGCCCCCGTCCCACCAGCTGCCCGGATCAGATTGCCAAGAATCTGAAAAAGGCTCTGGCCGAGATGTGATCTCAAATTTTCATCAATGGATAAACGCACGGTGCACCTGCTGCATGGTGCGTTTTTTGCTGTTACGACAGGAATGACTGATTTTTTCTCTGGAAATGGGGCTATACTTCTGCTGGATACCAAAATGGAGGCAGAGGGAGCACATGAGCATTTGGGAAGCATTCGGCAAGGGCAGATACAAAGGGTTCTCCCGGGAGGCAGGGCTGCTGCTGGACGAGGCGGTAGAGCTGGCCGGGGGGCTTGGCTGCAAAAAAGCGGATACTGGCCACCTGCTGCTGGCAATGCTCCAGACCGACCACGGCCCGGCGGCGAAGTTCCTGGCCGGGAAAAATATCTCGGAGCTGGCCGTCCGGCGTCAGCTGGGGGCCGACCGGGAGGGCCCGGCGCTGCATCTGGACCGCAAAGCGCTGGCGCCGGACCTCAAACGCGCCATGGATTACGCACTCATCGGGGCACAGAATGCTCATCTGGCGAAAGCGGAACCGGAGCACCTGCTCTGCGCCATGTTGGAGGATACCGATTGCGCGGCCGGGGTGCTGCTGGCTTCCATGGGGGTCCAGCTTGCGGAGGCGGTGCGGGAATGCCGCCAGCTGTCCGGCCAGTTCATCCTGCCTCTGCAGCCTCGCGCGGCTTCGGCCATGCCGCGGGGCAGCCGCGCCAGCGATAAATACTGCCGTGACCTGACCCGCCGGGCGGCAGATGGGGAGCTGGACCCGGTGTTCTGCCGGGAAAAAGAGCTGGACCGGATGGTGGAGATCCTGTGCCGCCGCCAGAAAAATAACCCCTGCCTCGTGGGGGAGCCCGGCGTGGGGAAGACTGCGCTGGCAGAGGGGCTGGCCCAGCGCATTGCCAACAAAAATGTGCCCCGGATGCTGCAGGGGAGGCGGCTGCTGGCGCTGGATATGGCCAGCCTGGTGGCAGGCACCAAGTACCGGGGCGATTTTGAAGAGCGCTTTAAAAACCTGCTGGAGGAACTTGTCCGGGATGGCAGCGCGATTCTGTTTGTGGACGAGTTCCACACCATCGTGGGGGCAGGAGCTGCCGAGGGAGCCATTGATGCGGCCAGCATCCTGAAACCGGTGCTGGCCCGGGGCGAGCTGCAGCTCATCGGGGCCACCACCAATCAGGAATTTCGCACCCATATCCAGAAAGACGCCGCCCTCGAACGCCGCTTTGGAAAGGTGCAGATCGAAGAGCCTACTCCGGAGCAGGCTGTTGGCATTCTGGAGGGGCTGGCACCTCGCTATGAGCGGTATCACAGTGTCAAGCTGCCGCCTGAGACCCTGCGGGAAGCCGTGGAGCTCTCCGTGCGGTATCTGCCGGGGCGCTGCCTGCCGGATAAGGCCATTGACCTTGTGGATGAGGCCTGCGCTGCCGCCCGCATCCGGGCAGAACGGGAGCACCAGCCCAGCCCGGTGCTTACCCGGGAAGAGGTGGCCCAGGTGGTGGCACGGGCCAGCGGAATCCCCGCCGAGCGGGTGGGCGAGAAAGAACGGGAGCGCCTTGCCCGGCTGGAAGCCCGACTCAATGAGGAGATCGTGGGCCAGCAGCGGGCTGTGGCCGCCGTGGCCGGAGCCATCCGCCGTAGCCGCACCGGGCTGGGGGAGCCGGGCCGCCCCATCGGAGCCATGCTGTTTCTGGGGCCCACCGGCGTGGGCAAAACAGCCCTTGCCAAGGCACTGGCCTCCAGTTGGTTCGGCAGCGAGAAAGCGCTCCTCAAGTTCGACATGTCAGAGTATCAGGAGCAGCACACCGTGGCCCGCCTGCTGGGCGCGCCTCCGGGGTATCTTGGCCACGACGAAGGCGGACAGCTGACCGAGGCCGTCCGCCGACGCCCCTACAGCGTCGTGCTGTTTGATGAGATCGAAAAGGCACACCCGGATATCCAGAATGTCCTGCTGCAAATGCTGGAAGATGGCCAGCTGACCGACTCCATGGGCCGCAAGGCGGATTTCCGGAATACCATCGTGCTGCTGACTTCCAACCTTGGTGCACGCTTTCTGGCCGGGCAGAGCGCACCGCTGGGTTTTGCGGCGGGGAGTGAGGCAGCCTTTGAAAAGCAGTCGGAGCAGGCCGTGGCAGAGGCAAAAAAGTGGTTCCGCCCGGAGCTCATCGGGCGGCTGGATGAGATCATCGTGTTCCGCCCTCTGGGAGAAGACAGTCTGTGCACCATTGCGGAAAAGCTGCTGGGCCAGCTGGAGACCCGTGCGGCCCGCAGCGGTTATCAGTTGACCCATACCGCCCGGGTAGGCCCGGCGCTGGCGGCAAAAGCCCGCTCACCCTACGGAGCGCGAGAGCTGCGGCGGCAGGTGGACCGGGCAGTGGAACAGGCCCTTGCCAACGAGATCGCCTCGGGGACAGCAGCTCCTGGCCAGCACTGGACGGCGGACTGTACCGCTGACGGCTGTGTAACTCTTCAGGAAACGGATCCCGTGAGTGCGGTTTTGTAAAGGCTGCCTCTTGCAATTGTGTGCGGTTTTGGCTATCATAAAAGAAGCTTTTACGCACACAGGAGGAAGCCATGCGTTATCTGTTTATCTTGAATCCTGCCGCTGGGAAGCAGGACTGTACCGTCCAGCTCATTCCGCAATTGCAGCAGGCTGCTGTCCGAGCAGGCATCCCGGTGGATGCGGTTGCCACCTGCAAAACAGAGTATGCAGGCCATGCCAGCGAGTTGACTCGGCAAGCCATAGAGGAAGGAGCTGAATATATTTTGGCGGTAGGCGGTGACGGGACGGTGAATGAGATAGCGAGAGCTATGATCCATTCGAACGCGATCTTAGGTATTATCCCGAAAGGTTCGGGCAATGGCTTAGCTAGAGAATTGCACATACCGATGGACGTGAAAAGGGCTATCGATCTGATCGCTAAAGGGCATGTTACGACGATAGATTGCTGCCGGGCGAACGGACAGGTCTTTTTCTGTACCTGTGGAGTCGGTTTTGATGCCGCCGTCAGCCAGAAATTCGCAAATGAGAAACGGCGCGGGTCTCTTACTTATATAAAGAATACGATAGAGGAGTATCTGAGCTATAAGCCTGAGCCTTATGAATTGGTGGTAGATAATCAGACGATCAAGGAGAAGGCGTTTCTAGTCGCTTGCGCGAATGCTTCGCAATATGGTAATAATGCGTTTATCGCTCCGCACGCAAATATACAGGACGGACGGATGGACGTTACGATCTTATCCCCTTTTATGCCATTGGATATCGCTCCTTTGGCCATTCAATTGTTTACCAAACAGATTGATCGGAATAGTAAGATTAAGACGATGAAAGCCCAGCAAGTCACGATTATTCGCCAACATCCGGGCGTGATGCACTTGGATGGAGAACCGATCATGGCAGATCGCCGTATCGATATTACGGTGGAACCGAAGGCCTTACATGTGCTGACTCCGGAGGTTGTGTCTTTCACCAAGGAGGTACATAATTTATTTGACGAGGTAACTCGCTTCTTCGATAAAAAACTTCCTTACATTTTCAAGTAAAAGTCTTTAGCTATAGCGGTGAATTCATCGCTATATCGATGCCGCTCGATTTCTAGGGTCAGATGAGACGACTTGGGTTTTGCTACCGGCGTCGCTGAGAGTTCTATTAATAAACGCTTAGGAGGGGCGTCCGGTATGGGGGAAACGTGGGCTTCTCTCGATGGCGACAAAGACTCTTCTCGAGCGAGGTCTATTAAAGACTCCCGTTGATCGAAGGGAAGCACCAAGGCGATATTTCCTTCGGCTGCCAACAGTTTGCGGCTATCACGCAATAAATCCGGGAGTGATAGAGTATCCGTATGCCGGGCTAGATTACGTTTAGTATCCGGGCATTTCAATGAATCAATAAAATAGGGTGGGTTGGATACGATCAAGTCATATTTGATATTCTCATCCGGCATATATTCGGAGAGCGAGGTTTGATAGACTTGTATCCGGTTGGCGAAAGGCGATTTCGCGATGTTTTCCCGAGCTTGTAAACATGCGTCTGAATCTATATCGATAGCGTCTAGGATCGCGGTGCTACGCTGCGCCAGCATGAGGGCGATCAATCCCGTTCCGGTTCCCACATCCAAAATCCTCTGACATCTCTCTATGCTAGCCCACGCCCCAAGCAAAACGCCATCCGTTCCGACTTTCATGGCACATTTATCGTGCCATACCGTAAATTTCTTGAATTGAAAATAAGGATTTGCCATATCTCTATCGATTGTATGCCGCGAAATTAGTAAGAATTGAATGAAAAGCTGTAACTTTGGCACGTTTATTGTATTAACATATACAATGATGAATGTATATATGAAAGAAAAGACGAGAGTATTTTGCCAGAATTCGTTTGATGACTTGGATGACAATATTGGTATCGTAATGCCAATTCTTACAGAATGCGATGTAGATGAGGATTTCACGGAAGGAATAGAGAAAGTTGGAGACACTATACCCATTCTTCCGTTAAGGAATATGGTACTCTTTCCGGGTGTTGCCATGCCGGTGATTATCGGGCGTCCTAAATCGATGCGCCTGATCAAAGAGGCTGTACATAAAAAGAGTTTGATCGGAGTTGTTTGCCAGAAAGAGATGGATACGGAAGATCCGGTTTTAGAGGATTTATATACTACCGGGGTAATCGCTGACATCGTTCGTGTCTTAGAGATGCCGGATGGTAGCACTACTGTTATTCTTCAAGGTAAGAAACGCTTTGAATTGAATGAGTTGACCGAGACAGATCCGTATCTCTCCGGTAAGATCACCGTGTTGGAGGACACGAAGCCGGACAAGACAGACCGCGAGTTCGAGGCTTTGATCTCAACGATCAAGGATTTGACCATCAAGATGCTTGGGGCTGTGGCTGAACCTCCCCGGGATTTGATCTTCTCGATCAAGAATAATAAGAATGTCTTGTATGTGGTCAATTTCTCTTGTAGCAATATACCGAGTGGATCGGCCGAGAAACAGCAATTGTTATTGATCGGGGACTTAAAAGAGCGTGCGTATCGGTTACTTTTTATCTTGAACCGCGAGTATCAGCTGGTGGAGTTGAAAGCTTCCATCCAGATGAAGACACATGAGGATATCAATCAACAACAAAAAGAATATTTCCTTCAACAGCAAATCAAGACCATTCAAGAGGAATTGGGCGGGAATATCAATGAGTTGGAGATAAAAGAATTACGGGAGAAAGCCAGTCGTAAGAAATGGCCTGCCGAGGTAGCGCAGGTCTTTGAGAAGGAATTGCGAAAATTGGAACGATTGCATCCGCAATCTCCGGATTATTCCGTACAGACGCAATATGTCCAGAATATCGTTAACTTGCCGTGGAACGAGTATAGTAAGGACAATTTCAACTTGTCTCATGCCCAGAAGGTCTTAGATCGTGATCATTATGGTTTGGAGAAGGTGAAAGAGCGTATTATCGAGCATCTGGCCGTATTGAAACTGAAAGGGGATATGAAATCTCCGATTATCTGTTTGTACGGTCCTCCGGGAGTCGGCAAGACTTCATTGGGGCGTTCCATCGCAGAGGCTTTGCGCCGCAAATATGTACGTGTTTCTTTAGGTGGATTGCATGATGAGGCAGAGATTCGCGGACATCGTCGTACCTATATCGGCGCTATGTGCGGACGTATCATCCAGAATATACAGAAGGCGGGAACATCGAACCCTGTCTTTATCTTAGATGAGATCGATAAGATCACGAATGATTTCAAGGGGGATCCGGCATCCGCTTTATTGGAGGTCTTGGACCCGGAGCAGAATAATGCGTTTCACGATAATTATCTGGATATCGATTACGATTTAAGCAAGGTAATGTTTATCGCTACCGCTAACAATTTGAATACGATTTCCCAGCCGTTGCTGGATCGTATGGAACTGATCGAGGTGAGCGGTTATATCATGGAGGAGAAGGTAGAGATCGCAGCGAAGCATCTCGTGCCTAAGCAGATGGATGTACACGGCTTGAAGAAAGGTTCCGTGAAATTCCCCAAGAAAACCTTACAAGTGATCGTTGAAGCCTATACACGCGAGAGCGGTGTCCGGGAATTGGATAAGAAAATCGCCAAAATCATGCGTAAGCTAGCCCGTAAGGTCGCTAGCGATGAGCCTATCCCGACTAGTATTAAGCCGGAGGATTTGTATGAATATCTAGGGGCGGTCGAATATTCCCGCGATAAATATCAAGGGAATGACTATGCCGGCGTGGTTACGGGATTAGCTTGGACGGCTGTTGGTGGTGAAATTCTTTTCGTGGAGTCGAGCTTAAGTAAAGGTAAGGGATCAAAGCTTACTTTGACCGGGAATCTGGGAGATGTGATGAAAGAGTCTGCCATGTTGGCACTTGAGTATATCCATGCGCATGCGGCTCAGTTTAATATCAACGAGGAGTTGTTCGAGAACTGGAATGTGCATGTCCACGTACCGGAGGGGGCGATCCCGAAAGACGGACCGAGTGCCGGAATAACGATGGTGACTTCTCTTGTCTCCGCCTTTACTCAGCGTAAGGTGAAAAAGAACTTGGCTATGACGGGCGAGATTACGCTGCGTGGCAAAGTGCTTCCCGTAGGTGGTATCAAGGAGAAGATCTTGGCGGCTAAACGTGCCGGGATTAAGGAATTGATTCTTTGCAAGGAGAATGAGAAGGATATCAATGAGATCAAACCGGAGTATTTGAAAGGCTTGGTGTTCCATTATGTGAGTGATATTCAACAGGTGGTAGATCTTGCGTTGCTGAGAGAAAAGGTGGATAATCCCTTGTTCTGATAACGACTTTTTAGGCATATATAGGTGTGGGCTTATACGTATATACGTGTAGGCCCATATTAGTATCGGCGTAAGCCTATACGTATATACGTGTGGGCCTACGCCGATATAGATGTTTTTAAGGGAAGCGTATACTTCTATTTAGAGCATTTCCGTAGGAATTCCAAGCTGTTGCGTATCTCTTGGATATCAGATTTGAAATCATCGTACTCAATGGAGATAAGCCCGTTGAAATGCTGACGCTTCAGCTCGTTGACGAACGCTTTTACCGGTAAGATCCCGGTTCCCCATGTGGCGTCTTCCATCTTGTCGGTGAGGTCTTTCAAATGCGCCACCTTGATGCGTCCGGATAACTTCTGGAGATTTTTGAGCGGATCTTCACCCACCCGTTTCCAATGGCCGATATCGGCGCATACTCCCATCAAGGGAGAACGGCCTTTCAGCACTTTCTCTACCACCTCGGCACTTGCGTAAATGCATGGACTCGGATGGTTATGAATCGCTACCTCCATATCGTACTTCTTGGCGAGGGATTCGATGTAGTCCAACTGGTTTAACTCCGGTTCGACAGTCACGATATGCGCGCCTATTTTATGAGCGAACGCGAAGAACTTATCCCATTCCTCGTTAGTCCCATAAGAGGCTACACCAAAGGCGATCGGCTTGATTCCCCTTTTCTTGAACTCATGGCGTAATAAAGCGCAGTCATCATCGCTTAAGTCGTAATTCAGATAGGTCTCTTTTGGGAACGGAGCGCCCAATTCTTGGAAAAAGAAAGCCTCCGCATACCCCATGCCCAGTTGTTGGGTCTTATCCAAGGTCTCCATCAACGTAAGATTGTGGAAAGTCCAAGTCTGTATACCCACCTTCCAGTCCGCTTTTTGCGCCGCCAGCTGTACGGCCTGCCCAAGGAGCATGACCGTACATAGTGCTAATATAATATATCGTTTCATACTTATACCGGCATTTCCGGAAGACTCCAGCCTTCACGATAGGTATGTCTGATATATTCGTTGGCAGCCTCTAGCGCATTGAACTCCGCGTATTTCGTATCGAAATAGGGGTGACCGTCTATCACCTTGAAATCATCGCTGGTTACGATCTTCAATACGTCGGAAGAGGATATGTTGGTGAAACGCATGTTTTGGGCGTCCCACATCAATTTCTTGTTCAAGCCTTGCAGACGGATCGCTAATACACCCAATAGCACCATCTCGTTGAATGGTCCGGAATAAGCGAAGTTGGAAGTTCCTTCCACACGGTTCTCCGGCGATTCTTTACAAGCACGGATCCAGTCTTGCTCATGGAAACCGTCAAAGTATCCGGTAGCGTTCGGGATACGGCGCAAATAGGGGGTTACTTGAGGTACACGGCCGGATAATAACCGGGAGTTGAAACCTCCGCAATCGCAGATCAACGTGTCTTTAGTACCTACGAAGATACATCCACCCAAACCGTCACGCATCATATCTACACCATCCGGTAATAAGTCCGGACGCTGAGGAAGCATACCGCCATCGTACCAATATACTTTCACCTCCGGTAAGGCTACCTTTGGAAGATTGTCACGAGCCGGGAAGCGGAATTCTACCACCTCCGATTGAGGAGCGGATTCCGTATTGATCTGGGTAGAACGGCCTTGTACACGATCCGGATAACCTAACTTCAAGGATTGGTAAACCGGATCGAGCACGTGGCAAGCCATATCTCCGAAAGCTCCGGTTCCGAAATCCCACCATCCACGCCAGTTCCAAGGGGTGTAGATCTCATGGAACGGACGCATGGCGGCCGGGCCGATAAATAAGTCCCAATTCATCGTCTTCGGACAACGTTGTTTTTCGGTTGGGCGCTGTAATCCTTGCGGCCAGATCGGACGGTTGGTCCATGCGTGTACTTCTTTTACTTCACCGATCTCTCCGTTCCAGATCCATTCGCATAATTGACGGACACCATCGCCGGAGTTCCCTTGGTTACCCATCTGGGTCGCTACCTTATATTTAGCGGCGAGTTTTGTCAATAAACGGCTCTCGTAAACGGAGTGGGTAAGCGGCTTTTGGCAATATACGTGTTTACCCATTGTCAAGGCCGTGGCCGCGATCGTGGCATGAGTATGGTCCGGAGTAGCTACCATGACACCGTCGATCTGGTCGCCCAACTCATCGAACATCTTCCGCCAGTCCCAATAACGTTTAGCGTCCGGGAATTCCTCGAAGCAGTTCTTCGCGTATTTCCAGTCGATATCGCAAAGCCCGATGATGTTCTCGGTTTTCATGCCGACCAAGTTCGGGTGGCCTTTACCACCGATACCGATACCGACAATATTCATCGTATCACTTGGTGCCTTATGGCCTAATCCTGCGATCGTTTTAGAGGGGACGATTGTTAGACCAGCTGCCGCTACGGCTGCTTTTTTCAGAAAATCTCTTCTTGATTCCATGTTGTATAATTTGTTTTTTTTAGTAGTTACTGTTAGAAATTGAAACAGGAGGTTACCATTCTATGATCCGAAGGGTAAGGGGAGACTACCACGTCCGAGGTGGTCTCGCTTTCGCCTGTGATAAATGAGTCTGTTACCTTACATCCGGAATATAGTACGAAATCCAGACGGTCTAGTATTTCTTGTTCGCTAGGAACGGGAGTCCATGTATAGCCGGGTGTGGAGACCTCGTCCGGATGGATTGTCCGGTAGGAGTCGTTCATCCCGATCTCAGAGAAAGCCTTGGTTGCCGGCCACTCCACCTTGATCTTGTGGATACCGGCATCGGCGGCCCGTTGTGTCCAGTCCAAGAAAGAAGGCTCATTAAAATCTCCTGTTAAAAAGACAGGATAACCTTCTTTCATGACTTGCTGTATATCTTTTTGATAACGAGTTACTTCTTCACGTCGGGCCTCGTTGGCGAACCGGATAGCTTCCTCCTCGGTATCGATAAACGGATAATCGCCATAAGGAATCCCATTCAATTGATAAGGCTGATACGGGATATAATATAGATGGCAATTAAACATCCAGCAGAATTTGTCTTTGCCTACCTGTATCTTCACCCCGTAGCGGGAAGCCGTACTGTCGACGACCGGATAACGAGATAAGATATAATGTCCCTCCCCTTGGTTGAAAAGGTGGAAACCTAGGGATTCCGCGATTTCCGGCACATGATCGTGCTTGATGCCGTCTTCTTCATAGATATGCCCTTCTTGGATTCCTACGATATCCGTCTGGCTAGCCTCGATCACTTTCGCTGTCTGGCTAGGGGGAAGCTTTCCCCCTAGGGTATTCAACCAAATATTGAAACTACTGACTTTTACCGTTGCCGGCTTGTCGCTACATGCGCTCAATGCACAACAAAGTATGGCTACGCAGCATAAAATTTCACTTATCTTCCTCATGTTTCTCTGGTATTTACAGGAACAAATATATTAAATGTCCCGTTCTTTTCACTACTAAGACTTCTTAATTTATTTTACCATCGGCCAAGGAAACTTCGATACAAGCTGGATGCGTTGACCTGTAGCTTGTGATTTTCGGGCGGCCTCGATAATCTCTAATACGTGTAACGCATGCTCGACATTTATACGTGGTTCCGTGTTTAATGCCATGTGTTTGCTGATATCGGAAGCACCTTCTTGCCAAACATAGCCATTGGTGTCCGGAACGAAACGCTGGGGTACCGGATGATCCATCGTCGATAAGTCCACCCCGTTCGGTGCCCAGTCGTAACCTACCATATGCATATTGCCGTGTGAACCGTATAAGGAGATCGTCGCTTTCTCCTGTCCTTTACCTAAATGTCCGTATGGATCGAAATAGTTGAAACCACACTCGATATGAGAAAGGACTCCCTTTTCGTGTTCCATGATAATCATGGCATTATCTTCTTCTCGAACTTTGATCTTGCCCTTATCGTCTACGGTTCTCTCCGGGGTTACGATTGTAGTCATGGCAACAACGGATTTAGCCGGTCCCAATAATCCGGTTAGGGTAGCGATATTATAAACTCCTAAGTCGGGCATACTGCCACCTAGCGGTTCGTAGAAGAAAGCGGACCAAGAAGGACCTTCATGTCCGTAATGTCCGTGCGCGCATGCCAGATTACCTAGGGTTCCTTTATTGATTTGTTCGGCCATAAAGGCAAATTGAGGACTGTTTACAACGGCAGGCGCACCCCAGATACGAAGCCCCTTGCTAGTAGCGAGATCGTATAATTCTTTGCCTTCCTTATAGGAATTCGCCAAAGGTTTCTCGCTCCAGACATTTCTTCCTGCCATCAAAGCCTTACGGTTCAACTCTCCGTGAACCTGCATATCGGTCAATGTAAGCATCAAGTCGAACTTGGAACCACTAAGCATATCATCGATATGCTTGTACCATTTAGGTATATTATATTGCTTGGCAGCCTTTTGAGCACGATCCGGTTTGATATCGCAACAAGCCACGATTTCTACATACGGGCATTTCGATATATGGGGAAAATATTGGGTAGATACACTTCCGCAACCGATAACGGCTACTTTCACCTTTTTACCTTCCGATTCGAATTTCTCCGCATAGGCGGAAAGGGGTGATAGTAGTGACGCGAGACTTGCCGCGGCCGATACTTTAAAGAATTCTTTTCTATTCATGGCATTGATTTCTTAATACAATTAGTCTAAATCCTTAATCTTTACATTCTTGAAATATACTTTACTTCCATGGTCCTGAAAACAAAGTTTACCGGTGGTAGAGATACCGTAATCGGGGAAAGCTTCCCATTTACCGCTATAACGACGCATCTTCCAATCTTCGGACCCTTCTTGGAAAGAGAATAGTTTTTCTCCGTTCAGCCAGTGCTCAACATATCCATCCTTGTAAAGTACCATAGAGGAGTTCCATTCTCCCGGAGGGTTCACCTGTTTGGTTTCCGGTACATACATAGCGTAGTTGCAACCCGTTTTCTGCCAGTCTTCCAATCCCTCTTTTCCGGTCTCGCTGACCCAAGGATAGTTATCGTCATCGATCAACTGGTATTCCGGGCCGGTTTCAAAAGGAGCTTTGTATTTAGGTCCTTCTTGTACGTGATATAAGAATCCGGAGTTTCCTTGCGCTCCGATTTTCCAGTCCCATTTGATCTGGAAGTTATGGTAATTCTTAACGGTAACGATATCGGTACTTACCTTGATCGTAGTATCCGCTATCACGTCACCACCGTTTCCGTAGCCGACGATCACCCCGTCTTCTACCTGCCATCCCTTGACATCACCCCCGTTGAACATTTTCCAACCGGTAAAATCCTTGCCATTGAATAACAAGGTATAGCCTTCCGCTTTTTCTTCCTCAGTCAATACATTATCTTTTACTTCCGTGGATGAGGAACGACTTCCACATGCAACCATACACATCCCGTAAATGGTTACTAGAAAAATAGATACGATCTTTTTCATCTGTTAGAATATTTAGTTTGATTATCTCCTTATGATAACGCCATTTGATATGGTTTATTTGTTCATTGGCAAAAATACTGCACATAAAGGATTTGGATAATAGAGTATCTAGCTAAAAAAAATGGATTATCTTTGCGTTATTCAGTAACCATCTAAAAGTTTTGGTTTATGGCGAAAATAAAGCATGGTTTTTCCGGTCAGCGGTTGATTGTCTATCCTTTCTACATTATAGAACAAGCGTTGAACAACCCGTTGGTCGCAGACTTGGTCGTACACTCTATGGGGTATTTTCCGAAGGCGGAAAACCATTATATTGATCGTGCGTCCGGTTGTGGAGAGTATCTTTTAATTTATTGCACCAAAGGAGAGGGCTGGTACGTGTTGGATGGAAAACGATATGTCGTACCCGAGAATCATTTTTTCATCCTCCCGGCAGAGAAGCCCCATCAATATGGTTCGAGCGAGCATGATCCTTGGTATATTTATTGGGCACATTTTAAAGGGAAAAAGGCGAAGTATATCAGCGATCAACTGCAAGGGGTGATCCCGATCGACATGGATGATAATTCCCGTATCGGCGATCGTATCGCTTTTTTTGATGAACTATTGAATGTGTTGGAGAGTGGGACGGATGAGGCTACGGTTAATTACGTCAATTTAAGTTTCAATCATTTGATCGCCTCTTTCCTCTATGTGAAGACGTATAGGGAGGCTAAATTCTCCAAAAGCAAGGCGGAGAATACGTTCTTTATTAGTTTGGCGACCCACTTCATGACGGAGAATCTGGAAAATAAATTGACATTAAAGGAATTGGCCTCTCATTTCGGCTATTCGGAATCTTATATGTACAGGCTTTTCTTCAAGGAAACCGGCTATGCGCCGATGAATTATTTCTTACATATGAAAATAGACCGGGCTTGCCAGCTATTATTACATACGAATATGAAGATCAATCAAGTCGCCTTGAAACTGGGCTTTGACGATCCCTACTATTTCAGCCGTATCTTTAAGAAGATAGTAGGGACATCACCCAAGGATTACCGGCACTCGTTACCGAAGTGAGATATTTACGATGAACCTAAACGGGAATTTAGGGCTGCCCTAAACGAGGGCTTAGGGATACCCTAAACGGGAGCTTAGGGCTGGCGGTATTTATTCCGGTCGGCTTCCGTTATTTCCCGGATTACACGGCAGGGATTGCCGGCAGCTATAACATTGGCCGGAATATCTTTGGTTACGACGCTTCCTCCGGCGATTACCGTGTTATCGCCAATGGTCACCCCGGGAAGGATACAGGCTTGCGCACCGATCCATACGTTATCGCCGATAGTCACGGGAAAAGCGTATTCCAAACCCTCATTACGTTGCTTTACGTCAAAAGGGTGGCCGGCGGTATAGATGCCTACGTTCGGGGCGATGAATGCGTTATTGCCGATACGAACTTTCGCTCCATCCAAGATAACGAGATTCACGTTGGCGAAGAAATTATCCCCAATCTCGATATTATAGCCATAATCGCATTGGAAAGGGGATAGGATAACGGTGTTCTTCCCTTTCTTGCCTAGAAAAGAGGTTAGAATCCGATCTTTTTCTTCCTCTTGGTCGGGGGGCAATTGGTTGTATTTGAAAAGGACGCATTTCGCTCTTTTCATCTCATCTTGAAGCTCACTATCATGATTCGCATTGTATAATAGACCTTCCGCCGCTTTCTCTTTTTCTGTTTTCATATGTCTCTTACTAAGATTTATAAAACGATGATTTGCGCGAAGATACTATTTTATTGGGAGGAGTTTATCCTCCGATTCGTATTTCCAAACCCATTTTTTCCCCCATCTCCTTAAAGGGGAACAGCTCTTCTTTGGCTAGCATTTGCTCGCAGGGATAAGGATAGGTGAGACCTAATTGCTCGTATTTATCTTTTCCCAATGTATGGTAGGGAAGCAGGTGTACGCATTTGATACGATTCTCTTTCGCCAGCATGAATATTTCCCGGAGTGTATTCTCATTGAAATTGAAACCGGGAATTACCGGTACACGGATCGTTACTTTATTAGCGCTCTTACTGGATATATACCGTAAATTCGTGAGGATCGTATCCAAGTTCGCTCCAGTTTCTTTCTGAAGTAAATCCTTGTCCGTATGTTTGATATCGAACAAGAACAAATCGATAAGCGGAAGCGCTTGCTTTATCTTATCAAGATTCACTTGCCCGCAAGTCTCCACGGAGGTATGCAGTTTCTCGTTCTTGCATTGGATCAGCAAATCCATCAATCCCTCGAATTGCGTGAAAGCTTCGCCACCGGAAAACGTAACCCCTCCACCGGAATTCAGGTAATAATCCCGGTCACGCAAAAGGATTTCCATGATCTCGGATGAGGTAATAGATTCACCGACAAACTTAATGGCGTTCTGCGGGCATATACGCTCGCAAGCCTTGCAGGCTACACAGGCCTGACGATTAAACACCGGAAAATGGTCTTGGATGGAGATATTGCCCCGTGGACAAATCGCCTCGCAACGTCCGCATCCGATACATTTATTCTTGATATGGAGCAAATGCGGTTTCCTTTTCTGGGATTCCGGATTGGAGCACCATGAACAATGTAGGGGACAACCTTGAAGGAAAACGACGGTCCGGATGCCCGGGCCGTCGTGAACGGCGAACCGTTCGATCTCCATGATTGATAACCTATTCTCGCTAACCTTATATTTATTTATCATACAATACCCTGCTTAAAAGTTCCTGTTGAATATTGGGAGATAAATCGACGAATACCGCGGAGAACCCGCTTACCCGGACGATTAGGTCCGGGTAATTTTCCGGGTGCTCTACCGCGTCTTCTAAAACTCCCTTATCTACTACAGTCACCATCAAATGGCAACCCCCTTTCGCAAAATAAGTCTTGAACAGGCTCTTGATGACAGCCCTGTTCTCGTTGAACATGGAAGGAGAAAACTTAATGTTTTGTACCGAGCCTCCATGATACTTGGCGTCGAACTTCGCCAAGGAATTCAGCATGGCCGTGGGGCCGCTTTTATTCGCTCCCCCTTGCGGATTATTGGCAGGATTCATATACATGCACGATAATCGTCCGTCGGGTGAGGCGGCGGTCCGGTTTCCCCATTCCGTGTTTAATTGGTTATTGCTGATAACGATCAAGAAGTATTGCATACCGATGGCGATACCGCGATCGCGTACGCCTTTCGCTACGAACTCGTACAAATCGTTGGCCATCGTATCGGCAGTCTCAAGGTCGTTACCATATTTATCACAGTTTAGGCAATCTTTTCGTAAAGCCTCATAGCCGTTAAAATTAGCTAGCATGGCATCATTTAATTGCCGTAACGTGTATTTTTTTTGATTGAATACCAGATCCCGGATTACCCACAGGGAATCGGAAGTGTTGATATTGCCATACGTCTCGTTTGTCCCGCCTAGATAACGTACGCCTCCGTCCAAAAGCGCTTTTCCCCGTGCGATGCAATCATCGGTCAATAGGCTGGAAAACAAGAAACTTACGTGCTGGTTCATCACCTCATACGAATGGTATTGGGCTTTGACAGACAGATCCAGATAATAATCGAGTAAAGCCTTGTAACCGTCATAGAATTCCTCGAATGTCTGATACTCCTCTAATTTCTTTAGAGGTACCGGCCCGGATTTACGTTTACCGTCAATCGGGTCGATACCATCATTCATATAAATCGTAAGTAGTTTTAGTAAATTGATGCAGATGTTGGGCGTACCCGTACTTTGTCCTTGTATCACGAACTCGGTACACCCGAAAGGCACGTATTGTTCCGCTGCTTTCTCGTCTACACGCATTCCGTACATGACGGCCGGAACGTTTACGTCGTCATTGTAAAGGGTCGGGTAAGTAGCTCCCGCACCCAAAGCGTCCAACGCTTCGTCCCAGATTTCCTCGGAGGTCTCTTTATCGAAGCGCAAGGTGAATTGCGGCTCTACATATCTGCAATTTTTCGCTACTTTCATGGCGATATGCAGGAATACGTCGGCCTCTTTCGGGTGTTTGCGCCCTTTACCGCCTACGATGATACGTCCGTTTACGGTGGTACGGCGATTCTCAATCATGGTCCAAAGCGAGTGGATATATCGGTATGCCTCTTCGTCGGTCAATCGCCCGGACTTGAGATCGGCTACTAAATAAGGGCCTAGATAATCATCCAGACGACCGTAGTTTATAACACCAGCCAACAAAGCGAATAACCAGAATAACTGCATCGCTTCATGGAACGTACCGGGTTTCTTCTCCTTGATGTTCTCTAGGGCTTGGCAGATACGCTCTAATTCTTTTTGCCTTTTCTCGTCGGCTGAAGCCATTTGATCTCTAGCGTCTTGCTGGAGATGAGAAGCACAATCTACAAAAATATCCAGACATTGGATGCCTGCTTTGTAAAAGTTATTATCGGGTTGCTCTTTGAGTTTCTCCTGTAAATCAGAGCGAAGGCCACCGATGCCCTTATCCAATAGTTTCGGGTAATCCAGCATCATTCCGGATAGACGTGCGGTAGCGATCATCGGGTATTCGCAGTCGATGAACATACCCAATGTATCCTCGGTGAGGACCTCCTTGTTGAATTGGGTCTTTAAATCGTGATCCAACCAATAATCATATAACGCATCCACCCGTTTTCGTTCAGTTTCATCCAGTTGTTGCTGGAAGGCACGGAGTTTCTTGAATACGCAATAATGCCCGACACCCCCTAAGGAAGTTACGCATCCGAACCCGATCGGTAGGAAGTCCGTACGTCCGGCGATCAAGTCTTGATTCGTGATCTTGCGAAATAGCGTGGGGTATAAAACTTTCAGGCATTCCACTTCACGTATCTCTTTGGGTAGGGCGGCACAGGCTTTATGGACTGCCGTATACCGCTCCATGATCTCCAGTTGTACGATCAGAGGTTTCTCGCAAGGTAATTTCTTGCTGATCTCTACGTTTTGCGCCCCTTCTACATTGAAATTTGCCATATGATTATTGTTGTTAATATTGTGTAGAGACGGGGCATGCCCTATCTCTACAAGCAGATGATTTTTTAATGTTTGCTTCTTTCGGCTTCCCGCCAATTATTTTGATAACCGGTTAGTAAGTCCGTAAAACGTTTCGTGATCAAGTGCGGACGGGTGATCGCGCTGCCTACTACTACGGAATGAGCTCCGAGGAAGATACATTTCATGGCATCTTCCGGCGAGTAGATATGCCCCTCCATAATGACATAGGCTTTGTCTTTAAAGTCACGGCACATACGGGCGAATTCCCGTAAATCCGGTTGCTCGATATGCTTGGTTGCTTCCGTATATCCATATAAGGTAGGGCCAACGATATCGGCTCCCATTTCTACGGCACGTACAGCTTCCTCATAATTAGAGACATCCGCAAAAATGATAGCTTCCGGTATCTCTTTCTTGACGATTGGTAGCAATTCGTATGCAGGGCGGCCTTCATGGGTTATTTGGCTCGTACAGTCCAAGGCGATAATCTCGGCTCCGGCTTCCCATACGGCTTTAGCGGCCTCTAAGGTTGGGGTGATAAACACATCTGTGTCATCGTGCCAGATTTTCCAAAGCCCGATTACTGGTAAATCCACTTCTTTTTTAATCGCCTTGATCTGCTCTGGGTCGTTGGCACGGATACCCGCGGCTCCTCCCCATTGGGCGGCTTTTGCCATTTTTACGACAAAGTCTACTGAAAAAGTCGGATCATCGTGTTGTACTTGACAGGATACGATCAGTCCTCCCTTGAATGAATCTAAAAGTTCTTTCTTATTTGTTTTCATATTTTTTTTCGTTACATTGTTTTCTCTAAAAGCGCGGCGCCGATTATTCCGGCGTCATTTCCTAATTCCGCACGGATGACTTGGGGGATACCTATTTCCTCGGCGGCGAAGGTACAAGTATGTAGTTTCTCGTTTAAAGGTTTCAACAGCAGGTCACCTGCATGTGCGATACCCCCCCCTAAAATGATTACTTGCGGACGGAAGATGGTTATGAACGTGGAGATTCCGGCGGCCAGTCTACTGATATAGTCATCGACGATCTGTTTAGCGAGGGAATCCCCTTGTTTAGCGGCCTCGAAAAGAATCTCACCATTGACTTTGTTTTCGTCTTCGCCGCAAAGTTTCCATATCAAGGTGTCCTTATTCTTTTGTAAGGTCTCTTTCATGATACGGATTAATGCGGTGGATGAGCAATAAGCTTCCAAACAACCTTTTTGCCCGCATGTGCAGCGTTCGCCATTGTATACCAATTTGGTATGTCCGAGTTCGGCTCCCATATTATCGGATCCGGAATAAATCTTCTTACCCATGATAATTCCGCCTCCGACTCCCGTTCCTAGCGTTAGCATGATGGCGTCGGTATATTGGCTGGCCGATCCGGCCAAGACCTCTCCATAGGTCGCGCAATTGGCGTCGTTGGCTATATAAGTAGGCAATGAGATATGCTTCTTTAAATAGTCGTAGATGGGGACATTCTTCCATCCGAAACAATTGGCATGTACCAAAAGGTTCGTCTTTGGATTTACGTAACTGGGCATGCCGATGCCCCAAGAAGAGATGTCTTCCATTTGCAAGCCTGCTTTGAGAACCGCTTTTTTGCTGACTTCCGCCATGTCGGTGGTGATCTCCTCGATTGTGCGTCCGGCTTGTGTCGGTATACTCTCCTTTGCGATAATCTGGTGATTCTCATCTACTACGCCAGCGACCATATTGGTACCGCCAACGTCCAGACCGAGATAATACTTGGTGCTTTCCATCTTTGCTCTTTATTTTATGAGGTCAATAGAGTGAATTATTTGTTGGCAAAGATAGAGGAGTTACCCGCCCTAGACAATGTGAGGTTTAGCCTAAAATAATGGACTATTTTTGCATAAGTGTTCTCGCAAGCTTACGAGAGTACTTTAGAGAAGAGGTGTTATCGAGAGGAGACTTCTGTAATAACCTTCAAATATAGTGTGACTGTGTTTCTTTATGTTTAAAGAATCATATCGTAGGTCGATTCTATTATTTTTCTCGATGATGGAGCAAGCCTCTTTTATCATGGGCTTGAAGTCTTCTTCTGTTTTATCTTTGTCTCCGTTGGCTAGGTAGATATATAATTTTTTTCTCCTTGATAGGTTTCCGTGAACACTCGTAACCTATCAATCATCATATTTTCGCTGTATTTATAGTTCGGTGATATGGCTATAATATAAGGAAATAAGTCTGGGTGTTCCATCATCGCATAAGTGACGAATGTCCCTCCCAACGAATGTCCGACTAAAATCCTGTTATTTCCCGCATGGTATTTTTCTTGGATGAAAGGGATTATTTCATTCGTTAATGACGAGAGCATTTCTTTTCCATGTCCCGGGTTGTCATATCTTTTTACCGATAAGGAATCTGTGAAAGGCGGGGTCAGCTCACTTTGCCTGTTTGAATTAAATATTCCAACAATAATACAGGGTATGTTGGGATGTGTCAACTCGAATGTTGAATAAAATAAATTGAATGTGGGGGGATATTGTGCGTCTAAGACATAAATAGCGAGTAAAGAGTCTCTTTTAAGGCTACCATCTACTCCGCTTAAATAGACTTGCATTTCACGGGTCTCTTCAAAATAGTCTGAGTTGTAGATATATCGACTCCCTAATGCCTGCATCAAGTAGAAATCGGCTTGCGCATGTATCCGGCATATTCCTGAGAATAATACGATAAGAAAGAGAAGAACTGTTTTTGTTTTCATAAATAGTGATATCTAGAATTATGCAAATATAGCGAAAAATAAAGTCTTTAAGTATGTTTAAAAAAAGGACCGGACGATGGGTATCGAACGGTCCTTTCTTTAATCTTTATGTCGTATGCTGTTATTCAGCTTCTTTTTCAGCAGCTTCCTTTTCTGCCGGAGCATCTTCCGGGGTGAAGTCAGTGATACCTGCGTTGATCAAGATGTTATACCAAGAGAGTAGTTTCTTGATGTCGCTTGGATAAACACGCTCACGATCATAGCTAGGCAATACCTCGGCAAAGTACGCACGCAATTGGTCTGTCGTGGCTTTGGAAGGTACCAAAGAGGCGGTTTTTCCCTCTTCCTTGTTCTTTACGCTAGTCAATACCTCATGTAAAGGCACTTCTGTTTCATCCGTATAGATTGCGATATCGCCTAATGAGATTACTTTATCTTTTGCGTATGCGGGTACTCTCTTGTTATCAGTCAGCGATTCAACGATCAACATGTTTTTTCCATGGGAAACCAGTTTATACAGACCGGGTTTTCCCGAAATAGACAAAATAGTCTTCAACATAATGTTTTTTATTTTCTATTAGTGTTAAACTTCGAAGTGACAAAGGTAATAAGAAAAAGTGGAATTCTTCCGTCATGAGGACGGTTAACTTCGTTGGAGAAGTATCTTAGGTGCATCAACGAAGTATCTTAGGTTCGTTGACGGAGTATCTTAAGTTCATTGGATGATGAAGGTAAGATGCTGTAAAAGCCACTCGTCCCGCTATCGGTGATTATTGGGATTGAAGCCAACATAACAGTTTGCCTACTTGCGGTATAAGGGCCTGTCTATTGTCATTATAGATAACGTAATCGGAGCGATCTTTCTTTTCCTCGTCCGACATTTGGCTGTTGATTCTGCGTTCGATTTCTTCTCTCGAGGCTGAGTCCCTCCCCAAGGCTCTTTCGATGCGGAGTTCTCTTGGGGCATAGACCATCAAGCTTATGTCTACCACTTTGTAGAAACCGGATTCGAATAATATGGCGGATTCGATGGCGCATAAAGGGGAAGTCTGTCTCTCTACCCAAGCCGAGAAATGACGGTTTACCTCAGGATGAATGATCTGGTTGACCTGTTGTAATTGTTCCGGATTATTAAAGATGTGGGAGGCTAGAAGTTTCTTGTTCAATCCCTCATTCGTATAAATCTCCGGATCGAAAAGGGCTGTTAATTTCTCACGGATAACCGGGGAGTTATTTGTCAGCCATTTACTTTCCTCGTCCGCTATGTATACGGGTACACCGGATAACGCTAATAAAGAGGCTACGACGGATTTGCCGCTCCCGATCCCTCCTGTAATACCTATTTTAATCATGCTTATTGTTGTGTTCCAAAATAAATTCTACCTTATCTGGCAATAAGGTTGCCGTATGTACCCAGTCTGGTTTCTTGGTGAGTTTGACGGGTAGGGTACCAGATACGTTTTGCTCCAGATCCTCAAAAGGTATATGAATCGAGAACATATCTTCCGAAAGTCCTTTGAATCGGGACAAGGGCACACTGCAAGTCACTTTTACGACCGCCGGAAACATACGTACCGTATAATGTGGCGGTATATGACTGCAAGAGACAGGTATTTCCAACGTCTTCTCCGTGTACTCCTCTATCGGAATCGTGATAGATACGTTTTCCGGATCGAAGTTAACGCCGTCTACTTTGATTAGTTGTACGGTTCTCGTAATGTTTTTATTCGCTTTTTTAACTTCAGTGAAAGCCGTCTTGACCGAGGTCAACGTATCTAAGATCGCTGCGGTGGCATAAGCGTTGATCTTTTGGGGATTGATTTGGATATCCCCGGATAATTGAAAGCCGGCTTCCATATGAATATCACCATTAAAAACGACCTGTATTTCCTTATGGACCCGCTGACTGAAATCCATATCTATTTGTTGCGGATCAAAACTTTGTAATGCCGTAGTGGCTATCAATTGTTTTTGAATATCGTTCTCGATCTGCCTTTTACTTACTTGAACCGAACCATTTTTCTCCTTCGTATTCTTCATGTTCACTTCGATCGGAGCAAACGATCTTCCAAAAGTATAGTTGAGTAAAACGCTACCCTTGTCTTTTACCTTTGCGGTAATCGTTTCCACCTCAGGGGCATTAAACGCTATATCGGCAGGTACGTTCTTATACTTAACCGGAAAAACAAGTTCTATCTCATATTCCTGCTGCAAGCTTTGGAGTAGCCAGAAACCGAAAGCCAAAAGGGCGAAAAAGAAAAAGACCAAGACCTCTTTCCATCTGTCTCCGTGGAAAAAAGCCTTAGTCTTTGCTTGGATAGACTTGAAGGAATTTTGTATGTTCTCAAGTCGTGACATATTCTGTAGTTAGATTATTTCTGCTGCTGAGCGTCTTCCGCTGAAGCGAAAATAGAAGTTTTATCTACACGGATACGTACTCCATCCGCTACC
>ERZ1106963.1905-NODE-1905-length-22885-cov-6.087692_pt1 | contig 22885 bp, 30 predicted proteins | sample MGYA00403681_ERZ1106963 | MGnify/ENA primary metagenome ERZ1106963 (study PRJEB35170, sample SAMEA104062407) | human gut metagenome | biome: human gut; feature: human-associated habitat; material: faeces | place: Denmark | collected 2012-05-03 ...
CAAAGTACAGACCCCTACTATTGAGCCGTGGAGAGTATGAGCCAACGGGAACATTACGGGATAATGACATTGTGGGAGCAATTGCGGATGCAATCGGAAAGAATGTTGGCAAGTTGAAACCCCAGGTAATCCGTAAGGATGAAAAAGGCATGGTAATTAAAAATGATTACCTTGCAAGGCTTTTATCTTTACGCCCATGCCCGGAAATGTCAACCTATGATTTTTTATACCGTATTGCCGTTGATTTGGTTTATACATCCAATTCCTTTTCCGTGATTTTTTGGAACAAGGATTTTACCAGGGTTGAGAGCATCCAACCGATTACCACAACATCATATAGGATTTTTGAGGATGATAAAAATAACATCCTTTTCCGCTTCCGTTGGGATTATGACGGAAAAACGTACACCGTGCCATACCAAAATGTAATCCATGTTAAGGCGAGATATAATAAACGCCGTTTCCTGGGAACAACGCCGGATATGGAGTTAAAAAGAAGCCTGGACCTCATAGAAACATCCGGGGAAACCATAAAGAACATTGTAAACCGTTCAAATTCTTTAGCCGGGTATTTGAAATATAACAATATCGCAGATGATGAAGAATTGAAAGAAATAGCCCGGAATTTCCAGGATGCCTATATGAACAAGGACAACGCCGGGGGAATTGCCGCAATTGATAACACGGTGGAGTTTAAAGAAATCTCACAGAGAACGCCGAGCATACCGACAAACCAAATTACATTCTTACGGGATAACATATATCGTTATTACGGCGTGAATGACAAAATATTGACTTCCACGCTAAACGATACCGAGTTTATTTCATTTTACGAGAATGTAATTGAACCTATCAGCGTGCAATTGTCCTATGAGTTTACATTTAAACTCTTAACGCCCCGTGAAATTGGTTACGGAAACCGCATTGATTTTGTGGCAAACCTTTTACAGTATGCCACATTGCAGACAAGGGAAACCATAGGCGGCGGAATGTTTGACCGTGGAGCGTTGACAATTAACGAATACAGAGAACTTATGTATTACGGCCCGGTAGAGGACGGGGACCAAAGGTTGGTATCTCTAAACTATGTCAAGGTTGGGGACCAATCATTGTACCAGGTAGGGCAGCAGAACGAGCCGCCGGATGATACCGGAGCAAATGACAGAGAAAAACGGGCAATGCAAGCGGCCGCCCGTGCCTATATGCAGATTATGAAAGGGGGTTAATGGAAATGCCACAGATAAAACAGTTTATTGCGTGCAAAAACGCCAAGACCGCAACCGTAAAGCCGTTTTGTGAGATTAAAAACATCACAGACACAACGGCGGACCTTTATTTTTATGGGGATATTGTTTCGGATTGGTGGGGAGCATGGCAAGAAGAGGACCAATACCCGGATGCAATCAAAAATTTCCTTGCAGAAGCAAACGGCAGAGATTTAAACATTTACATCAATAGCGGCGGCGGTTCAGTGTTTGCCGGAATTGCTATTTACAATATGCTTAAACGCTACCAGGGAAAGAAACATTGTTTTGTGGATGCCCTGGCCGGTTCGATAGCATCACTTTTTCCGTTTGTGGATAGTGACAAACCGACAATTCCAAAGAACGCCTATTTGATGATACATAAGCCGTGGTGCGATTGCGAGGGCAACGCTAACGAATTGCGTAAAATGGCGGACACATTGGAAACTATAGAAGCCGGAATTTGGAGCATCTACGAGGAACATTTAGCAGAGGGCGTAACAATCGAGCAGATAAAAGAGTTAATGGAAGCGGAAACATGGTTGAGCGGCGAGGAAGCCGCAAAATACTTTAATGTGTCGGTGGGAGAAGAAAATACCGCCGTTGCAGCAGTCCAGGACTACACGAAATTATATTGCAAGAACACGCCGGAAGCATTAGCCGGGGGAAATCCGCCGAACGATACCAAGGACCAGGCAGCAGCCAAAGAAAAAGAAATCAGAAGCAAAATTGCAGCATTAACAATTCAACACATGGAGTAAGAAAGAGAGGAAAGCAGCATGAACAGAGAACAGTTAATGAAAATGAGCAAGAAAGAGTTAAAAGCACGCCTTGTTACCGTGGGTAAAGAAGCCCAGGACAAGAGCGGCGAGGAATTAACCGCCCTCATGGACGAAGCAAAGACCATTGGAGAAATCCTGGACGAGATTAAAGCCCGTGAGGAACTTGCAAGAGCCGCAGCAGCAGCGGCAACAGAGGGAGAAGAGCCGGAAGATGATACAAAGGGCGGCGAGGGTGCAGAAACCCAGGATAAGGCAAGAGCGGAAAGCGGCAAAGCCTTAAAGAATGGCAAGGCCGTTAAATTCAAGGCAAAAGCCATTGCAAAGCCTTTAAACACAATCACAACCACAACGGGCGTTGTGATGCCGCACCATACAAGCCCGGATATTTCCCCTACATTCAACAATGTATCGTCCCTTATTGACAGAGTAAAGACCGTTCCACTTGTAGGCGGCGAAAGTTATCAGCGTCCTTATGTGAAATCATACGGGGACGGGGCCGGTAGCACCGCAGAGGGAGCAGATTACAACACATCCGAACCGGAATTTGGTTATGCGGACATTGTGCGTGAGAAAATCACGGCATACGCAGAAGAGCCGGAAGAGATGCAGAAGTTACCGGATGCAGACTATGACGGCGTTGTAGAAGATAGCGTTACAAGAGCAATCAAGCGTTACGCATCCCGTCAGATTTTGGTAGGAAAGGGCGGCACGGGAAAATTCCGTGGCATTTTCTACAACCCGGATAGTGCATCAGATGATATTATCGACCGCACAACGGACATTGCGACCATTACCGCAATCGCAGATGATACCCTGGATGAAATTATTTATTCATTCGGTGGGGATGAAGAGGTGGAAGATGCGGCCGTGTTAATCCTCAACAAGAAAGACTTAAAGAAGTTTGCAAAGTTGAGAGATAAGCAGGGCAGAAAGGTTTACACAATCGTAAACCACGGCAATACCGGAACAATTGACGAAGTGCCTTATATCATCAACTCCGCTTGTGCAGAAATTGGCGGAACAAAAGATGCTTATTGTATGGCTTACGGTCCGTTATCCAATTACGAGGTTGCCGTATTCTCTGATATTGAAACGGCAAAATCTACGGATTACAAGTTTAAGTCCGGCCAGATTTGCTACAAGGGTTGCGTATTCATGGGCGGAAATGTCGTTGCAAGAAACGGATTTATCCGTGTAAAGAACCCGGCAGCGTAAGAGAAAGGCGGCTAAAGCATGACAAAGGAACAATTGATTGCGAAAGCCAAATTGAGAATTAGAAAAACATCAAGTGATATGTTAGATGAAGATGTGGGGCAGCTTGTAGAAGTTGCCCTTGCAGACTTAAAACGTATCGGTGTGCATAGTTCCTATTTGGATGAAGCAGACATAAAAGACCCCTTAATCATTGAAGCCGTTTTGTTATATTGTCACGCTAATTTTGGAAGCCCAGATAATCAGACACAGTTACTTGCATCCTATGATGCAATGTGTACCAAGATAAAAGGCGGTGGGTATCATAGAGAAGCCAATAAAACTATTGATTAAAAAGAACCAAACAGAATACCAGGAAACGGAAGTAATAGCATCAATTAACCCGGTGGGGCGTGACGAGTTCGCAGCCGCCGGGCAATTGGGTTATAAAGCAACATCACAATTGGAAGTTTGGGACTTTGAATATGACGGGCAAACGGAAGTTTCCATAGACGGAAAGCGTTATGCGGTATACAGAACCTACGGACCGAAGAGCAACGGAAAAACGGAGTTGTATATTGCGGAAAGGGTGGGGAAAGGTTGAAAGTTTCACTTGATAGCCTAGACGAAGAAATAAAAAAAGCGTTAGAAGATTACAACGTGGAAGTGGTGCGTGTAACCAATGAAAGCATTAAAGAAGCGGCAAAAGAAGCGGCAAAAACGCTTAAAAACGGGGGACCATATAAGAATAGAACGGGAGCATACGCCAAGGATTGGACCGCCGGACAACGTGAAAAGAAAAAATCGGTAGTGCAAATACAAGGATACACGGTTTACAACAAAGACCATTTTCAGTTAACCCACCTTTTGGAATATGGACACCAAAGCAGAAACGGCGGAAGAGCAAAAGCATTTAGCCATATTGCACCACTAAATGACCAAATAGGGGAAATAGTGGCAAGCAAGATTGAAAGCAAATTAAGGGGGTAAAAATGGCAACAGCAGCAGTATTAACAGAGAGGGCGGAAAGCCTGGGACTACCCATAACAAAAAACGCCTTTGAGGGGACTTTAGAAAACCCCGTGCCGCCATTACCTTACATGGTTTACCTTTTGCCACGGGAAGCAACCGCCGGGGCGGATAGTAGACCAAATAATCTAATGGCGGATGATTGGCAATTGGAACTTTACACCGTTGCAGATGATGAAGCGGCGGAAGAAATCAGAACACGGATTGAAAACGAGGTTTTACATGATGTGGACTATGTTAAATTTGTGGCTTATGTGGATAGTGAGGAATGTTTTCAAACGGCCTACGAAGTCACGGGATTATTGAGGAAAGCGAGGAAATAAGAATGGACAAAGAAAGCATTGTTTTAGGTAGCGGAGATTTGTATTGTACAGACTTTCAGGGAACAAACGAAGCAATCCCGGATGATGCGGTGATTGAAACAGAAGATAACCGCCTGGGGCATATTAAGGGCGGTGCGGAAATCGAGTATGCACCGGAGTTTTACGAAGCAAAAGACGATATGGGTAAGGTTTCCAAAGTAATTATTACAGAAGAGGAAGCCACCCTTAAAAGCGGAATTATGACATGGTGCGGAACAACGCTTGAAAAGTTATGTCAGACCGCAAGAGTGACAGAAGATAAGGCAAAGGGAATTAGAACGGTCAAAATTGGCGGTATCGGAAACGCAACGGGTAAGAAATACCTTTTGCGATTTGTCCATAAAGATACCCAGGACGGAAATATCCGTGTAACGATTGTTGGTAATAACCAGGCCGGTTTTACGATTGCCTTTGCAAAGGATAGCGAAACCGTTATTGATGCAGAATTTAAAGCACAGCCTATGGACAAAGAGGGTACTTTAATCCTTTACACAGAGGATATTGACAAAACAGAGTAGCCAAAACACGGGCCAACGATAAGAACGGGCGGCCGGTTGAAAAATCGAGCCGCCTTATTGCATGAAAGAGAGGAACACAACATGGCAGTAAAAGAATTTAACATGAACAAAATTAAACGTACCTTTTGGCCGTTTACTCTGAAAGATAAAAAGGATGAAAACGGAAATGTGGTTGAAAAGGGCAAAAAAATTATTGTCCGTATGCCGCAAAAGGGCGTTTTTGAAGCAATAAAGGATGTGGAAGCCAACGGAACGGGCGAGGATGCCGATACATCAACCATTTATAACCTTGTGGCAGCAGTATTAAACAACAATATGGGAAATGTGAAAGTTTCAGCCGAAGAGGTAGAGAGTTACGACATTGAAGAGTGTACGGCAATCCTTAACGCATACATGGAGTTTGTGGATGAATTAAAAGCAAACCCAAACTAAAAATGCCCTATTATCCACGCCAGGATAAAAAGGGCGAAATCCCGTATACAATCCTTACACGCCCGGAAAAATTGGTTATGGACTATTGCCATATCAATATTTACGAAGTCCAGGAAATGGAAATAGATATTTACCTTTTCTTCTTACGGGAAGCAATGATTTTTGAAAATTCACAGACTGAAGAGGGACGGAAATATTTAAAAGATTGCTTCCGTATGGAGCAGACAAAACCGGACCGTGAGGGATTAAGAGAAAGATTTGGAAAGAAAGGGGGAAAATCAAGTGGCTAACAACATCAGGGGTATTACTATTGAAATTGACGGAAAGACAGACAAATTACAAGATGCCTTGCAAGGAGTGAGTAAGAACCTCAAAAGTACCAAGAATGAGTTAAAAGAGGTTGAAAAGGGCTTGAAATTAGACCCCAAGAATACCGAACTTTTAGCACAGAAACAACAGTTGCTTACAAAGGCAGTAGGCGAAACCAAAGATAAATTAGATGTATTAAAAACGGCAGAAGCCCAGGTGGAGCAGCAGTTTAAAAACGGCGAAGCATCCGAGGAGCAGTACCGGGCAATCAAACGTGAAGTAATCGCAACGGAAGCAGAACTTAAAAACCTGGAAGAGCAAGCAAAGGCGAGTAATTCAACGCTTGCAAAGGTGGGGGATGCTTTTGGAACGGTAGGGGATAAGGCAACCAAAGCCGGGGAAAAGATGATGCCCGTAACGGCCGGAATAACCGCATTAGGAGCAGCCGGGGTTGCTGCATCTATGGAATTAGATAACGGCTATGACACCATTATTACCAAGACGGGAGCAACCGGGGAAGCCCTGGAAAGCCTTACGACAGTAGCGGACAATGTATTTTCAGATATGCCAACTACAATGGATGATGTGGGCGTAGCGGTTGGAGAAGTAAATACAAGGTTCGGGGCAACCGGGACAGAGTTAGAAAATCTTTCAAAAGAATTTATTAAATTTGCAAACATCAACGGAACGGATTTAAACACGGCTATTGATAGCGTGGACAGTATTATGACAAAATTCGGCGTTGATGCTTCACAGACAAAAAATGTGTTGGGGCTTATGACAAAAGCGGGCCAGGACACGGGTATTTCAATGGAAACATTGGAAACCGCACTTACAACCAACGGTGCAAGCCTTAAAGAAATGGGGCTTGATTTAACATCATCCGTTAATTTGCTTGCACAAATGGAAGCAAGCGGCGTTGATGTTTCAACCGCACTTGCCGGAATGAAAAAAGCGGTTCAGAACGCAACGGCAGACGGCAAGAGTGCAGATGAAGCATTGACCGAAACAATAGATAGCATTAAAAACGCAAAGACAGAAACGGAAGCCTTAACCATTGCATCCGACCTTTTCGGAAAGAAAGGTGCGGCGGAAATGACCCAGGCAATCCGTGAGGGGCGTTTATCCGTAGACGATTTAAGCGGTGCTTTATCAGACTATGAGGATGTGGTAAGTGACACATTTGAAACCACATTAGACCCGTGGGATGATGCAGCCGTAGCAATGAACAATTTGAAACTTGCCGGGGCAGACCTGGGAAGTTCCATTTTAACCACATTGCAGCCAACAATTGATAAGGTTGTGAACAAGGTAAAAGAGTTTACAACATGGTTTAAAAACCTGGACGACAACACAAAGCAGATGATTGTAAAAATCGGAATGATTGTTGCGGCTATCGGCCCGGCTTTAATCATATTTGGGAAAATGTCAACGGGAATATCCGGGGTAATAAAAACCGTAACGGGATTAACAAGCAAAATAGGCGGAATGAGTGGTGTTTTATCAGCACTCACGGGACCGGTTGGAATAGTGATTGCTATTATAGCGGCACTTGCCGCCGGGTTCATTGCTTTATATAAAACGAATGATGAATTTAAAGAGAAAGTGGACGGGACCATAGGAAAGGTAAAGGATGCCTTTTCGCAGATGTGGACAACCATACAACCGCTTTTGGAGAGCCTAAAGCAAGCGTTTATTAACCTCATGGCTGCATTAAAACCCGTATTTGAATTTGTTCTTACATACATAGCAAGTATTGTAAATGGGGTTATCAATGCAGCAGCACCGATAATTGCAGCAATCCAAAATGTGATTGATTTTGTTACCAATATCATAAATGCCATTATAGCGTTATTACATGGAGATTTTGACGGTTTCTTTTCGTATCTGCAAGGTGCGTTTAATAGTGCAATATCGTTTGTAAAAAACATCATCCAGGCGGTTATAAATTTCATAATCGGATTTTTAGAGGGGTTCGGCGTAAATGTAAAAACATTATTTACCAATATTTGGAATAGCATTGTTGCCGTATTCCAGGGCGTGGGTCAGTGGTTCAGTGACCGATTTACGGAAGCATGGAACGCAATAACCACAATTTTTTCTGCAATCGGTTCATGGTTCGCCGCCAGGTGGAACGACATAAAAACCGCCCTTGCGACCGTGGCAACGTGGTTTCTTACCATGTTTACAAATGCCTATACGAATGTAACAAACGTATTCGCTGCAATTGGTTCATGGTTTGGGGCAAGGTGGACGGAGATAAAAACCGCCCTTGCATCCGTTCCGGCATGGTTTAAAACACAGTTTGATAACGCATGGACAAACATAAAAAACGCATTTGCCAATGTAACTTCTTTTTTCTCTGATTTATGGGAGAAAATTAAAGGTTGTTTCGTAAATGTTGGTGTGGCTATCGGTTCAGCGGTTGGGGATGCTTTTAAATCAGCAATCAACAGTTGCTTATCAACAATAGAGGGCGTTGTAAATAAGTTTATCGGAATGATTAACGGAGTAATTGGAATTATCAATGAGATACCGGGCGTTTCGCTTTCAAAAATTGATACGCTTTCACTTCCGAGACTTGCAAAAGGCGGTGTATTAAGAGAGGGTACGGCAATGGTAGCAGAAGCCGGACCGGAACTTTTAAGCATGGTAAACGGAAAGGCAGTTGTAACACCGCTTACGGGTTCAGCGGTAAACACGGCAGCAGACAACCTAAAGGGCAACAATAGAGGTTTCCACCAGGAAATCAATATTACAAGTCCTAAAGCCTTATCCCCTTATGAAGTAGCAAGACAAACGAGAATACAGACCCGTGCAATGGTTATTGCAATGCAGAGGGGGTAAATTATGGCAGATATTACAGTTACTTGCACAAATGATAAAAATGTTTCTATTGCCTTTAGGTGGGATTGGGACAATAACCCATTCCACCTATTAGGGCTTGACGGAATATATGGTTATGATTGCAATGTTACCACATCAGAAAACACCACAACAGACGGCAGCACATACCAGGGAAGCACGGCAAAGGAAAGAAACATTGTAATAACCGCGGAGATTGACGGAGATTACAGAAAGAACCGGGAATTACTGTATAGAGTGTTTCCAAAGGGTAGAACCGGAACGCTTGAATATAGCGAGGACGGGGATATAAAAACAATCACTTACAGAGTGGAAAGCGTGACACCAGGTGCAACAACGGGCGTTGTAAGGGATTATACAATTAGCCTTATTTGCACCGACCCGTATTTTAAGGACCTGTCAGATGTGGAAGTGGTAATGGCAAGTTGGGTATCAGATTGGTACTTTGAAAACGGGTTTGATATTAACGGCGTGGAATTTGGACACCGGGAAGCCGAGTTGGTAAAGGAAATTGAAAATAACAACGGTGCGGACAATATCGGAATAACTGCAATATTCAGAGCGGACGGCATTGTAAAAAATCCGGCTATTTACCATTCAGAGAGCGGGAAATATATAAAAGTCGGTTATGCCGGAAATGATTTTGAATTGCAAAGCGGTCAATATGTGGTTATTTTCACGCACACCGGAAAGAAAAATATATACCTTTTGGACGGTGTGAGCCAGGCAGAAATTGAGGAACACAAGGACCGTTACGGAATGATTGATTGGGAAACGGTTGTTTCTATGTACGGAACAATCATAAATCAGTATTTGGACGAGGACGGGGATTTTATACAGTTGCAGGACGGCACAAACACCATTACATACAATGCAGAAAGCGGCATTAACTATTTATCCGTGTCCGTATATTATCGCATTTCATATTTGGGGGTGTAAGAGCATGGAAATTATTGTATATGACCGCAATTTGTACCGCCTGGGGACGATTGAAAACCATACATCCTTACAATGGCATAGAAAATATTACGAGTGTGGCACGTTTGAGTTACACGCCCCGGCAACAGAGGACAACATAAGGCTTTTGCAGCCGGGTAATGTAATAAGACCAAAGGGAAAGGATGAAGCCGCCGTTATCCGTGGGGACCAGACAGAAGAGGAAAGCACACTTGTAAATGAGGTTGTGCGAAACGGCTATTTTCTGCCTATATATTTCAATGACAGATTGACAGGCCCCATGTTTACATTTAACGGAACGTGTGAAGATGCTATGCGTTATATGATTAACCGCATGGCAGCAGTACCGTTATTAGAAGTAGCCCCAGGAATAGGGGATGCAACCAAAATAACATTCCAGGCAACCTATAAGAATGTATTAACCTATCTTTCTAAGATTGCCCGGTATTGTGAATTGGGCTTTAGGGTAGTGCCGGACTTTAAGGGTAAGAAAATGACCTTTGAAACATATAAAGGCATAGACAGAACCAAGAAGCAAGGCACAAAGCCCCGTGTAATCTTTTCAGAGAGTTACAACAACCTAAACCGTGCAAAACATACCTATTCAGACGAAACCGCCAAAACAAAGATTGTTGTAGGTGGGGCCGGGGACGGTGCGGACCGTATTTATGTAACGGTAGGCGGCGGAACGGGGTTTGATTTACGGGAAGAGTTTTTGGATGCCAAAGACATAAATAAAGATGATTTTTCGACCAATGCAGAATACCTGGAAGCGTTACGCATCCGGGGGGAGCAGTACAAAGCGGAAAACGCCGTGATTGAGAACATAGAAGCCGAAGTGGAAGCCGAGGTTAATTTTATCTATGGCACGGATTACGATTTAGGGGACATTGTGACAGTAGAAAAGGCAAAATGGAACAAAGTATTAAATTTACGCATTACGGAACTTTGCGAGGTTTACGAATACGGCGGAATGTATGTTGTTCCTACTTTTGGGGATGCCCTACCCACAACCATAAATTGGGACAATTAGGAAAGGAGAGGAAAAGCAAATGGCAGTAAGAGGATTTTTTTACAATTCCGTAAATAAAGACCGCTTATACAACGGCCAGGATATGAACGAGGACAAAGCCCCGTTCTATAAAGAGGGTGTGGCGTATGGACATTTGCAAGTAACCGCAGACGGGGAAAGTATGGCGGTAAAGGTGGACGGCGGAAGCCGTACCGGGTACGCATACATCAACTTGCACACAATCCATAATACAACCGTCCTAGAATTGCCCGTGAGCGGTTCAAACGGTACATTGCCAAGAATTGACCGTGTAATATTGCGGAATGATGAAACAGAGCGAAAACCAAGCATTTTTATTTTAGAGGGGGCATATTCAAGCAATCCGCAGCCGCCGGAACTTACGAACAATGACACAATCCAGGAAAAATGTTTGGCGGAAATTTATGTGGCAGCCGGAGCGGTGGCAATATCCCAAAGTGATATTACAGACACCAGGGCAGACACGGAATTGTGCGGTTTCATTGCATCACAGTTTGAGGACTTTGATTTTTCACAGTTCACAAAGCAATTTAACGCATGGTTCGCCCTGGAAAAAAAGAGCATGGAACAAGACCATGCAAATTTCATTGAAGAATACGCCGAAATGACACAAGCATTTATGACGGACCAGGAAGCACAATGGAATAAGTGGTTTAAAGAGAAGCAAACGGAACTTTCCGGGGACATTGCCGGGAAACTGCAATCATTTACGAGCCGACTCTGAAAAATGGCGAGAAGTTCTTTGGCAGTGTTGTGGTCAATGATTTGGATGAGTTCAAAAAGCAGAGTCAGGCCATTATTGCGAACCGCTATGACAAGTGCCTGGATGATGTAAAAGAAAAGGTTTACAACATTGCCTTTAAGGTTTACATCATTAGCACATTGGAGCAGATTACAAGCCCGGTAACGGTAAAACTTACGAATAAGACCACGGGGACCATGCAGACGGTTACAGTTACAAAAAGCCAAATGGGCTTTTATGTCACGGAAGCCGGAGAATACACCGTGGAAGCGGATTTGGAAAGCGTTATGGTTACACCGAAAGCATTTAAGGTTACAAACGATAATCTTATGACAACGCAGAATATTACATTACGTGAGGGTTCAAACATGGGCTATATCGGAAATTATATTGGTTCATTTATTGCACAATAAAAAGAAAGAGAGGATTAAACAATGGTAGGATTTCCAAAAGTAATTAAGACAAAGGCGGATTTAGTCAACACTTACAAACTTGTAAAGAAAGGCAGATTGAAGAAAGAAGATTGGTTGGCAGCAGTTGAGAAGTTGGAAAATCAGAATTTCATCTTTTGCCCTATCCTGGAGAAAACCGAGGACAGAAAGGGCGTTACCCTTATGTTTGTAAACGAGGTTACAGAGGGGGACAAGGTAAAAGCCGGGAACGTGACCGCAACCGTTAAGACCGTGGAGCATATTGAGGTTGAAAAGGCAGCAGAAGCAGACCAGGAAGCGGCAGCAACAGAGGGAACGGCGGCAGCAGATACCGAAACAACCACAAATAACAATCAGACCAAGCACACAATTTTAACACTTTCAAAGGCTATTGCGGCGGATGCGGCTACAATCGGTATTCCGGCAGAGGTTACATTTTATGACCGCCTGGGAATTACAGAAGAGGAAGTGGAGCAGATGAAAGGAGAGTTAGTATAATGGGAAGATTATTTGTTTATGACGAGAATATGACGGACGAGAGGGCGAAAATCACAGTTGCTAAAATGGCCGCCGTATCGGACATTGTAGCGAGTGAAAAGGCGTTTATACAGTATTCCGCAGCCGGACAATTAACCGTGCTTGCCGGGGCAGTTATTGCGGTAGGGGATGCCATTTTTCAGACCGAGGAAACAACGCTTTCAGCCGCCAACCTGGACGGTGCAAGCAGCTTTGCACACGGCAAAGATTATTACATTTACTTATGCAACAATGGCAAGGACAGTTCAAACGAGGTTTATTTAATCTCTGAAAATTCCACATTCCCGGACGGCGTGGAATGGGACGATACAAACACCCGTAAAATTGGCGGTTTCCACTATGGCTTTGTTAGAAATGTGGATGAATACGGCAGAGAAGTAAATACAAGTGGAAGTGTGCGTGGTAGCGGTTGGGAAAGTAACGTGCGTGAGGACATTGCCCCTAACTCTGTATGGACCGCATTACACCGTCCGAAGTGCGACCCGTCCGGTATGGCATACCTGGGGAATGGTTTGTGGGCTGATATTTACCTTGCATCAGATGATGGGGCGAACGGCTTACAATCTGTATATAATGCAACGCCTATTACGGGTACAGAGGGTTTAAATTGGTATATTGCCAATGAAAAGGCTGCCCGTGTCGGAAAGCGTTTACCGGACCTTGCAGAGTGGTTAATTGCAGCAGAGGGAAGCCCCCAGGGATTAGACGGCAGCAATACAAACGGTTGGACCGCAACAACCAACACTGCAAGAACCGCCGTTGGAAAAATCAAAAATGCAATTTCTGTAAAAAACATTATGGACATTGCCGGGAACGTGTGGGAATGGATTAACGAGTTGTGTTTAGACCCAACCGCTGCATCCTGGAATTGGTACAATGTTATGTCCGGCTACGGTCAAATTTATATGCCGTCACAAACAGCCTTGCACGCCCTCATTGGCGGCGGCAATTGGAACAACGGCGTGCATTGCGGTAGCCGTGCCGTCGATTGCCGCAATTACCCGTGGTGCGTGCACACTTACGTTGGTGTGCGGTGCGTGTGTGACAGTCTGTAATCTGCCAGGGTGGGCGAAAGCCCACCCCATAGAAAAATATATAAACCGAGGATAAAAACATGGCAGAGAACAAGAAAAGCAATCAAGCGGATGCGTATATGGAGAGCATGAAAGCGTATCAAAAGACCTATGATTTTCTTTTATACCTTTATCCCATATTGTCACAGTTTCCGAAATTTGAGAAATTCGCATTGCAGAGCCAAATTAAAACGGCGGTTTTTGAAATGCTTAAATCAGTAATCAGATTTAGAAAGACCGGGACAAAGAGCCATATATATAACGCAGATGTAGAGTTGCAGTTTATCAAAACCCTCATACGGCTTTCCTACGATTTGGAATATCCGGCAATGAGCAAACACAGATACGAAGTATTGAGTAAGAAAATGACAGAATTAGGATGTATCATTGGTGGAATAATCGAAGCCGTAAAGAATGGAAATTGGAAATAATGTTGGCATTGCCAATTTTATTTTGGGGAAACTGTTAATATGCACCGGGCCAGTTCACGGAACTTTCCGAGCCTTGCACGCCCTCATTGGCGGCGGCAATTGGAACAACGGCGTGCATTGCGGTAGCCGTGCCGTCAATTGCAACAATTACCCGTGGAACGTGAACACGAACATTGGTGTGCGGTGCGTGTGTGACTTTACAATTTTATAGACATAGAAGCCCAAGCGGCCACTAGCAAAGATTTACATTTTAAGTAAGTCAGACGGTTTGCCCGTTCCGGTGCGATACCGGACAAACTAACAAAGCAAACCACCTTTTAGTAAAATAGAATATTTGAAAATTGGTAGGGATTAAATGAAAACAGTAAAGGGACTACATGAGAAAATGGGGACCTTTGAAAATGCCAATACTTCATTCCACCAGGCGGCAAGGTGCAAGCGGTACACGAATGAGGTATTGGCTTTTTCTATGGTTAAGGAAGAGGAACTTTTAAGAGCAACCGAGGAAATACAGAATTTAACATATAGGCAAGGGGAATATAAGATATTTAAGGTGTTTGAGCCAAAAGAACGGCTTATTATGGCGTTGCCGTTCTATGATAGAGTGGTGCAACACATGATTTGTAACGCTATTCAACCCGTATTTGAAAACGGATTTTATTACCATTCTTACGCTTGCCGGAGCAGTAAGGGGATGCACGCCGCAAGTGATACATTGTATCAATGGATGTATGAAACAGAGGTAAAGCAAGGGTTAAGGATGTATGCCTTTAAAGGGGATATATCAAAGTATTTTGCATCTATACCGCATGACAAATTAAAGGATGAAAACCGCCGCTATATAGGGGATAAGAAAGCCCTTATGTTAATGGATGATATTATAGACCACAACGGCATATTGCCGGACGGCGTGGGAATACCCGTTGGAAACCTCACAAGTCAGTTATTTGCGAATGTGTACGGCAATAAGTTAGATAAATTTTGCAAGCACGTTTTACATATTCCGTATTTTGTGCGGTACATGGATGATTTTATTATCCTATCGGATGATTTGGAGCAGTTAAAAGAATGGGTTAAGAGAATAGAAGAATTTTTGGAAAATGAAATGCTTTTACATATTAACCCTAAAAGCACAATCCTATACGCCGGGAATGGCATAGATTTTTGCGGATATATCCACTATGCAGACCACAAGAAAGTAAGAAAATCATCTATCAGAAAGTTAAAGCAAGATGTAAAGGCGTATGAGTTGGGCGAATTGCCGCTGGAAGAATTTAACCGGAAGTATGAAAGCAGAAAGGGACATTTAGGACACGCCGACACATACCACATTGCAAAGGCGGTTGAATACGAATTGTTATTCTATGAATGGGAACGCCTGGAAGCAACGGCGTAAAAAGGGTCAGAATAAAAAGCCGTTCCATTATATGATTTACTTGTAAAAAACAAGGAAAGGAGCATGGAACAATGGAGAAAATGTTTAACTTTATTTCCGTGATTGGCGGATTGGTTGGCGGTTTTATCGTTTCGTTGTTCGGCGGTTGGGATGTGATGTTATACACAATATTGCTTTTTGCTATCCTGGATTATTTCACGGGCATTTTGAAAGCAGTCTATAAAAAAGAACTTTCAAGTGCAATCGGATTTAAGGGGATTGTAAAAAAAATCATGGTATTTGTGGTTATCGCAGTTGCCTACAACGTGCAGAGAATGACCGGGGACACAATACCATTAAGGGAAATTGTTATTGTTTTCTTTATCTGCAATGAAGCACTTTCCATTTTGGAAAATGCGGCGGAATTTATCAACATACCGCAGCAGTTAAAAGATGTGCTTTTGCAGTTAAGGGACAAGAACGCAGCGAAAGCGGAAGAAAAAGAAGAAAGCGAGGAATAAGACATGGCAACAAAAGACCAGGTAAACGCCTTTATTGCAAAATTGGCAGCAATCGCAAGAAAAGAATATTTAACCCGTGATAAATGGGTTTTACCGTCCGTATGTATCGCACAGGCCGCATTAGAAACCGGGTGGGGAACATCCGGGCTTATGACAAAGGCTAATGCGTTTTTTGGCATCAAGGCCGGAAGCGGTTGGAAAGGCAAGGTTTACAGTAGTAAAACAAACGAGTGCTATGACGGTAAGACATACACGCAGATTACCGCCGCTTTCCGTGCTTATGATAGCCTGGAAGAGAGCGTGGCGGATTATTACAATCTGATTTGCGGAAGTTCCCGTTATGCCGGAGCAGTAAACAACGGAAACGCCGAAAGTGCCATTACCGCAATCAAAAACGGCGGATATGCAACAAGTCCTACATACATCAAGAATGTAATGAACATCATCAATTCTTACAACCTTACACAGTATGATACATGGGACGGAGAGAACCAGGGACCGGCGAACAAGGAAACCCACGGTTATAAGGTGGGGGACAAGGTAAGAGTGATTGACAACATCACATACAACGGGGTGCGTTTCGCAACCTACTATGATGAATATGATGTTATCCAGGTAAACGGGGACCGTGTTGTTATCGGTATCGGTAACACCGTGACGGCAGCAGTAAACGCCGCCAACATTGCAAAGGATGAAGAGATTGCAGAAGCCCCGGCGGATGCAGAAGTACCAACCGACATTCCGACCCAGGAAGAAACGGAGAACGCCCACGGTTTCAAGGTAGGGCAGAAAGTAAAGGTTATCAATGCTTACGATTACTACGGTAATATGTTTAAGTGTTGGTACAGTAAATATGATGTTATCGAGGTTAAGAATGACAGAATTGTTATTGGTATCGGTAACACCGTGACGGCAGCAGTAAACGCCGCCAATTTAGCAGCAGCATAAGCAACGCCGCCTTTAGGAATTTGGCTACCAAAAGAGCAAGGAAATAATGTATATCACGGAACTAAAAGCACACCTTTAAAAAGTGTGCTTTTTCTTATAAATAAAACTTTTTAAAAATATTGCGTAATATGTATTGACATATTACGCAATATGCAATATAATAAAGACAGTTAAGAGAGGAACACAAAGAAAGAGAGGAAAAGAAAATGTGGGAAGTAGTAAAAACAGTAAAAGGATATGATATAACAAGAATGGTTGGAAGCCGTGGTGCTTACCATGTATCAGTAAGAGAGGGGAAAGGCTTTAGAGAGTTCCACACATTCAAAACCATAAAGGCAGCGGTTGAGTTTATCGAAACTGCATTATAAGCATTGAGCCGGGGCAAAGTCCCCGGCAGAAAGGAAAAACAAAATGAGCAAAAAAGACGAATGGACAATAAGATGTAGTGGACACAATTACATAACATTAGAATGGAATGAAAAATTTGTTTTCTGCCTGGATAATGATATGATGTATGCGGAAGAAATGATTTATAAAATTGAAAAAAGAACGGGCGTAGATTTTAGAAATATAAAAATAAAAGGACAAAAAGAAGATTTTACCGGATTAAGATTTTTTAACGGCGGTTGGAAGCGTGATTTTTGGGGAAATTTTCCAAGCAAAGATGAAATAGAAGCATACATAAAATTAAAAAATGGAAAAAGATAAACAAAACCCCGGCGGCAATGCCGGGGCAGCAACTAAAACGGCCACACCGTGAACGGGTGCGAGTGTCCCAAGCCACTATAAACCGTTGAGGGGTTGCAACAATAGGCGTTGCGGTACTGTCTGACAAGTTTTAACCCACGTTTTAATGTGAAACGGGGAAGCAATGAGGTATACACCGGGCAAGGGTGCATTGCTTATATACACAATCGTTTAGACCAATGCCCGGAAACCCAAAACGCCTATATGATGCAACTATATATTGAAACCCGTTGTTTCTGTGATTTTATCAATGGTAAATACACGCACTTTTAAGCCTGGCACATTCCGCCGGGCTTATTGCACATAAAAATAAATTTATAAATATTGCGTAATATGTATTGACATATTGCGTAATATGATATATAATAAAAACAGTTAAGGGAGATACACAAAACCTAACGAGTACCTGGGCGGCAGAGAAAGGAGAATAACATGGAAGATATGGACAAGAAAGAAATTAAAGAAGTCATTGAGTGGTGTGACGAGAAAGGGCATAGCGAACATGAGATTTTGGATTTAATCAGAAGAATTGTGGATGCGAAGCCAAGAAATGAAGAAAAGCCTAATGAATAGGCTTTAGGGATGCAGAAAGGGCGGTGGACTTGCCAAAGCCGCCCAAACTGTAAAACCTATTATATACCATAAGGCAAGAGAAAGGAAGAGGGCAACGGATGCCAAAAACAAAAAAAGAGTTCGACCAAGTAAAATACCAAAATCAGTTTATAAATGAGAAATATGACCGTATCAACTTGACCGTACCAAAGGGAGATAAAGCCGTTATTAAAGAAAGGGCAGCAGCCGCCGGGGAAAGCGTGAACGAATATATTAACCAGGCTATTAAACAGAGAATGGAGAATACAAGCAATGCCTAATGAATACGGAATAACGGCAAAGGAAGCCGCAGAAGCATTAACCGCCGCCATGCGATTATTACCACCGCCAGGGAAAGAGGATATAGAACTTATAAAAAGAAACCCTACTTTAAATTGGTGGCAAAAGTGGAAATTGATACGCCAAATTAAAGGAAAGTAGCACGGAAGAAAGCGAGGAACACAACATGGGATTATTTAGCAACCTATTTTCAAAAAAGAACACGGCAGCAGCACAACCGCAGCCCGTACAGATGCCGGAAGAAAAAAAGCCGAGGTATATTGTAAAAAGCCAACGGTTTATCCTGGATAATGTAAAAGACCACATGGAAGATATTATGGACCTTGTGGAGAAAAACGAGGATTACAAGTTAAAAAAGAAAGACCTCATAGAAGAAAATAGGGAAGATGAAAACATCTATGAATATGAATTGAACGAAAAAGCCACAATAACCACTATATCTTGTGAGGGGGGGGTGGAGCAACTACAAGTATTTGTATGTAATACCCACATTGGAGATATTAAAAAGGGCGGCATAAGCAGAGTAAAGAACCTTTTGAAAAAGGGAAACATAGAAAATATATGGTCCGAGGTTTCCGGCGGCAACTATAAACATTTAAGGTATGATGCCGGAAAAGATGTATATTACTATGATGAATTAGAAAAAGAATTTAGTATTACCATTGAAATAACCTATAAAGAAGAAATCACAGAATAAGGAAAGAAACATAGGAAACAGACGGGGACAACAACGGATTATTCCGGGTTGTCCCTATTGCCGTATCAAGGGGGTTATTTTTATGGGTAGAAAATACAAACAGTTAAGCCAAAATGATAGAATATCAATGGAAACACTACTTAATAAAGGTCATTCCGTACAAGAAGTTGCGGACTATTTACACGTTCACAGAAGCACCATTTACAGAGAAATGAAACGGGGCGAGTATGTACATAGAAATTCAGACTATACGGAAGAGGTGCGTTATAGTAGTGACAAGGGGCAGCAGACCCATGATTGGAACGCCCAGGGCAAAGGCAGAAATATTAAAATAGGCAATGATATTAAATTGGCGGAATACATAGAAAATAAGATTGTAGAAAATAAATATAGCCCGGAAGCAGCATTGGCAGCAGTAGCAACAAGCGGAATAGAATTTAGTACCACTATAAGCGTAAGAACCCTATACCGCTATATTGACAACGGCATATTCCTTAAACTTACCAACAAACATTTACCCGTTAAGGGCAAGAAGAAAAAGAAAAATAAGAAAGTCCAGGTACAGAAGAGGGCAGCAGCCGGGGAAAGCATAGAAAACCGCCCGGACGAAGTGGCAACCCGTGAAACATTCGGGCATTGGGAAATGGACACCGTAAAGGGCAAACAAGGCGTTACAAAATCATGTATGCTTGTATTAACAGAGAGAAAGACCAGGGACGAGATTATATTTAAACTGAAAGACCAAAAGGCGGAAAGCGTGGTGGATGCCCTGGACCGTTTAGAAAGAAAATGGGGAGATATGTTTTCTAAAGTGTTCAGAAGCATTACGGTAGATAACGGCGTGGAGTTTTCGGATTGTAAGGGCATGGAGCGTTCGGTGTTGACACCAGGGGAGAAACGCACATATCTATTCTACTGCCACCCATACAGTAGTTATGAGAGAGGGACCAACGAGAACACCAACAAACTAATACGCCGCCATATCCCTAAAGGGGAAGATTTTGACGAAAAGCAAGATAAGGATATTGAATTTATTGAAAATTGGATAAACACATACCCACGGGGAATTTTTGGTTTCAAAACATCAGAAGAATTATTTAAAGAAGAGTTGGAAAAAATCACGGCATAATATTTTTTCAAAAACTTGTCGCAAAACTATTGACAAAATATATGCTGTGAATCTGGAACAAAAATGAATTGTAATATGGCGGATATAATGGTATGATTATCCGGTAACAGCAATGTTACGGGGAAGCACCTGTGACAGGGTGTGGCTGCCTCCTGATATTTACAGACCGGAGCCTTTCGGGGTTCTGAGATGAAAGAAAGGAGGTGCGTGATATGACAGCTTATGAGATTATCTCAATATTCTTAGGCGTACTCAGTTTACTGATCGCTTTTGGTAGCCTGTTAATTGCGATTATTGCCTTTCTTGATCGGAAGAACAAGAGGAAATAAAAATGCCTATCCTGTCTGCCAACAGGATAGGCGGTGGTCGTAAGACCATTTAGTCAACTCAGGCGGCATCCACTTTGGAGTGGGTGCTTTTCCTATAACAAATGTACCACACATTCCTCTTGTTTTCAATGGGAAAATTAAAATATGCAGTTCATCTGACAGGGATTTATCCCTGTCTTTATTATATCCCCAATTTCTGAAATGTTAATACAAAAATTTTAATATATGTAACCAACAGTCTGGGCAGTTAATCTGTAAAAATGGATTAGCTGCTCTTTTTTTGCAAAAAATGGAGGTTTTACAATGGCAGTGAAGAAGAAAATTATCAACATCAGAGTATATTTTGACGGTGATCAGGACGCAAAAGAAGTGTTTGCAGAGGTGATCGCACAGAAAATACGTGACACGAAAACAAAAGATAAACTTGCAATAATGAAAGATAAGCAGTATAATGATTATGAGTTCAGTAATCTGAAATCTGCGTAGGATGTGCAAAGTAACGGAGGTATCAGATGAACAACAGATATATGAGTAACAATATAGAAAGAAATGCAACCTGGAGAGTTGGTGTATACTGCCGACTTTCCAAAGATGACGAATTGACCGGAGAGAGTGCCAGCATCTCCAACCAGAGAGACATACTGGTGAATTACTGTCAGTCACAGGGCTGGCAGGTGGTGGATGTGTTTCAGGACGATGGTTATACAGGATTGAACACAGACCGACCTGATTTGCAGAGACTTCTCAAAGCCTGTGAAAAAGGACTGGTGAATCTTGTAATTACCAAAGACCAGAGCCGACTGGGACGAAACCATGTACAGACAGGATTTCTGATGGAGGAGTTTTTCCCAAAGCATGGAGTAAGGTATATCGCATTATATGATAATGTGGATACCTTTGCCGGAGACAATGAGATTGCCCCATTTAAGAACGTGCTGAACGAGATGTATTCCAGAGATATTTCCAAGAAAGTCCATGCGTCCTATCACCTGCAGGCAACCAAGGGAAAGTTTACAGGTGTTGTTCCACCACTGGGATATCAGAAAGACCCGGAGGAAAAGGGACATCTCCTGATTGACGACGAGACAGCACCGATTGTCCGGAAAATTTTCCAGTGGGCGGTGGACGGTCATGGGATTAACTTTATATCCAGAGAACTGGAACGCCAGCAGATTCCCTGCCCGTCATGGTGGCACCGGAAACGGGGACTCCGCACCTATTACACAAAATGGGAAAAGAAAGACCCGGAAAATGGGAAATATGTATGGGATGAATCCTATCTGAAATCCCTGCTGATGAATCCCGTTTACTGTGGTGACATGGCTTCCCAGAAGAGGTACTACCGTTTTAAGATTGGCAATCAGGGAGATAAAGCTCCGGAGGACTGGATCACAGTCAGGGATACCCATGAAGCAATCATTCCACAGGATGTATTTGCTCTGGTACAGGCGAAGATGAAAGGCAGGAAACGCCAGACAGAACAGGGAGAATACAGCATGTTTGCCGGATTACTCCGCTGTGCAGAGTGTGGCGGTGCGTTGACGTTGAAGAAGACGCACACCAAAGACCAGCATGAAGTTTATACCTGTTCCACTTATATCCATAAGGGGAAAGCACATTGTACCCAGCACCGGGTGGACGCTGATGACCTGTATGATGCAGTCCTTACCAGAATCCAGGAATGTGCAAAAGCAGTTACCGGAGACGGAACAGAACTGGAAAACCGGGTAAAGGAGTTATGCGAGGAAGATACACAGGGACACAGGGAAAGTCTGGAGAAGCTGGTATCAAAGCAGAAAGACCGCCTGGAAACGTTAGACCGGCTGATTGCAAAACTGTATGATGACCTTATCAATGACAAGATTACAGAATCTGTTTTTGATAAGATGCTGGAGAAGACACAGAAGGAGCAGACAGATATCAAAAAGGAACTTTTCCAGAATGAGAGTGTGCTGAATACGGAAGAAAAACTGGATGCACAGTCCCAGCAGTGGATTGACGATATTAGCGAGTATGCGGACATCAAAGAACTGGATGCCAATCTTCTGAACCGGCTGATCAGTAAAATCGTTATCTCAGAACCGCAGGAGAAAGACGGAACAGAAAATTACTGCCGTACTCCTGAAACGGTCACAATGGAAATTCATTTCAACTTAAAACCAATACCGGAGCTTGGAACCATCGAAAGAGGTTCCGGCTCCCATAAATAAGAAAAATCTATCAAAATTTAATCTATTTTAATCTTTTCAAGGCTCATTTCGAGCCAATATTTTCTCATAAAAGACATAAAACAG
>ERZ1106963.1924-NODE-1924-length-22764-cov-14.072791_pt1 | contig 22764 bp, 27 predicted proteins | sample MGYA00403681_ERZ1106963 | MGnify/ENA primary metagenome ERZ1106963 (study PRJEB35170, sample SAMEA104062407) | human gut metagenome | biome: human gut; feature: human-associated habitat; material: faeces | place: Denmark | collected 2012-05-03 ...
GGGCCGCCGCCTGCTGCCTGTTTATAGACGCATTTTTACTGCTCGTCTATTTTGACATGGTTTATTTTCCTGATAGTATGCAACTTTTTCCTACCCGGAAACAATAAAAATTTTGTCGCATTGAGCTAAAAAATTATTGTCTTTTTTCTCACAATCTCGCTTGACAAATAGCCAAAAAGTATTATAATTTGAAGTACAGAATTCCATATAACAGACAATAGAGGTGCAAAAGACAGGGTAGCGGATCTCGGAGCTGCAGGGGGCTCGATGGAGATCAGTGAAGGGGTTTTTTGCCGAAGGGGTGCGTTCTTCCTGAGACGTGCACCTGGGGGCGCTGTGTAAGCGGTGCAACTGTCATGTCCTTCGTTAAGACATGGAGCGCTATTGGTCACAAGGTTGACCAGTAGCGCCTTTTTCATGCCCAAAAGGCGCCGCGCGGCCGGCGTTATAAGAAACTCTGTAAAACTTTTTTTTAGGAGGAATTTATCATGGAAAAGATGACTTCTCTGCTGCGTCTGCGTATGAGCGCCAAGGATGCTCACTACGGCGGAAATCTGGTGGACGGTGCCCACATGGTGCACCTGTTCGGCGATGTTGCCACCGAGCTGCTGATCAAGTGCGACGGTGACGAGGGCCTGTTCTGCGCCTATGACAACGTCGAGTTCCTGGCTCCCGTGTATGCCGGCGATTACATCGAGGCTTACGGTGAGATCGAGAAGATCGGCAATACCTCCCGCACCATGAAGTTCGAGGCCCGCAAGGTCATCGTGTCCCGCCCCGACATCAGCGCTTCCGCTGCCGATGTTCTGGCTGAGCCTGTTGTGGTCTGCCGCGCCCACGGCACCTGCGTCACCCCCAAGGATTGCCAGCGCAACAAGATCGAGAAGTAAGGGAGCGTTACGATGGAAAAGCTGATTATTACCGCCGCCATCTGCGGCGCTGAGGTCACGAAAGAGCAGAACCCCGCTGTACCCTACACCGTGGAGGAGATGGTCCGCGAGGCCAAGTCCGCCTATGATGCCGGCGCAGCCATTCTGCACATCCATGTCCGCGAGGACGACGGCACCCCCACCCAGGACCGTGAGCGGTTCAAGGTCGTGATGGATGCCATCCGCAAGGAGCTGCCCGATGTCATCATGATCCCCTCCACCGGCGGCGCCACCGGCATGAGCCCCGAGGAGCGTCTGCAGCCCACCGAGCTCTTCCCCGAGATGGCCACTCTGGACTGCGGCACCTGCAACTTCGGCGACGAGATCTTTGATAACACCATGCCCACCATGCGCGCCTTCGGCAAGCGCATGCTGGAGAACAACATCAAGCCCGAGTACGAGTGCTTCGAGCTGGGCCACATCGACACCATCCTTGGCATGGCCAAGAAGGGTGAGGTGCCTGCCCACCCCATGCAGTTTAACTTCGTCCTGGGCGTACATGGCTGCACCCCCGCCGCCGTGGAGAATCTGGCTTTCTTCGCCAGCAAGATCCCCGCTGGCTCCACCTGGACCGTGTCCGGCGTTGGCCGCGCGGCCTGGACCATGGCAGCCGCTGCCATCGCCATGGGCGGCAACGTCCGCGTTGGTTTCGAGGACAATATCTATCTGGGCAAGGGTCATAAGGCTGCTTCCAACGGCGAGCTGGTGGCCAAGGTGGTCCGCATCGCCAAGGAGCTGGGCCGCGAGATCGCTACCCCCGCTGAGGCCCGCGAGATCCTGTCTCTCAAGCCCCTGAAGTAATCGTTTCAATCAATTGAGTATAAAATTTTTAGGAGGAATTTTACAATGGCTGAACTGAAAGGCAACAAGTACGGTACCCACCGCGTTATCGAGCCCAAGGGCGTTCTGACCCAGGCTGCATGGAAGATCGACAACGACATGAGCAAGGTCTACTCCAACGAGATCGTCTGCGATGTCACCTCCCTGAATATCGACTCCGCTTCCTTCACCCAGATTTCCGAGGCCTGCGGCGGCGATGAGAAGAAGATCGGCGAAATGATCCTGGGCATCGTTGCTGAGCGCGGCAAGCAGCAGAATCCTGTCACCGGTTCCGGCGGTATGTTCAAGGGCGTCGTCGCTCACATCGGCGAGGACCTGAAGAAGAAGCCCGGCTTCGACCTGAAGGAAGGCGACAAGATCGTTTCCCTGGTGTCCCTGTCCATGACCCCGCTGAAGATCGAGAAGATCCTGGCCATCCACAAGGATATCGACCGCGTGGACATCGTTGGTAAGGCCATCCTGTTCGAGTCCGCTCTGTATGCCAAGATGCCCGAGGATATGTCCGAGCCTCTGGCCCTGGCCGCTCTGGACGTGGCCGGCGCTCCCGCTCAGGCCCGCAAGCTGCCCAAGGAGGGCGACAGCGTTCTGATCCTGGGCGCCAACGGCAAGTCCGGCGTTCTGTGCGGCTGGGAAGCTATGAAGAAGGTCGGCCCCAAGGGCAAGGTCGTGGGCGTTGTCCGCAACCCCAAGCAGGTTCCCGGTCTGCTGGAGCTGGGCGTGTATACCGACGTCATCGTGGCCGACTGCACCAAGCCCGTTGAGGTTATGGAGGCTGCTCTGGCTGCCAACGACGGCAAGGAGTACGATCTGTCCATCTGCTGCGTGAACATCGAGTCCTGCGAGATGTCCGCCATCCTGCCTGTCCATGACGACGGCCTGGTGTACTTCTTCTCCATGGCTACCTCCTTCACCAAGGCTGCCCTGGGCGCTGAGGGTATCGGCAAGGACGTCACCATGATCATCGGCAACGGCTACACCAAGAACCACGCTCAGATCACCCTGGACGTGCTGCGTGAGAATCCCAAGCTGCGCAAGCTGTTCGACGAGAAGTACTGCTGATTCCAATGATGCCGAAAACAGGGGGGCACTCATCCCCCCTGTCTTCGACTTATCGCCTGATTCCAATTATTATTCAGAATTAAAGGAGATACAAATATGAAGACTCGTAACGGTCTGTTTGCCGATGTTCCCGAAAATCTGTGGAACGACTGGCATTGGCAGGTCGCCAACCGTGCGGAGACGGTTGAGGATCTGAAGCGCTATATGACCCTGACTCCCGATGAGGAAGCCGGCATTGCCAAGACCCTGGGCAAGCTGCGTATGGCAGTGACTCCTTACTATCTGTCCCTGATCGATCTGGACGATCCCTTTGATCCCATCCGCAAGATGGCGATCCCCCGCGCCGAGGAGCTGGAGTATGCCGACTATGAGGACGCCGATCCTCTGCACGAGGATACCGACTCTCCCACCCCCGGCCTGACTCACCGCTATCCCGACCGCGTGCTGCTGCTGATCACTGACCAGTGCTCCATGTACTGCCGTCACTGCACCCGCCGCCGTTTCGCCGGTCAGAATGACTGCGAAGTGCCCATGGCCCAAATCGACAAGTGCATCGACTATGTGGCCGCTCATCCCGAGGTTCGCGATGTGCTGCTCTCCGGCGGCGACAGCCTGATGGTGGATGACGATGTGCTGGAGTACATCATCAAGCGCGTGCGCGCCATCCCCCATGTGGAGATCGTCCGTCTGGGCTCCCGCACCCCCGTGGTTTGCCCCCAGCGTATCACTCCGGAGCTGTGCAACATGCTGAAGAAGTATCACCCCGTGTGGCTGAATACCCACTTCAACACTCCCAAGGAGTTCACTCCCGAGGCTGCCAAGGCCTGCGCCATGCTGGCTGACGCCGGTATCCCCCTGGGCAACCAGTCCGTGCTGCTGGCAGGCGTGAATGACTGCGTCCATGTCATGATGGATCTGGTCCACGGCCTGGTGCAGATGCGCGTGCGTCCCTACTACATCTATGCCTGCGATCCTTCCCTGGGCCTGAGCCACTTCCGTACCCCCGTTTCCAAGGGTATCGAGATCATGGAAGCTCTGCGTGGCCATACCTCCGGCTACTGCGTGCCCACCTTCGTGGTGGATGCTCCCGGCGGCGGCGGCAAGACGCCCGTTATGCCCACCTACCTCATTTCTCAGACTCCCCGCAAGGTCATTCTGCGTAACTTCGAGGGCGTTATCACCTCTTACACCGAGCCCGCCCACTATGAGCAGAACTGCCACTGCGACGTCTGCATGGGCAAGAAGGTTGCTGAGAAGACCGGTGTTGCATGGGTCGCCCAGGGCACCAAGCAGCGTTATCTGGAGCCCACCAAGCTGCTGCGCAACGAGCGCCATGTGAAGAAGTAATTAAAGAGGTACAAATATGGAAAGCAAACTCGGCTTGAATATGGAATTGGTCGAGAGAGCCCGTGCATCCGCTGCCCATGTGGCAGCGGATGTCCAGGGTTTCATTGACCAGCACACCACGGTCACCGTGGAGCGCGCCGTCTGCCGCCTGCTGGGCATCGACGGCGTAAATGAAATGGATGTCCCCATGCCCAACGTGCTGGTGGATCATCTGCTGGCAACCTCTCTGCTGCCTGCCGGCGCTGCATGGGCCGTGGGTAACGCTATGGTGGAGACCGGTAAGGATCCCCAGGGCGTGGCAGAGGCTGTGGACAGCGGCGAACTGGACCTCAGCAAGCTCCCCGCTCATTCCGACAGCGAGATCCGCGCGGTTATCACCCCCGTGGTGAACGCCACCGTGGAGCGCATCAACAAGAACGTTGCCAAGCGCAACGCTTACCTGAAGGAGTGGGGCGACAAGGAAGGCCCCTACCTGTATATCATCGTGGCCACCGGTAATATCTATGAAGATATCATCCAGGCCAAGGCCGGCGCCAAGCAGGGTGCCGATATCATCGCTGTGATCCGTACCACCGGCCAGTCTCTGCTGGACTATGTGCCCTACGGCGCTACCACCGAGGGCTTCGGCGGCACCTACGCTACTCAGGAGAACTTCCGCCTGATGCGCGCCGCTCTGGACGAAGTGGGCGAGGAGCAGCACCGCTACATCCGCCTGTGCAACTACTGCTCCGGCCTCTGCATGCCTGAGATCGCTGCCATGGGCGCTCTGGAGCGTCTGGACGTTATGCTGAACGATGCTCTGTACGGCATCCTCTTCCGCGACATCAACATGCAGCGCACCATCGTTGACCAGTATTTCTCCCGCGTCATCAATGGCTATGCCGGCGTTATCATCAACACCGGTGAGGATAACTATCTGACCACCGATGACGCTATCACCGCCGCCCACACCGTTCTGGCCTCCCAGTTCCTGAACGAGGCCTTTGCCCGGGACGCCGGTATGCGTGAGGAGCAGATGGGTCTGGGCCACGCCTTTGAGATGGATCCCTCTGTGGAGAACACCTTCCTGTATGAGCTGGCCCAGGCGCAGATGGCCCGTGAGATTTTCCCCAACGCGCCTCTGAAGTACATGCCTCCCACCAAGTTCATGACCGGTAATATCTTCCGCGGTCACATCCAGGACGCTCTGTTCAACATGGTCACCATTCTGACCAATCAGCGCCTGTGCCTGCTGGGCATGATGACCGAGGCCATTCACACCCCCTTCATGTCTGACCGCGCTCTGTCCATTGAGAACGCGCAGTACATCTTCCGTACCATGAAGGATCTGGGCAGTGAGCTGACCTACAAAGAGAACGGCATCATCCGCAACCGTGCCAACGAGGTGCTGACCAAGGCCACCGACCTGCTGACTGAGATCGAGAAGCTGGGCCTGTTCACCACCATCGAGAAGGGCATTTTCGCCGATGTGAAGCGCCCCAAGGATGGCGGCAAGGGCCTGAACGGCGTTGTGGTCAAGGACGACAAATACTTCAATCCCTTCGTTGAAGTCATGAAAGGTAAGGTGGCAGCAGAATGAGCAGCGGACTGTATAATACCCATAAAATCGACTTCGATACCACGCTGGATCTGACCCGCCTGAAGCCTTACGGCGATACCATGAACGATGGTAAGGTGCAGACAAGCTTTACTCTGCCCATCAAGGACGACGAGCGCGGCGAAGAGGCTGCCCGTCAGATCGCCAAGAAAATGGGCCTGGAAGAGCCCAACGTGGCCTATCACCATGCACTGGACAAGGAGTTCACCTTCTATGTCGTCTACGGCAGCTGCGTGCACACCGTGAACTATGAGGACATCCATGTGATCACTGTGGAGTCCGATGTCATGAGCATGGAAGACACCAACGACTATATCCGTGAGAATATCGGCCGCAAGGTCGTGATGGTGGGCGCCTCTACCGGTACCGACGCGCACACCGTGGGCATCGATGCTATCATGAACCGCAAGGGCTTCGCCGGCCACTATGGCCTGGAGCGCTACGAGATGATCGAGGCTTACAACCTGGGTTCTCAGGTTCCCAATGAGGAGTTCATCAAGAAGGCTCTGGAGCTGCACGCCGACGTGCTGCTGGTTTCCCAGACCGTCACCCAGAAGGACGTTCATATCCAGAACCTCACCAACCTCATTGAGCTGCTGGAGGCCGAGGGCCTGCGTGACAAGTTCGTGGTCTGCTGCGGCGGTCCCCGAATCACTCATGAGCTGGCAAAGGAGCTGGGCTATGATGCCGGCTTCGGCGCCGGAAAGTATGCCGATGATGTGGCCAGCTTCGCTGTGACCGAAATGGTCAAGCGCGGCATGAAATAAGATGCAATCATCAGGCGGCCATGAGAGAAATTCTTTCGTGGCCGTCTGGTCTGTACAAAACAGGAGGAACACAATGGAAAAGGCAAAAGTTCACATTTACTGCGGAGACGGAAAAGGGAAGACCACTGCGGCCATTGGCCTGAGTGTTCGCTCCTGCGGCCGGGGCTGGCCGGTGGTTCTGAGTCAGTTTTTGAAGGGCTCTACTAGCGGCGAGCTGAATGTGCTCCGCAATCTGCCCAATTACCATTATGTTCCGGCGCCCACGACCACCTGCAAGTTCGTCTTCCAGATGGACGAGGGGGAAAAGGCGGAGTATCAGCGGCAAGTGCAGCAGCATTTTCTCGACACACTGGAGGCTGTGAAGAAATATCACGCCAAGCTTTTGGTGATGGACGAGGTGCTGGACGCTGTGTCACTGGGAATGATCAGCGATGAGGAGCTGGCCGAGTTTTTGAGGAATCGGCCGGAGGATCTGGAGGTGGTCATGACCGGCCGGGCACCTACGCCCTGCACGGACCCGCTGGCTGACTACATCACCCGCATGCAGAAGGTCCGTCACCCCTTCGACAAGGGGCTCAACGCCCGTGTCGGCGTGGAATTCTGAGGCGGAGGAGACGGAGAACTTTCCGGTATCTCTTGTGCTCATCCCTGTATCATGCTATAATGAATTGGCAATTTTAACCCATTATTGAAGACCCTTACATTAATAAGGAGGAATAGAAATGGCAAAGAAACCTGTACTGACTGCCGCTGAGGCAGCAAAAATGATTCCCGATGGTGCCACCATTATGTGCGGTGGCTTCCTGGCCTGCGGCCAGGCCCGTGCCATCGTGAAGGAGCTGGTGAAGCTGGGCACCAAGGACCTGACTCTCATCGCCAATGATATGGGCCGCGCTGTGGGCCCCAAGGGTGAGGAGTTCTTCGGCATTGCCGAGCTGATCCATAACCACCAGGTCAAGCGCGTCATCGCCACCCATGTGGGCATGACCCCCGAGGTGGGCCAGCAGAACACCGAGGGCACTCTGGAAGTGAACCTGCTGCCCCAGGGCACTCTGGCTGAGTGCATCCGTGCTGGCGGCGCCGGTCTGGGCGGTGTGCTGACTCCCGTGGGCGTGGATACCCTTATCGAGGAGAGCCCCTTCTGCATGGGCAAGGAGACCATCGACGGCAAGCAGTACCTGAAGATGAAGCCCATCCATGCTGACTTTGCTCTGCTGGGCACCTATAAGTGCGATGAGTTCGGTAACTGCTGGTACAAGGGCACCATGCGCAACTTCAATGTGGTTATGGCCACCGCCGCTGACACCGTCATCGCCGAATGCGAATACATCGTCCCTGTGGGCGATATCGAGCCCGAGAACATTCATACCTATGGTATGTGCGTTGACTACATCGTGGAAGGAGACAGAAAGTAATGGAAAAGTCTGAAATCAAAGCCTTTATTGCCAAGCGCTGCGCAAAAGAGCTGAAGGACGGCGATGTCGTCAATCTGGGTATCGGCCTGCCCACCATGATCCCCTCCTACCTGCCCGAGGGCGTTGAGCTGATCATCCACGCTGAGCTGGGTATCGTCTCTGCCGGTGCTACCCCCAAAGAGGGCGATGCTAACTATGATCCCTACCACGTCATCGACGCCGGCGGCGGCGTTGCCAGCGTGGCTTTCGGCGGCGGCTTCATTGATTCCGCTACCAACTTCGGCCTGATTCGCGGCGGCCATGTGGACGCCTGCTTCCTGGGCGCTCTGGAAGTGGATGCCCAGGGCAACCTGGCCAACTGGATCATCCCCGGCAAGAAGATGCCCGGTATGGGCGGCGCTATGGACCTGTGCGTGGGTGCTAAGCACTGCATCATCTGCATGGAGCACACCGCCAAGGGCAACCCCAAGATCTTTGAGAAGTGCCGTCTGCCCCTGACTGCTTCCCACTGCGTCAACAAGATTATCACTGAGATGTGTGTGCTGGAAGTCACTGACAAGGGCCTGGTCATGACCGAGATCAACCCCGAGTTCACCGTGGATCAGGTGAAGGCTGCCACCGCTGCCCCCATCACCGTTTCCGAGAACCTCAAGAGCATGATTGACTGACATAAACCAGACATTTAACGCTGCGTTTTGACGTGATTTTGTCTGTAATTTGTCTATACAATTGATGGGTTTAGGAGCCGCAGCCACATGGCTGCGGCTCCTTTTTCGCTGGCAGAGAGAAGGGCAGAACGCATAAAAAATATCCCAGGGAAACGGATGGAGTTTGTGACTTTTGCCACAGACAAAATGAGGAAAAAGTGTATAATAAAATCAAGAAAATTCGTTGAGACTATCTATTGAAAGGAGTATATTCTCATGAAAGAGACCAAATACACCGGAACGCAGACCGAGAAAAATCTGATGGCCGCCTTTGCCGGGGAATCTGAAGCCCGCAATAAGTACACCTATTTTGCCTCCAAGGCGAAGAAAGAGGGCTATGAGCAGATCGCTGCTCTGTTTCTCAAGACCGCCGAGAACGAGAAGGAGCATGCTAAGCTCTGGTTTAAGGAACTGAACGGGATCGGCGACACTGCTGAGAATCTTCTCGCCGCCGCCCAGGGGGAGAACTATGAGTGGACGGATATGTACGAGGGTTTTGCCAAAACCGCCGAGGAAGAGGGCTTCCTGGAGCTGGCCGAGCGCTTCCGCCTGGTGGCCGCAGTGGAAAAGCACCACGAGGAGCGCTACCGCGCCCTGCTGCACAACGTGGAGATGGCGGAGGTATTTGCAAAGAGCGAGGTCAAGGTGTGGGAATGCCGCAACTGCGGCCACATTGTGGTGGGGGAGAAGGCCCCGGAGGTCTGTCCCACCTGCAACCATCCCCAGAGCTATTTTGAAGTCCACGCCGAAAACTACTAAGCCTTGAGAGGCGGCGCAGATCTTGCTGCGGCAGCGGCTGCCGGAAAGTGTATATACGGCAGAGAACCGATGCCGGCGTGGCAGCGGTTCTCTGAAAAGTGACTGAAATTATAGGACAATAGTGCGCTGCGGCCGGGGACTTACCGGCGGGAGATCCCTGCCGCCCATGCCGCCGGAAAAGGGAAGGAGAAATATCTCCGGACAGAAAAAAGATGCGGCGCCGGAAAAAGGGGCATACTATAGACATCGATCAGAAAGAGGTGGGTCGCGTGAAAATCACATTGAATCCGGATCAGGAGATCGTCAGGACTGTACGGGAGGGCCTTAAACGCACGGGCGGGTACTGCCCCTGCCGACTGGAACGGACGGAGGACACCAAGTGCATGTGCAGGGAGTTCAAGGAGCAGATCAATGACCCCAACTTCCAGGGCTACTGCCACTGCATGCTCTATTATAAGTCGCTGCAGGATTAAAAACAGAGACACAAAAGAAAGGACGCGATACTATGGCCGAAGTAAAAATTACCGTTTCCAATTTTGAGGAGGAGGTGCTGCACGCAGATAAGCCGGTGCTGGTGGATTTCTGGGCAGACTGGTGCGGCCCCTGCCGGATGCTGGCTCCCGTGCTGGAGGAGATCGCCCGGGACTATGAGGGCACAGTGAAGGTGGGCAAGGTCAACGTGGATGAACAGATGGCCCTGGCGCAGCAGTTCGGTGTGACCAGTATTCCGCTGCTGGTGCTCTTCAAGGATGGAAAGCCTGTGGCAAAATCCCTGGGCTATCGCCCCAAGGAGGAGATCGTCCAGCTGCTGAAGGATCTGTAATTACCCCTCCAGCAGCTCCGTGAAGCTGTGGATGTATCCGTCGCAGATGGCGCGCATCTCCGCTTCCGAAACATCGAAATAGGGATCATACACGCCCACGGCGTGCATTCCGGCAGCTTTTGCGCCCCGGCAGGCGTCCACCGAGTCGTCATACAGGGTGCATTCTGCGGGATGCACGCCGCATTTTTCTGCCGCCAGAAGGAAGATATCCGGATCCTTCTTGTCCAGATTCAGGTCGTGGGCAAAGAAGATCGTCTCAAAATAGGTCATCAGACCCAGATGGGTCAGGGCGCTGCGGCAATGATCCGGCACGGCCGAGGTGAGAACGATCATCCGCTCCCCCTTCCGGCGGCACTGCTCCAGATACTCCCGGACGCCGGGCTTTACCGGCACGCGGGTGGCATAGGCATCGCCGGCTATTTCCATCCACTCTGCCATGATCTCATCGGTGCTCTCCGTGAGGCCGCAGTAAGCCTTGGTAAATACCGCCGCCTTGGGGAAAATGGTATGGGCCACGCCCTGGTAGTACTCCTTGGTGTAGGGGAAGCCGCGCTTTTTCAGAAAAGCGATGTCTACATCCCGCCAGACACCATTGGAGTCAATGAGGGTTCCGTCCATGTCAAAAATCAGCATGAGTTACTCCTTTCCAGCCAAAAACGCCAGGGGAAATCCACGGCTTCCTCGGCGTAGTCAATGCCAATGCGCTTGCCGGTGTGCCGGACGTAGGATACGGGCGGGGGCGGTGGCAGGCCGATATCCTCCGGCGTATCGCAGAGAAAAAGTGTGTTTCCGGTGAGATCCAGGCCGTTTTCTGCCCGAGTCAGCCCCAGGGCGCGACAGCATTTGCCCGGGCCATTGAGAAAATTCTTCCGCTGGTAGGAACTGAACTGCGGCAAGGGTTTTCCGTACCGCAGGAGGCTCATCTGCTCCACGCCCCACACAGGCTCCAGGCCCCGCAGAAGAACGGCCGATGGCTCCCCCACCGGCTCGGTGACAAAGTTCAGGCAGCAGTGCATCCCATAAATGAGGTAGATATACGCATGGCCCGGCGGGCCAAACATGACGGCGTTGCGCGGGGTTTTATGGTAACCATAGGCGTGAGCGGCCTTGTCCACGGCACCTACATAGGCCTCCGTCTCTACGATGCGGCACACAAGGGGCTGCCCCTGCCACATTCGCACCAGATACCTGCCCAGCAGTCCCGCAGCAATGGACACGGTGTCGCCCAGATAATTTTCCCGCATGAGCTTTGACATTTGATCACCTCGATGGATGTATCATAGCATTGTTTGCGTGATCTGTAAATACGGATATACCGGACATGCCGGCGGGGCGATAAAATAGGGCAAAAAGTGCGCAGCCTTCAGACTGCGCACCAATGTGAAAGAAGCCTCGCAGAGTTCACGGCCGCAGTCTAAAGACTGCGCATTTCTTTTGCGTGACAAATGGAGGAAAAGGTGCTATAATAAAACGAGTTTTTGTGCGGCAAGTAAAAGGAGGGCGCAGTATGCAGGGCAGACTCATCGTATTTGAGGGGACGGACGGCTCCGGCAAGGCGACCCAGACGGCACTGCTGTGCAAGGAGCTGGATCGGCGGGGTGTGCCGTACCGGAAGCTGGAATTTCCCCGGTATAAGGAGGAGTCCTCGGCGCTGATCCGGCTGTATCTGGCCGGCGCGTTCGGAGAGCATCCGGAGGATGTGAACGCCTACGCTGCAGCCACGTTTTATTCGGTGGACCGGTTTGCCAGTTACCGGCAGGACTGGGGAACGTTTTATGAGAGTGGGGGGCTGATCGTCGCCGACCGCTACACCACCTCCAACGCCGTGCACCAGACCCCGAAGCTGCCCAAGGAGGAGCGGAGGAAATTTCTGGATTGGCTGTTTGACTTTGAATATAGGCTGCTGGGTCTGCCGCAGCCGGATCGGGTGCTGTATCTGGATCTGCCCACGGAGCTGTCCGAGCAGATGATGCGCCGCCGGGAGGAGGCCACCTGCACCAAGGCCGACATCCACGAGCGGGACGAGGCATATCTGGCCGCCTGCCGGGAGAGCGCGGAGCTTATCGTCGCCCTGTACGGCTGGGAGAAGATCGATTGCAGTCAGGACGGTCAGATCCGGACGGTGGAGGACATCCACCGGGAGGTGCTGGCCCGGGTAGAGGATCTGCTTGTCCTGTAAGAGATGAGGGAAAAAGGGGCGGTGTCCGCCCCGGGATTTTCCCTCCGTATGTTCTCAACAGGAGCAGCAGGAGTCGCCGCCTCTGCAGGAGCAGTCGCTGCTGCCGCTGTTTCCGCAGCAGCAGAAAAGCAGCAGCAGGATCACGATGAGCCAGATGCAGGAGCAGTTGTTACTGTCAAAGGACATTTTTTTCACCTCACTTACCTGATGGTACAGTATTGTATGTGCAGAATGGGGAAATTGGAACTTGTCCGGCTTATATTACAGAGAAATTGCAGAAAGGATGCCAATATTATGGATGATAACAAGCGTTTTGATACGCAGGGCTGGGACGCCGAGGAGGTGCACCAGAAGATCATACAGCAGGCGGAGGACGACGGCACGCCGGCAAACGGGAAAAAGAGAAAGCACCGCAGAAAAAAATTCAACTGGGCGATTTATGTGACCGCAGTGGTGCTGGGTTCCATGCTGCTGGCGGGCATCGGCTGGGTGCTGGCCAACGATCTGTGCGCCCTGGATAAGGGCAACGAGACCTATACAGTGACCATCGAGGAGGGAGACGGCGTTTTCGCCATTGCAGGGAAGCTGAAAGAGGCCGGGCTGATCCGGCTGAAGGGCTTTTTTGTGCTCTTTGAGATCGTCACTGGGGCGAAAAACGACATCGATCCCGGCACCTATGAGCTGAGCACGGACATGGACTACCGGAGCCTGGTTCACAATATGTACGATCCGGAGGCCGAGCGCCGGGCACAGGAGGGGCTGGTGCTCATTACCATTCCCGAGGGCTACACAGTGCAGCAGATCGTGGATCTGCTGGCTGAAAACGGCATCGCCACCAAGGAGGAGCTGGTGGATGCCGTGTCCAACTTCGACTTCGGCGAGGAATATCCGTTTATCGACAAGGAGCTTACCGGGCAGATCAACCGGCTGGAGGGCTATCTGTTCCCCGATACCTACGAATTCTCCAAGAAGAAGTCGGCGGTGTATGCCATCGACACTATGTTAACGAACTTCAATAATCGGGTCAGCGGCGATCTGCTGGCTCAGATCCAAAGCAGCAAATACTCCCTCAAGGAGATTGTGACTATGGCTTCACTTATCGAGAAGGAGGCCGTTGCCGACTACGAAGAGCGCACCAATGTGGCGTCGGTGCTGTATAACCGCCTGAATAATCCGGACGGGGAGACCGCGGGGCTGCTGCAGGTAGACGCCACCATCGACTACGCACTGAAGCTGGCGGGAAAAGACAGATCCGAATTCTCCACCGAGCTGGACAGCCCCTATAACACCTATAAGAACAAGGGGCTGCCGGTGGGGCCCATCTGCAACCCCAGTCTGGCGGCCATCCGGGCGGCGGTGAATCCCAGCGACACCAACTACTTCTACTATGCCCTGGGCAAGGACGGCGTGCACCACTTCTTCCGCACCTACAATGAGCATCTGGCCTTTGTCAACAGTGACATGTACGCTCCCGAATGATGAGAAGGAAACCAGAGCTTTTGGTCCCGGCGGGGGACATGGAAAAACTGAAAATGGCGGTGCTGTATGGGGCGGATGCCGTGTATCTGGCGGGGACAGCCTTTGGAATGCGCGCCTTTGCAGGAAATTTCACACCGGAGGAGCTGCCCGGGGCGGTGCACTTTGCCCACGAGCACGGGGTGGCCGTTCACGCCACGGTGAACACCATGCCCCGCTGGCAGGAGGCGGAGCAGCTGCCGGCCTATCTGGAGCAGCTGGATGATGCCGGAGTGGATGCGCTGATTTTAGCGGATCTGGGGGCCTTTACCCTGGCGGGGAAATATGCGCCCCACTGCCAGAGGCACATCAGCACCCAGCAGTCCGTGGCCAACCACATCTGCGCCCAGGCGTGGTACGACCTGGGAGCTACCCGGGTGGTACTGGCCCGGGAGGTGAGTCTGGAGGAGATCCGCGCCATTCGGGAGAGGGTCTCCCCGGAGCTGGAGCTGGAGGCGTTCTGCCATGGGGCTATGTGCGTGTCCTATTCCGGGCGGTGTCTGCTCTCTAACTACATGACCGGGCGGGACTCCAACCGGGGCGCCTGTGCCCAGCCCTGCCGCTATCAGTACACCCTCATGGAGGAAAAGCGGCCGGGAGAGTATTTCCCCGTGTTCGAGGACGAAAAGGGAACGTATATCCTCAATTCCCGGGACATGTGCATGGTCGACCATCTGGGCGATCTCATGGATGCCGGGGTGGACTGCCTGAAGATCGAGGGGCGGGCTAAATCGGCTTACTATGCCGCCATCGTGGCCGGGGCGTACCGCCATGTGCTGGACGATGTGGCCGCCGGGCGGCCTGCAGATCCGGTGTGGCGGGACGAGGTGGAGCATGTGAGCCACCGGCATTACTCCACGGGCTTTTTCTACGGCCAGCCGGGGCAGTATTTTGAAAACTCCCGCTACATAAGGGAGTGGCAGATCTGTGCCGTAGTGCTGCACTGTGAAGCGAATGGCCTTACCACGCTGAGCCTGCGGAACAAGTTCCGGGCAGGGGATCGGGTGGAGATCGTGGGGCCGGACACGAAGCCCTTTGAGATGACTGTGCCTATGATGGAGGATATGGAGGGCCAGGCTCTGGAGGAACCGAGAACGCCGCAGATGGAATTTAAAATGCAGCTGCCGCGGCCGGTGCCGGAGATGAGCTTTGTGCGCCACGCGGTGGATCTCAGCGGAAAATGAAATAGAGTACAAAGGGGAGCGTGTGCAAATTTTGCACACGCTCCCCTTGCTTATATGAATCAGCCTTTGCCTGTGGCGGCGTACAGCGCGTCCGAAAGGCGGGCGTAGTCCGCCAGGCTCAGCCGCTCGCCCCGGATGTCGGCGGGCAGGCCGCAGCCTTCTATGATTTGCGCCAGCTCCTGCTTGGGCAGGGAAAAGCCCGTTTGCAGGGAGTTCACCAGGGTCTTGCGCCGCAGGGCGAAGCCCGCCCTCACCGTCCGCCAGAGCAGGGGCTCCGACTGCACCGAGACCGGGGGCTTTTCCCGGGTAATGCAGCGGATCACCGCCGAGGTCACCTTGGGCATGGGCAGAAAGCAGGTGTTCGGCACGGTGAACAGCAGCTCCGGCTCCGTATAGTACTGCATCAGCAGAGAAAAGGCACCGTAGTCCCCTGTGCCGGGCCGGGCGCAGATGCGCTGGGCCACTTCCTTCTGGATGAGAACGGTCATAGATGTGAAGCACCCGGCCCTTACGCAATTTGTGAGCAGAGGGGTGGTGATGTTATAGGGCAGGTTGGCGCACAGAATGGGGCGCAGGCCGGAGAAATGCTCTGCCACCAGGGCGGGGAGATCCTGCTTCATAATATCCCCCGGCAGGAGGGTGAAATTGTCAAAGCCGGCCATGGTCTCCGCCAGCACCGGGTAGAGCCGGTGATCCAGCTCCACGGATACTACCTTTCCGGCCCGGCGGCAAAGCTCCTGTGTCAGGGGGCCGATGCCGGGGCCTATCTCCAGTACGCCGGTGTACTCGTCCGCGCCGCTGGCATCCGCCGTGTCCCGGGGCACCCAGTCCTCAATGAGGAAATTCTGCCCCATGCTCTTGCTGAAGCGGAACCCGTGGCGCAGAAGCAGCGTCTGTATATCGTTTCGGTTGCACAGATCCATCCCTGTACCTCCTGATTTTTTTCATAGTATAGCACAGTTTTGCCCCGCCGTAAAGGAAAAAGGCCATTGACAAAAGGGGAGAAAGAGTATACTATATAGGAAAAGTAAGAAAAGTAATACTAATAGGAGGGCGAAATGGGATTTAAGAAGGACAATGAGCGATACTACATGGCCTCGGTGCGGCTGGGGCCCAAGGGGCAGATCGTTATCCCCAAGGACGTGCGGGAGATGTTCGGTCTGGATGTGGGGGATCAGTTGGTGCTGCTGGCGGACCGGAAAAAGGGCATCGCCTTGCAGACCACCGATAAGCTCAACCCCATGATGCGCCGGGTATTTGAGGAAACGGAAGCAGAGGAGGCGGGGGAATGAACGCCATGGATATTCGGGGACTTTATAAAAAGTACCCGGCTTTTACCCTGGATCATGTGTCATTTTCCGTGCCCCAGGGGGCGGTGGTGGGATTCATCGGCCGCAACGGCGCGGGAAAGAGCACCACAATCAAATCCATTCTGGGGCTGGTGCATCCGGACGCGGGAGAGGTGGAGATCCTGGGGCGGAATTTTGCCGCGGATGAGAAATTCATCAAGGAAAATATCGGCGTGGTCCTGGGCGGCATCGACTTCTATCCTAAAAAGAGAATTGCCGTTCTCACCGATGTGACACGGCGGTTTTACGAAAACTGGGAGGAGGAGAAATACCGCCACTATATGCAGCTGTTTGCCATTGACGAGAGCAAGCGGGTGGATCAGCTTTCCAGCGGCATGCAGGTGAAGTACATGATTGCCCTGGCCCTGAGCCACAATGCCAGGCTCCTGATCCTGGATGAGCCCACCAGCGGGCTGGACCCCGTGTCCCGGGACGAGCTGACGGAGCTGCTGGGCCGCATCGCCGCAGATGGACAGCGCAGCGTGCTCTTCTCCACCCATATTACCTCGGATCTGGAGAAATGCGCCAGCCACATCGCCTTCATCAAGGAGGGCCAGATGCAGTACACTGGCACGCTGGAGCAGTTCCGGGCCCATTACGACTATTTGCGGCAGGGAGAGAAGGAGCTGACCCTGGAGGATATCATCGTTGCCGTGGAAAGGAGACCTCTGGATGAAAACGCTATTATATAAGCAGCTGCGGCTGGTATGCCACCCCATGACACTGGTATTCTGCCTGTTTGGAGGGATGATCCTGATCCCCAACTACCCCTACTCGGTGACGTTTTTCTATGTGACACTGGGGCTATTCTTTACCTTCCTGAATATGCGGGAGCAGAAGGACGTCTACTACTCGGCGCTGCTGCCCATCCGCAAACGGGACACGGTGCGCGCGGCGGTGGTGTTCACGGTGCTGGTGGAGGTGCTGTCGGTGGTCATTACAGGGCTTTTCTGCTTGCTGTCGGCAAAGCTCCAGCCGGGCAAGGACAACGCCGTGGGGATGGACGGAAACCTCATGCTCCTGGGCGTGGGCTTCCTGCTCTACGGTGTGTCCAATCTGGTGTTTTTCATCAGTCTGTACCGCAGCGGGTACAAGGTGGGTGCGGCGTATCTCAAGGCGAACCTTGCCATGTGGCCGCTGATGCTGGCAGCGGAGGCATCGGTGCATGTTCCGGGTCTTGCGTGGCTGAATCGGGTGGATGCACAGGCCAATCTGCGGCAGCTGCCTATTCTGCTGGCGGGAATGGCGCTGTTTGCGGTATTGACGCTTTTGGCCTACCGTCGGGCGGCGCAGCTATATGAAAGGGTCGACCTGTAAAGAGTCATCCCTGTCATTCCGAGGAGCGAAGCGACGTGGGAATCCGTGATATTCATAGTGTAAACCTGTGTAAAATACAAAAAATATATATTTTGGAGACGGATTGCCACAGCCAGTGTGCGCACTGGCTTCGCAATGACAGACCTTATAACAGCAAAAGCGGAGCCCTTCCGGACTCCGCTTTTGCTAAAGAAAGGGGATAAAGAATGAAAAAGAGAGAATATCTATGAAAAAGCCTTGCGGCTGAGTTGGTAGCCTGCCCTTGGAAAAACGGGTGGGCAGCGACCCGGGACTTTGCTTGGAAAGCTTGTGTTTTCTTTTGCTTGTCCTTACTATACAGGGGAAATCTTAAAAAAACCTCAAAAAAGTAAGAACAAACTGAGAACAAACTGCTAAAAAAATATGAAAAAGCCCTGTGCAGGACGTTCATCGGTGCACAGGGCTTATCAATTCAGGAGAGCCAGCACTCACGGCTGGAGGGTGAAGGTCATGGTTACGGGATTGTGGTCGGAGTAGGCAAAGCCGGTGTCGATAACAGTAGCAGAGCTGACGGTCACGTTATCCGACACCAGGAAGCCGTCCACCGTGACCACATACTGCCCACTGTGGTAGGGGGCGTCGGCGTTGCGGCAGCTGGGGACGGGGTTATCCTGATCCAGGGGGGCTACCTTGGAGATGTTCTTTCCCTCGAACAGTTCGTCCGGCAGGGGCTGGGCCCAGGTGTAGTCCCCGGCACTGACACCGAAGACCTGATCGGAGCTGCCCAGCAGGTCCTTGTTGAAGTCGCCGCCGCAGATGCAGTAGTTGCCTTTTTCGTACTCACTCTGCATGTCGCTCAGGAGCATTTCCGCCTGCTGGTCAGCGATGACTCCATCGGAGGTGTAGGCGGACAGATGGACGGCGTAGAGCACCAGCTCCTTGCCGTTTTCCATGGGGACGCGGCTGACGGTGTAGCACCGGTCCAGATCCACCAGCTTCATCACGCCCGTCTCAATAGGCAGACTGCGGCGCAGGGAGGAGACGATGGGTGCGGAGGAGAAGGTCATCAGTCCCGAAACAGAGGAGCCGTGGGGCTGGGTCAGGGGCCAGAAGAGGAAGGGGGAGTCGTAGTTCTGCCCCCAGACGGAGCTGTAGCCGGGCAGGGCCTGGCGCAGGGTATCGGCTTCGTTCCGGTGGTAGCTGCGGGTGGAATCGGTGTCTACCTCCTGGACAAAGTAGAAATCCGCCTGCCGAGCCTTCAGCGTCTGGGCGATGTGGGTGAGATTTTCATCCAGCCGCTCCTTGGACCAGGCCCAGGACTCCGAGCCTCCGTCCATGAAAAAGCTGTAATCGTCCTCGTAGGCTCCGAAGCCTATGTTATAGGACACCACGGTGTAGGGAACGCCCGTTTGGGCCGAGGATGCGGCAGTGCCCTGGGCTGTAAGAGTGAGATTGTCCTCAATGCGATGATAGTCCAAAAACACATAGGCCACATAGCCCAGAACCAGGATCACGAGAGCCAGCAGTACACAGCCGGCGATCTTCAACGCTTTTTTCATGGGATTCTCCTTCCGGTGGGGGGTAGTTTACTTTTTATGTAAATTATATTATAATCCATCTATCCCCATTTGAAAAGAGGAATTGTTTTGAGAAAACTGGTGATCCGTTTCAACGCGCCGGCCACGCTGACATTTGCCCTGCTGGCTCTGGGCGCACTGCTGCTGGGGCAGACCTTCGGCAGCGCCGTGACCACGAAATACTTCTGTGTGTACCGCTCATCCCTGGCAGATCCGCTGACATACCTGCGGTTTTTCACCCATGTGCTGGGGCACGCGGATTACTCCCACTATATGGGTAACATGCTGCTGCTTTTGCTGGTGGGGCCGCCGCTGGAGGAGAAGTACGGCTGGAAAAAAATGGTGTGGTTTATGCTCATCACGGCCCTGGTCACGGGGCTGGTGCAGTTTATTTTCTTCCCCCACAGCGCCCTGCTGGGAGCCAGCGGTATCGTATTTATGATGATCGTGCTGTCCTCCTTTACGGAGAGTAAGGGCGGCGGGATCCCCATTACACTGATTCTGGTGGTGATCTTCTACCTGGGCGGGGAGATCATCGACGGCCTGAAGGGGGCGGATAATGTGTCTCAGCTGACCCATGTGGTGGGCGGCGTACTGGGTATGATCTTCGGCTTCCTCTATCGGGGCGGCCGGAGACGGTGAGAGATGATTCTGCCCATTTGCTGCGCCGGGGCGCTGCTGGCGGAGGATCTTGTGCTGCGGGCATGCGCTCGGCGGGGCAAGCTGAACGGAACACTGCTGGGAGGACAAGTCCGGCTGGAGATGCTGGAAAACCGCGGCATGGCAGGCGGCGCGCTGAAGAACCGTCCCCGGCTGGCCCGCGTGCTGTCCTGCGGGGGGCTTTTAGCGGCGATGATCCTGTGCAGAGGGGAACTTTTGCACGGGCAGGGAGCGAGCTGCTGGGGTGCGGCGCTGCTGTGCGCTGGAGGTGCGGGCAATGTGCTGGAGCGGCTGGTGTGGGGCCGTGTGACGGACTACATACGCTTTCCCAGGCTGCCGGGTATGCGGCTGGGGCGGCTGGTATGGAATCTGGCGGACTTTATGCTGCTGGCTGGGGCGCTGCTGCTGGCGGCGGGCGGCTTACAATGAAAAAAGGAGCAGACTATGACGGACTATTTTTCCGTGCGATTGACGAATGACGAAATACGGGGCATCAGCTCCATCGGCCTGGCCCACATGGGGGACGGGGTGTATGAGCTGCTGGTGCGCACTTGGCTGTGCGCCCATGGGAAGGCCACGGGCAAGGGTCTGCACCGGGCCACGGTGGCCCTGGTATGCGCCCCGGAGCAGGCCCGCCGGGCCCAGAGGATATTGCCGACGCTGACAGAGGAGGAGCAGGAGGTCTTTCGCCGGGGGCGCAACGCCCATGTCCACTCTATCCCTCAGCACGCCAGCCGGGCCGAATACCAGCAGGCCACGGCCCTGGAGGCGCTGTTTGGCTGGCTGTATCTGCACGGCCGACGGGAGAGGATCAACGAGCTGTTTTGCCGGATGATGGAGGAGTGAAGTCATGGCATTGGACGCAATTTGCCTGCAGGCGGTGGTCCGGGAGATCGCGCCGCAGGTGGAGGGACTGAAAATTGAAAAGATCCAGCAGCCCGCCCGGGATCAGGTGATCCTGCTGCTGCGGGGCAGCCGGCGGCTGCTGCTGTGCGCCTCGGCCAATCAGCCCAGGATGAACCTGACGGAGGTGCTGCGGGACAACCCCAGCCAGCCGCCTATGTTCTGCATGCTGCTGCGCAAGCATTTGTCCGGCGGGCGCATTTTATCCGTGCGGCAGGAGCCTATGGAGCGGGTGGTGACGCTGGAGATCGAGGCCATGAACGAGCTGGGGGAGATGGGGCAGTTTTCCCTGGTGCTGGAGGCTATGAACCGGCACTCCAACCTGATCCTGTGCGACGGGGAGGGCCGGATACTGGACTGTATGCGGCGGGTGGACTTTGAGATGAGCCAGCAGCGGCAGGTACTGCCGGGGCTGTTTTACCATCTGCCGCCCCGGCAGGAAAAACAGCCGCCGCTGGATATGGAGGAGCAGGAGTTCCGCATGCTCTTGCAGTGCGCGGCCCCGGAGGCCCAGGCGGACAAGTGGCTGCTGGACACCTTCACGGCGATCTCCCCCCTGTGGGCAAGAGAGCTGGCCTACCGGGCCGGGGGCAGCACGGACTGCCTGCTGGAGACGGCGGCGGAGCGGCTGTGGGAGGAATTTTCCGCCTGGCAGGCTCTGGCGCGGCGGGGAGATTTCCAGCCCACAGTCATAGAGCGGGGCGGCAAGCCCATGGATTTTACATTTGCGCCGGTGCGGCAGTATGAGACGGCTTGCGGCGTGCGCAGGGCGGAGAGCTTTTCCGGTCTGCTGGATCAGTTCTATGCCCAGCGGGAGCAGGCGGACCGGGTGCGGCAGAAGGGGCAGGATCTGCAGAAGGCAGCGGCCAACGCCCGGGACAGACTGCGTCGGAAGCTGGCCATGCAGGAGCAGGAGTATCACAAGACCCGGGACCGGGATGCGCTGCGGATCAGCGGAGAGCTTATCACGGCCAACCTCTACCGTATGGAGCGGGGAATGGCCAGGCTGGAGGCGGAGAACTATTATGAGGAGGGCTGTCCCAGAGTGGTCATCCCTCTGGATGTGCGCCTGTCCCCCCAGGAGAACGCCGCCAAATACTTTAAGCGCTACAGCAAGGCTAAGACGGCGGAGAAAATGCTCTCCCAGCTCATGGCCCAGGGCAGGGAGGAGCTTGCCTACCTGGAGAGCGTGGTACAGGAGATCAGCCAGGCGGAGAGCGAACAGGACTTTAACGACATCCGCGCCGAGCTGACAGAGGGCGGATATATCCGGGGCCGGGGCAAAAAGCAGCCAGGCTTCCAGAGAAAGTCGGAGCCCAGACGCTTCCGGACAGACACGGGGCTGCTGATTTTGGTGGGCCGCAGCAACCGGCAGAATGACAAGCTCACCACCAAAACAGCGGAGCGGGGTGACTGGTGGTTCCACACCCAGAAGATCCACGGCAGCCATGTGATCCTCTGTACCGGCGGCAGTGAGCCGGACGAACAAAGCATTTTGCAGGCGGCACAGCTGGCGGCGTACTACTCTCAGGGCCGGGACAGCGGCAAGGTGGCGGTGGACTATACGCCGGTGAAATATGTAAAGAAGCCGGCGGGAGCCCGGCCCGGCATGGTGGTCTACACCACCTACCGCACCGCCGTGGTAGAGCCGGAGGAGGAACTGGTGCGGAGACTGGCGGTGAAATAAATCGGAATAATTTGCCTTTTGCCGGAGAAATCATTTGAATTTTTCCAAATTTTTCCGACAGTCTAAGCGGACGTCCTATGGGACGTCCGCTCGAGACTGTCGATAAAGTGGTATACTTGCGATACCGGTAAGGAAGGGTGTGTGAGGGAAACCCAAGAAGGGTGTCCCTCG
>ERZ1106963.1927-NODE-1927-length-22675-cov-4.558311_pt1 | contig 22675 bp, 19 predicted proteins | sample MGYA00403681_ERZ1106963 | MGnify/ENA primary metagenome ERZ1106963 (study PRJEB35170, sample SAMEA104062407) | human gut metagenome | biome: human gut; feature: human-associated habitat; material: faeces | place: Denmark | collected 2012-05-03 ...
GGTCAATGACTACTTTAAGTTTTTGATCAATTAGGGTCTGACTGCTGTAACAGCGCCCCTTTATATTTAAATTATAGCATACGCTCCGGCTTTGTCAAGGCGACAGGGCTGGAGCTTTTTATTCGATTTTCCATGCCTTCACCTGCTCCAGATATTCTTTCCGCTCTGCCAACGCACTCACCTCGCCGTTATAGTGTTCCCATTATAGCGCGCGTTATGACGTTCACCAAATTATATTCCGATTTCGGAATATAATTTTATTTTTCTCGTATGTAATCCGATTTGGGAATGTTTTCGCAGAAGACGGCGTCCTGTAACCGCAAGATTTCAATCATCATTATAATCTGTGCCCGCAAGATTTGCCAAAGGCTGATTACGGAAGCCGTAATCGGTCGTGCGAAGGCGGTCTTCAACTGCTCAGCGCCTCAATCTCCCGCTGCGCGTTCCGCAGCGCCGTGTCGATATCCTTCTGCCCGGTCACGCTCTGCCGGAAGGCATCGCACAGGATTTCCTGCTCCCTGCTGGTATCCCGATACGCGCCGACCGCAGTTTCCCGATCCAGATATACCATCGGGTCCAGATACGCGCCGTAAAAGCTGTTCCGGTAGATCTCCTCCACCTCGCTGTCCAGATATGCAGGCATCATCTGCTCCGCCGCCATGATCTTCGCACCCTCGGCCCCCGCCGCAAAGCGGATGAACTCCCACGCCAGCTCCTGCTGCTGCGAGGAACGGCAGATGCCCATGCCGGTCTGGATAACGGTTTCGCTGCTCTTCTGGTCCTCCGCCCAGGCCGGCGCTTCCGTCACGCCCCAGCGAAAATTAAACCGCCCTGCCCGATAGTCGGTCATCAGGTAATTCAGATACCACGTACCGCCGATGTACATGCCGTACTGCCCCAGTTCAAAGCACTGCTGCTGTATATCCTGCGCGATGCAGGTGCTGTACTGCGGCATGCACCGTTCCTGCTGCATCTGCTGTACCCAGCCGATGATCTGCCGCATGCTTTCCGCATTATCATAACCGCCGTTTTTTCCCGTTGCAAGCCACTGAATATCCATCGGCAGCGACATCATCGCGTACTCGCCCTCGCTCAGGCTGCTCTGCATCTGCTGCGCCAGTTCGTGCACCTGCTCCCATGTCAGCCGCTCCTTCGGATACGGAATGCCTGCCCGGTCAAACAGCTCGCAGTTGTACAGCAGCACATAACGATCCCGTCGGTAGGGAATTCCGTACTGATGTCTGTCAAACTGCATCTGCACCAGCTCCGCGCTGTCCCGCAGGTCATGTCCGCACTGCGCGAGCAGTTCGTCGAGCGGCTGCGCAATGCCGTATTCATACAGCTTGTACAGCGAGTCCATCGTACGGCAGAGAAACACATCGGTCTGCCTGCCGCTCAGCAGCCGCGCCTGCATTTTCTGGTCGTAGTAGGCATCCGGATAGCTGACCACCTCGACCCGCACATCGGGATGGCTGTCCTCAAACGCCCGTATCAGCTTCCAGTCATAGCTGGTCTTGTCGTAGTCCCACAGCACCACGGTAAGCATTGTCCTGCGCGGGACATCTGTGATATTGCTCTGCGCGGTGCAGCCGCACAGAGCGAGCAGCGCCGCCAGCAGCAGCAGTCCTTTTTTCCGCAACGCTATCCCTCCCGACGCTGGTTTTTGAACTCGACGGGTGTCATGCCCGTGACCCTCTTGAAAATACGGCTGAAATAGAATTTATCCTCATAGCCAACCATCTGTCCGACGCGGTACACCTTCGCATCCGTGAGCAGCAGCAGTTCCTTCGCCCGCTCGATTCGGTACTCCATCAGCAGCTCGGTATAGCTTTTCCCGGTAAACTTCTTGAGCAGCGTGCTGAAATACGACGGATTCAGGCTGACCGCCCGTGCCGCCTCCTGCAGGGACGCTGCTTCGCGGTAGTGCGCCGCGATCCAGTCCTGCGCCATGCCGACGATCTTCGCACCGCCTTTTTCGCTCTCTCGAAGGAGAAAATCAGACAGATCCTGCCGGAGCGCGTCAAGCCATGCGATTACCTCGCCCAGCGTTTCCATGTGCAGCAGCTCCTCATAACTGCGGCAGCTGTTTGTCAGAACCGTGCGTATCGGCAGTTCATTGCGCTCGAAATGCTCCTGCACAATATACAGCAGCTCGAGCGCGATCGCACGCACAGTGGAACGGCTGAGCGCCAACCGCTGCATATCGGTTTTGAGCCGCGCAAACACTCGCTCCAGCTCCTCCGGCGTGCCGGAAATCAGAATTTCGCTGAGCTCCGCACGCACACCGGACAGGCTGTAGCTGTCCTGCCTCGTCTGCTCCATATCCTGCCGCCACAGCAGCACACCGTCATGCGATGCATAAAACCGCTGCGACACGGCTGCATTTGCCCGCCAGAATGCCTCCTTGATGCCGGCGCCGCCCGGCTGCATGCTGCTGCCGACCAGCACCGTACACGAGAGCTCCAGATATTCATGCAGCATTTTGCGCAGCCTCTTCGCCAGCCGCAGAACCGCCTCGTCCGGCGCCGGCACCGGCGCAGTCAGCAGGACATCAAACTCACCGGTACGCCCGGAAAAACAGTAGCCGCAGCAGACATCGCTGACGATCTCCTCCGTGATGTTAACGACCGAAATACGCAGCGTCTGTATCTCCTCTGCGGTGGCTTCCTCAAAGCGGTACACCTCGCCCACCTTGATTACCATGCAGTACACCGGACGGCCCTCCAGATGAATCTCCAGTTCACGCATGGACTGCTCCAGCTGCTGTCCGTTCATGTAGTAATTAGAAACCACATCCCACAGAAAATTTTGACGCAGCAGCGCACGGCTCTTCTCGTCGTCACCAGAAAACAGCGGCGAGGCGGCAGCATTCTCCGCAGCAATGGCGCGCAGGCTGTGCAGCAGCTCCTCCGGATTGAGGTTCAGCTTGAGCAGATAGTCCCGTGCGCCCAGCTTGAGCGCCTGCTTGACCAGTTCGAACTCGTCGTAGCTGCTCAGCACCAGAATTTCCGGCGGCGTGCTCTGCTGCCGCAGCTGACGGATGAGCTCGATGCCGTCCATGCCCGGCATTTTGATATCAGTAATGACGATGTCCGGCTTCTTTTCCTGTACGAGCTGCATCGCCTCCAGTCCGTTCGCCGCCTCCCCGACCAGAACGAAGCCGTTTTCTTCCCAGTTAATGACGGTTTTAAGTCCAATGCGAACCATCGTGTCGTCATCCGCGATCAGTATGCGCGGTTTTCTCATTTGCTCTCCCCCATTTCCCGCAGGTGTACCGTCACACAGGTACGAACGTGCTCCTCGCTCTCAAAGGACAGTCCGCAGTCCTCGCCGTACAGCATGCGCAGACGTTCATCCACATTGTGAACGCCGATGCTGCCCTGCGTCACCTGTTCATGACGCTGAAGGCGCTGTAAGATCTCCGGCGGAATACCTGCTCCATCGTCCTCAACAGAGATGTAGATCTCCCGCTTTTCTCTCCATGCCGTCAGACGGATCGTGCCGCCGTGATGCGGCGCGGCTTCAATGCCATGCAGAATGGCGTTTTCGATGAGCGGCTGAAGCAGAAAGCGCTGAAGCCGCAGATCGAGCAGGCTCTCATCCTGCACATCGACCTCATATTCAATGTTCCCCTTGTAGCGGATATTCTGAATATAGATATACTGCTCCAGCAGAGCCAGCTCCTCCCGCAATGTGATCTGCTCCTCTGCCTTGCTCAGGCTTGACCGCAGGATGCTGCCCAGCGCCTCCGTCATATTCTGAATACCGCGTGACCCCTGCATGACCGCCATCATCTTGATCGAATTGAGTGTATTGTAAATGAAATGCGGATTGATCTGCGCACGGAGCATACGGACCTCGGCCTTGCGTTTTTCCTTTTCCTGCTGTACGCGGCTGTCCAGCAGCGCACGGATATCGCCCTGCATCTGCTCGATGCCCTGCTCCAGCCGGGCATATTCCTGCACGCTGTCGCGCGGCAGCGCACAGTCGAACTGCCCCTGCGCAATACGGTCTACCGCGTCCGCCATGCTCCGTATCGGCTGCACCAGCCGCTCCGCGAACACGGATGCCAGAATAAGCGCCAGCAGCAGCGCCAGCGCACCGACTACCACGAACGCCTGCAGCAGAATGCTGCGCTGCTGCGCAAACTCGTAGGTCGATACCGCTTCTACAATGCACCAGTCATATACGCTCGAGCTCCTCTTGAAAAACTGGTACGGTGCATCCCGCAGCCTGTGTTCCTCATTCATCGCCATGCGGCGCAAATCCTGTTCTGTATGGGCCGACAGCCTTTTCCAGCCGTCGCTGCGCACGACATACGAGTCGGTCGTATCGACCAGACAGAACGCTGTGTTCTTCTGACCGAGCAGCGCATCACCGATATTGGTCAGCACGGCTTCGCGCAGCAGGATGACAAGATAACCGGCGGTTCTGCCGGTGGTCTCATCGATAATACGGCGGCTATACGGCAGTACGGTCTCATACTGGCTGAACCGGCACGGATTATCTGCGCCGCTGCCCCAGCAGGCAATGCCGCCGTCTGCGAAAAATGCGTCGCTGCAAAAAGCACGGTACACCGCATCCCGATCGACCAGCGCCGCCTCCTTGCCGCGTCGGATATCCAGACCGTTTTCTCCGATCAGATAAAGCGACAGAATATCCTCCGTAACCGTTACGAACTGAAACTGCTCGTCCAGCATGGATGCAACCGCCATTGTCTCCGTCGGAGCAAATGGATCATCTGCCAGCATCAGCGCGCGTATCTGCCCATTCTGACAGATCTGGTTTGCGAACTCCTCCACGCGCATCGCATTTTCCTCGATCTTTTCAATCGCATACTGCAAATTCTTCGTGTTCTCCCGCTCGAGATTGTTCCGCAGCACACGCTGCTCGGAGACGAAATAGTACGCACTGAATATCAGGCACACCAGAACCGCAGCCAGCATGAAAAACAAAAACAGCTGCTGCTTCATAGTCGGTTTTGTCCGGCGGATTTTCATGGCTGCACCTCCGTGAGTTGATGGACTTATTATAGCACATCCGGGGCGGAAAACGAAAGAGCAGACCCTGCCTGCTGGCAGGGTCTGCATGCAAATGAGAGGGGAAATTTACGGATTGTAAACGAGTGTGCCGTCTGTATTGCGGCTGTAGTGGCTCAGCCAGTTATTCCATACGCGTGCGGAGTGCTCGGGCATGGTAGCGTGCGGCATGTAATCTACGATTTCCGCCTGTACCATCGGAACGCCATTCTTCTCACAGGTCATGGTGTACCAGCGGCCGGACTTCGTAAACGCGCCGCCGTTCTGCCAGTCAAGGCTGCCCTTGGTTTCATTACTGCCGTTGATCTTGCTCCAGTCCAGAGAATCGGTGCAGCCATTCAGCGCAAACCAGTCGCTCAGCGTCTTGCCGGAGGAATTTTCCTCTGCCAGCGGAACCGGGCAGATTGCCCATTCGGTGCCGCCTTCGGTACCTGCTGCCATGTAAACCGGAACGCCCGGGTAGCTGCCCTTTGCCTTGGCCGCTTCTGCCTGCTCAAATACAGCTGCGTTGAAGATGAAACCGGACAGCGGTGCAACTGCCGCGAACATCTCCGGCTCATTCAGCGCCAGTACGTGCGTCATCTGAGAGCCCCAGGAATGACCGGTTGCATAAACTCGGCCGGTGTCGATAGAATAGTGTTTCTTCAAATCGTCCAGCATGTACTTGAAGAATTCGATTTCGTCCATGCGGGTCGGGTCCATTGCAATATTCCATGCGGGGAACGGTGCATTGCCGTTTTCGGAAATGCTGCCCGGGATTGCCGACGGGAATACAACGATGAAGCCCTTTTCTTCCGCGACCTTGTGCCAGTCGGTCTGACCAGCGTAAACGCCGCCGTTCAGCGTGTAGCCATGGTTTGCAAAGACGACCGGTGCCTTCTGCTGTACGTGCTGCGGTACATATACATACCACTCGCGCATCCAGCCGCCGACTTTTTCGTAATGACGGGTCATATGAAGGTCTGCGATCGGGTCCTTGGTAACGCGCAGGTCACCGCCCGGGTCTGCCATCCAGCGGCGTACGCCGAACAGGAAGTCATTCCAGATCGTGCTCTCCGTGTTTTTCGGAGCGCTCTCGCTCGTCCAGATGCGGTACGCTGCGGTATCGCGGTTGATCTTGTACGCATCCTCGTCTGCGGTCCAGTCTGCCGAGCGGGTATACTTGGTGATATTGCCGTCTACCTTGTCACTCTCGGTGATATGATCTGCAGTCTTCCAGTATGCCAGTGCGTTTGCATTGTCTGCATCCGTGCCGATCATCCATACCGGAAGCGGCAGCGTGCTCTTCGGGATCGTGCTCTTGCGGGTGGAGGACTCCTTATCATTGTAACCGTTCAGGCTGGAGGCCATCTTCGCACCGTTTTCTGCAATCCAGTCAGCATCAACCGAACCGGCATCAACTGTGGCCAGACCTGCCCATACGGCTGTCTGATCCATAGCCGCCATCTGCGCGATGGTGCCGCCTTCGCCGTAGCCTACCATGTAGTTTTTCGCCTCATGGATGCAGTACATCGTGCGGCCGGAGGCTGCTGCATAAACCTTGTTCACGTAGTCAATATCTGCTGCGCGTTCTGCAGCACTCGTGCCGTAGGTCAGGCCATCCAGATAGATTACGATGAACTTTTCCTGCTGCTTGGTCCAGTCTGCATCGATTGCCTGCGTATCCGTGCTGTCCGCAAGCGCCTTCCATTCGTCGAACTTGCTCTCGCCCTTGTTCGGCAGAACAAATACGCCTGCGCAGGATTCGCGTGCGCCTTCCGGGACATAAGAGGTAAAGGTGCGGGTTTCACCGTTAGCCAGTGTTACGGTTTCCGTGTGCTCGCCGGTGTACAGCGTTGCATACGGCTTTGCCGGGTCGATGTATGTGCGGACTACGACCGTGTATTTCTTCTCGGTGGTGCCGTCCTTTGCAGTTACCTTGACCGTGAAGTTAGTCAGACCGTTCTTGAGCTTGCCCACATAAGCCTTGCCCGATGCTGCGGCTTCGCCGTTAATAGTGATCTTCGCGCCGGAGGAAGCTGCGGTCGGAACGATCTCGATCGAAGTCGTGTTCTCGTCCACCTCAGCGACAAAGCTGGTGGTGTTCTTGCGGGTCGGCTTAGTGCCGTCCGTCGGGTACTGCCAGTTTACATTGATGCCGAAATTCGGGTCGTTCCAGAGCAGGTTGCCCTTCTCGCCCTGCTTGTGTACGGACAGGTTGGACAGGTCTGCAATCTTGTTCTGATTGCCGTCGCGGTAGCCGTCGGACAGATAATTCTGCTTGTTGACATTGATGCCGACCCAGTTGATGTCCTTCAGGCGGTCGCCGACTACAACAGTCTTGGTGTTTTCCAGATATCCCTTAAAGCTGTCCAGCGTGCGCAGGGTCGGAGTCGCTGCACTCCAGCCTTCGTCAACGACCTTCTGCACCGCCGTCTGAAGATTGTCCAGATAGCCTGCCGTGCCGTCCAGTACAACGTCGTTGTGACCGGTGAGGATGCGCTTTACCGTGCCGAGGCTGTCAACGCGCTCCAGCGCGATCTGAAGCGAGGACAGGTAAACGTCCATCGAGTCCGCGAAGAACGTCGGGGACAGGTCTGCGAACTGCATCCAGAACGAGTCCGTGATGTGTGCGCGGTTGTTGCCGATCTGGTCGGTCGTGAACAGATTGCCGGTCGCGGCATCGAACAGCATGATGCCTGCCACCTGGTGTCCCGGCAGCTCGATTACATTAAATTTCGTGCCGCCCATGTCGTAAACGTCACCGTTTTTCAGCGTTGCCAGCTGTGCATCATAGGCTGCGCTTGCAGCGGCCTCATCTGCGAACATGCCGGAGGCTACGCCAAACTGCTTGACATAATCACGCAGCACCTCAATACCGCGCTCGTTGACATAAACCTTAGCGCCCAGATCCTTGTTTTCCTTGCACAGGAACTGATGCGTCATCTGCACGTGATCCGGATGCGGGTGACCGATGATAAGGTCGATCGGCTTGCCTGCGCCGACGATCTTTCGTGCGGTCTCGTACAGATTTGCCGCGTCCTCTGCATCAAAGTAACCGGCATCCAGAACCATTGCGCGGCCGGCGCCTTCTGCCAGATACATCTTATCGCTGTCGTAATCCTGAATGAGCGTTACGTTCGGAACGTCGCTGCCGTTCCAGTCCTTCGGTACGCCAACCTTCAGTTCGTGGTGCGGGATGCTGGTAACATCGTAGTTCCAGTTCGCTACACTGCTGGTCCTGCCGTTTTTCACCGCGACTGCCTTAACGTTATAGGTCTTGGTGACCGGGCCTTTCGCGCTTGCGGTCGGCTGGGTGATCTCGATCTGACGATACTGATAGGTATCAAACTTTTTGCTTGCTGTGGTCGGGACAGCTGCCTTGTCTGCACCTTCCGCGATCTCATAATAAATGTCCGCGCCGTCCTGTGCGGTCAGCGTGACGAAATAGGTCATGTCGTAATTGAATACGCCCAGGCTCTTGGAGGTCTCCTGACCCTTGGGGAGCGGATATGCGCTCGGTGCCGCAGGCGCAGACGAGCTGCCGCCCGAAGAACCGCCGGAGGAGCCGCCCGTGCTGCCGGTCGTCAGAGTAGAGTTGTGAATCTTGACCACCTTGCCGGTGATTTCGCAGCCGGTCGCCTTGACTTCGCCGGCCTTGCCGCCGAGAATGACCGTGCCGCTCAGCTTCGCCTTGTTCAGCGTCACGCCGGAGGCCTTGACGATGACAATGCCGGTGCCCTTGGGCGTTACCGTGCCGGACTCGGTGATGTAATCCGAAATCATGTTGTCGAGCAGCTTGACTACTTCTGCGCGGGTGATATTCGCCTGCGGCTCAAAGCGGTTGCCGCTGCGGCCTGCGATATAGCCGTTCTTTGCAAAAGCGGCTACGTTCGCCATCGCCCACGAGGAAATGCGGCTGTTGTCCGCAAAGCTCGTCGAGCTGCCGCCTGCCGTTACCGACAGCGCACGCGCCAGCATGCTGACAGCCTCTTCGCGGGTGATCTTGTCCTTTGGACGGACATTTTTTCCGTCGCCCTGCATCACGCCCGCCTGCGCCACACGCAGGATCGGGTCTTTGTAGTACGCATTATCCAGATCAGAGAATTTGTTCTCCGCCTTGGTCTGGTAATCCATTATGCGGTCTATGATAACCGCCATGTCTGCTCTTGTTATCGCACTGTCCGGTTCAAAGTCTCCATTGTGGCCTTGGATGACACCGCGGTCGCTCCAGCGGCTGATCGCATCCTCCGCCCAGTGCCCGCGCGTATCCGCAAATGATGCGGCAAGCGCTGACGGCAGCATCGTCAGCAGCATTGCCAGTGTAATAAACCATGCACAGATCCGTTTGCGTTTCATTTTCATTCTCCCTTCTTTACTCGTCATCGGCCGAATTTCATCGGCTTCCTGCTGCCATTATTGTACCGTGTCCGCGCCAAAGCGAAAATGAAGCAAAGCCAGAATTGTTGTGCGATCCGCAGGAGTTTGTTCTGACCCTGTTCGGTGTTGCACAATTCCTATGGTATTTGTTGTCCGATTGTCAGAACGGTTCAGACCGCGCAGAGCGCTGCGTTACCGCCTGCCGGATGATATGCCTGACCGGCGTCTTGAAATAACATTTCCCCCTCTTTTATCTTCGAAACCTTGACAAAACCGCTGTTTTGCGGTACGATAAATACAGAAATCCAAACGCTCCTCAGCCTTATTTCCTTTCGTTTGGCGAGATACACATCTCACAGGCGCAGGTATCCCGTCTGGAAAAGGGCGCGCTCGCACACATCCGCGACGGGCTGGCATAAATACAGAAATCCCTCCGGTTCCACCCTGTTCGAGTGGTTCCGGAGGGATTTTCGGTTCTGTCAGATCATCCGTTCCTGCATCATCTGTACGAGCGCCATGATGCATTTTTTGTTCGTCGGTCTGCTGTGAAATCTCAGAACCGTATTGTGCGGATCGCCCTTCACCCGGCGTAGGCCGCCGCAGGTCCGACCGACCCTCTGGTCGAGGTCATGAGCAAGCATGGCGCATGCCGCGAGTGCTATCAGGACTTCATCACGCGCTGGCACGATGCCTACATCACCAAGATCGCATTTCGCTGCAAGAAGTCCTTTCTCACCGACAAAAAGCTGACCCTCGAATAAGCTCTCACTCAAATCAATAGTTTCCAAAGTAATCTGATTCTCGTCTCCATATCACTCCCGACCGTTTTCTCTCGCCGGCCGGGAGATTTTTTCGTCTGTGCAGCCGCCCTTCTTGTGGATACGCCACAGAACAAACAGCTCCGCGAAAGTGACAGCAATCCAGATAGCCAGCGCCACTTTTCCGGCCGTCCCCCACGAAACTATAGTATCGAACAGCTGTCTTCCGAAAATTCCGTAGTGCAGATAGTATTTGATCGTGTATGCCATGCCTTTTCCCCCTTTTCTCTCTTGCCTGTATTTCCATTTCAGCGCATTATGGATGCATAGGCAATCTGTGTTAAACAGTCTTTTACCTCGTGCGGCGGCACCTCGGGTGAAAACAAAAGAAAGCAGTGATACCCTTTTCACACGTGAAGAGTACCACTGCTTTTATTCTTTTTTACAGCTCCAGCGGAGCAAGCGTTGTCGTGTCGATCGACCGGATGGCCGACCGCAGCGGCAGTACCGCCGACGGCGAAACCGACAGCTCATCGATGCCCATCGACAGAAAAGTCTCGGTCAGCTCCGCATCCGCGCCCAGCTCGCCGCAGATACCGATCCAGATTCCCGCCCTGTGCGCATTCTCCGCCGTCATGCGGAGCATGCGCAGCACCGCCGGATGGTGCGCGTCGAAAAACCGGTCGAGACCCACGCCCTGTCGGTCGACAGCCAGCGTATACTGCGTCAGATCGTTCGTACCGACCGAGAAAAAGTCCACCTCACGCGCCAGCTCTGCGCTCATCATGACGGCGGCCGGTGTCTCGATCATAATGCCGAGCTCGACCTTGTCCGCCATCGGCACCCCCTCCTCCGCAAGCTCGGCCCGAATGTTGCGGCAGATACGCTTGATCTCCTGCACCTCCCAGACCGACGTAATCATCGGGAACATGATCGCGATTTTGCCGTAAGCCGAGGCGCGGTACAGCGCGCGCAGCTGCGTGCGGAACACTTCGGGCCGGGTCAGACAGATGCGGATGGCACGCAGACCCATCGCAGGATTTTCCTCTTTGTCGAGATGGAAATAGTCCGCCTGCTTGTCCGCACCGATGTCCAGCGTTCGGATGATAACGCGCTTGCCGCCCATGCGCTCCGCGACCGTCTTGTATGCCTCGAACTGCTCGTCCTCGGTCGGGTAGTCGCTGCCCTGTAAATAGAGAAATTCCGAGCGGAACAGGCCGATGCCGCCGCCGTCGTTCTGCAGGACCGCGTCAATATCCGCCGGAGAGCCGATATTGCAGTAAACCATCACATTTCGGCCGTCTTTGGTCACGTTGGGCTTGCCCTTGAGCTGATCGAGCAGTTCTTTCAGCGCCTTCTCCTTAGCCTGCTTTTTAAGCAGGCGCTCGCGCTCGGCATCGTCCGGCTCGATGACCGTCTCGCCGGTCTGTCCGTCGATGATAGCGTATTTGCCCTCCATTTCGGCCTGCAATGCGTCGCCCGCGCCGATGATCGCCGGAATGCCCATCGTGCGCGCCAGGATCGCGGTGTGCGAGTTCGCCGAGCCGCCCGCCGTGATAAAGCCGAGGATAAGCGACTTGTCCAGCTGCACGGTCTCGCTCGGCGCAAGGTCGTCCGCTGCCACGATGCACGGCACGTCGGACACGATGCCGCTCTCGCCCTCACCGGTCAGAATACCGACCACGCGCGTCGAAATATCCCGAATATCCGCCGCACGCGCCTGCATGTAGCTGTCGTCCATCGCGGCGAACATCTCCGCGAACTGCGCGCCGGTGTCGCTGACGGCGGCCTCCGCATTCAGACGGTCGTTTTCGATGAGCCCCTCAATGCTCTCGACGAAATCCAGATCGTCCAGCATCATCTGGTGGGCCTCGAACAGCATGGCCGCATCCTCGCCCGCCTCAGCGAGCGCCTTGTCATGCAGTACGCCGAGCTGCTTCTTTGCGGTCTCGCAGGCATCATGAAAACGCGCGAGCTCCGCCGCGGTATCCGTCATCGAACGGCGCGGGATTTCACCGCTCGGGCGGCGGTAAAAGCTGATCGGGCCCGCCGCTACACCTTTGGATACGCCCTTGCCGAAAATCTGCTCCATCTCGCTCACTCCTTACAGGTTTGCCTTGAAAAATGCCTCGATCTGCGCCGCAGCCTCCGCTTCATCCTCGCCTTCCACTTCCACGCGGACGGTATTGCCGTGCTTGATGCCCATGCCCATGATGGCGATCAGGCGGCGTGCATCCGCTTTTTTGTCGCCAAAGTGCAGAAAAACCTTGCTCTTAAACTTCGCGGCTTCCTTCGCCAGCATGCCTGCCGGACGTGCGTGAATGCCGATGGAATCCGTAATGGTGTACTCAAATGCTGTCATGATGAAAACTCCTTTTCTCTTTGTTCAAATGGGTTGCTGTGGCAAGAAAATCCGCCGAAATCCGCTGTTCCTGTCCGTAAAAGTCCACGGCGCCCGGCTGGTGCGGCGGCCTGTTTTCGCTGAAAAAGCCGCTGCCGCCGGTGACGAGCAGACCGTATCTGCGTGCCAGTGAGAGATACCGCGCGGTATCTGCTCGGCTGTGACTGCCGTATGCTGCAATGCCGTCGAATGCCGCCACCGGGAAGGTGTCGTCCATCTCATTCGGCGGCACGAGCACGGCCAGCCCGCCTGCCATGCGGATCAGGCCGAGTGCCTGCTCGGCCGTAAACGGGGGCTGCACCGGATTTTCCCGGGCATTCCGTTCCATCTCGAGCAGCGCCGGATGGGTGATGTCGAGACAATAGCCGAGCACGAGAAAATCCTGCTCCCTCCAGCGGCAGTCCAGCTCCACACCGGGCACGATGCGCACACCGAGCTGTGCGCCGCGCCAGATACATTCCGGCACACCGCTGACGGCACGCCGGTCGGTCAGTGCGGCCAGTGTCAGCCGCGCTTCACAGCAGCGTTCGGCCAGTGCGCGCGGCGAAAGCTCGCCGCCTGCGGTCAGGCTGCTGTGGATGTGCAGATCGGTTTGTGCCATGGAAAGACCTCCTGTTCAGGCGGTGCGTCAGGGTTCAGGAAAGCGGATGCTGCGCCGAGGGACAGGCCGCCGTTTCCGGGATAAACCAACGCTGATGCACGCGCACAGCGCCCGAAATCATATGATTCTCACAGAGCTCGCGCAGCTCACTGACCGAAATATGCCACAGGATCGCGGCTTCCGGAATCGTCATAAACGGCATGCGCCCTCCTCCTTCTCTGTTTTTATTCGAATATGTGATAGATTGCCTGTGCCACGCCGTCGTGGTCACAGTCTGCGGTGATGTATTTTGCCAGATTCTTGAGCGCTGCGTCTGCGTTGCCCATCGCGACCGGCATGCCGACCGCGCGGAGCATTTCCGCGTCGTTGTCGCTGTCGCCGATGGCGGCCATTTCAGCGGGCGTCACGCCGAGCAGCTCGCCCAGCCGAGTCAGCGCGCGGCCCTTGTCCGCACCGGCGGGCAGAAGCTCAAAATTGTCCGAGCCGGAGCTTGTGATCGTGATACCCGGCAGCGGCCGAATCTCCGCGAGCGCCTGCTCGAGCACCGCTCGTTCGCCGATGGCGTACACCTTGGTGACGTTCAGATGGTTTCTCCGAATCTCACCGGCGATATCCTCCACGACGATTTTGTTCGCGTGAAATCCCTCCACGCGGTAGTTTGCAACAAAATCGCGGTTGGAATATTCGTTGATGTAAATTTTACTGCCGACGTAGATCATCACGCGCACCGGTCGGCTCTGCACCGCCTCGACCGCCTTTGCGCCGATTTCGCACGGCATGTCCCAGCTTTGCAGAATGCGCTCATCCGATGCAGTGGCGATCGCCGTGCCGCCCGCCGTGACCATCAAATCCTCGCAGGGCAGCTCACGGGCAAACTCCGCCGCTTCGCCGACAATGCGTCCGGTCGAAAGAACGACATACACACCGCGCTCCTTTGCCCACGCGAGCGCTTTTCTGACCTCCGGCGTGATCTCCTTCTGCGAATTCAGCAGCGTGCCGTCAAGGTCGAGCGCGAGTAAACGGTATTTCATAACTGCACCTCCCTGATGTGGCGGTAAATGGCGTGTGCCGCGCCGTCCGCGTCGCACGAGTCGGTCAGCTCGTCAGCCGCCGCCCGCGCGATCGGTGACGCGTTTCCCATCGCAATGCCCAGTCCGGCAGCGCGGAGCAGCGGCGCGTCAATGTCGTGATCGCCGAGCGCCATCACCTCGTTCGGTGTGAGGCCCAGCGCTTCGCACAGCACGTGCATGGCGGTGTCCTTGCCCGCGCCTGCCGGTATGACCTCCAGATATTCGTCCTTGGAGCGCACAAGCGTCATCGGCAGGTGCTTTGCCTCCAGTACCGGAATGAGTTCATCGATTTTGTTCTTTTCGCCCATGCAGAGCAGTTTGTGCGCGCCTGCGTCGCCCCAGTCGGTAAACAGCGTCTCCAGCGGCGCGACCGTCGGCTGTACGCCGGTTATCTGCGCCTCTGCGCGGCTCCACTCGTCCTCGGCGGCGATAAGCCAGTCGAGGTCGCGGTAAACGCTCAGGTGGATGCCTCGCGCCTGTGTTTCCCGCAGAACGGTCTGAGTGCACGCACAGGTCAGGCGGCTGTCTGCCAGGCGGTTTTCTCCTTGCAGGATAAGCCCTCCGCCGCAGCACGCCAGCGGTCCGTCCACGCCGAGCGCATCACGAATCGGGAACACCGCCTGCGGCGGCCGTGCGCTCATCAGACAGATGGTCACGCCGTTCTTCGCCGCAGACCGCACAGCCTCGCGGCTGCCGGGCGGCAGCTCGTGCGCGGAATTCAGCAGCGTGCCGTCAATATCCATGCACAGCAGCCGATATTGTTGTTGATTCATCGCATTTCTTCCTTTTACGCCTGCTCTGCCGCCGACAGAATGTTGGCGACATTGCGGTTTCCGTTGCGGATGCCCCGTCCGATCACAGCCGCGCAGACCGCGCACACCAGCGCGATAACCACGCCGCATACGCCGCCCGCGAAGCGCAGTCCGCTGCCCGCGATGCCCCACCAGGCCAGCACCGCCGCGCAGGAGGAGAGCAGCATGGCGATTCGCTTCCAGTGGGAAAGCTGCCGCAGGGCCTGCTGCTGCTGTTTGGCCTCGTGCAGCAGTGCGGTTTTGTTCATCATAGGGAAAACTCCTTTCCTGTACGGCGGCCGCCGAGCAAATGCTCGACGGCCAGAGAAGTGAAAGTATGATATAGTCTGAGTGAATCTGAATTAGTATGCGAGCTGCGGATCAAAGAATCCAATCAGCACGCCGACCAGCGCAATGCCGACCAGCACGAGCATGACGGTCGTCGGTGCCATTTTCTTCTTGCTCATCAGCCAGTAGCAGAGCATAACGGTTCCCAGCGGCAGGATCTTGGGGAATATGGTATCCAGTACATCCTTCTGAAGCGAAATATCACCGGGCAGGACGAGCGGTGTCGTAATCGAGATCCAGCTTGCGGCAACCGCACCGATCACGACCGTGCCGAGCATGATGATGCTCTCGCGGATGGCGTTCGCCTTTTCACCGACGATCATCTCAACCGCCTTGCCGCCGAGCTCATAGCCCTTGAAGTACAGCAGGCGCATGCCGAGGGTCAGGATAACGTTGTACGCAATGATGTAGAAGATCGCGCCGAGCGGCGAGCCGCCCGAGGACATGCCGAGCGCAACACCCAGCAGAATCGGGATGAGCGTGCCGACGAGCAGGCTGTCGCCGATACCGGCGACCGGGCCCATCAGACCGGCGCGGATGCCGTTGATCATCTCGCCGTCGATGTCCTCGCCGTTGGCCTTGGCTTCCTCCAGGCCGGCGGTCATGCCGACAATGACGGTGCCGAGCTGCGGCTCGGTATTGAAGAAGGCAGAGTAGGTCTTGAGGGCTTCGGTCTGCTCCTCACGAGTGTCGTACAGCTCCTCTACCAGCGGCAGCATGGCGCACAGGTAGCCGAATGTCTGCATATGCTCCTGCGAGAAGCAGGTCAGGTGGCCGTAAAACCAGTTGCGGAACGATTTGTTCAGCGCTTTCTTGGAAAGTTTCTTTTCTGCCATGTCAGATCTCCTCCTCATCGTCATCAAATTCCGCTGCGGCAGCAGATGCAGCTGCGGGAGCGGCCTTCTGCAAAGCAAGGATCTTGATGCGGTAGTTGATGACCGCGAAGAAACCGCCGACGATCGACGCCGCGATCAGGTTGAGGCCCATGCACGCGGCCAGCGTGAAGCCGAATACGAATACCAGAATGTCGACCGGCTTGGTCGCAACCTGCTTGAGCAGGATGGCGATACCGACTGCCGGGAGCAGCGAGCCGACGGTGAACAGCGTTTTCATCGCCACGCCGTCCATCGGCAGATAAGCCTTCATCAGGTCTACCATGCTGGTGCCGACCTTGGTGATGATGAAGGTCGGGATAAAAGAGCACAGGATGTGAGAAATCCACGGCAGGCCCATATCGACCACATACAGCTTGCGCAGGTCACCCTTTTCCAGTGCGCGCCAGCCCATGTGCTGCCAAACGAGGTTTACCGTTGCCGTGCCGTAGAACAGCACGGTGCCGATGGTGCCGACGGCCGAGCCGAGCGTTACGGCCATCGCCTGACCTTCCGGCGACGCCGGGTTCAGACCCATGGAATGCACGGCAACCATGGAAAGCGGAATGCCGATATAAGAAATAGCGCGAACGTCAGCGGAAACCGTGCCGCCCGGCGTTACGAGCGCGATGTAAACGACCTGAATAGCCGCGCCGAGATAAATACCCGTCTGTACATCGCCCATGATGAGACCGACGATCAGACCCGCTACCAGCGGACGTCCCAGTGTGTAGTTGCCGAGCACCGTACCGCCGAGGCCAGGCATGGATGCGAGACATGCGAGTAATCCGAACAATGCTGCCTGCCAGACTTGAACTTGCATAAGTTCTCCCTCTTTTCTTTTTATTCTGTGAAACGGAGCTTAGTAGCCGAACTGACCGCGGAACTTCTTCCAGTTGCCGATAGCGGCCTCCTTGATGAGCGCGAATTCGACCTCATAGCCCTTCTGCATGATGGCCTCGAGTGCGTCTGCCTCCGGCTGAGTGATCGCCTGATTGTTGCCCAGCTTGGTCGCGCCCGGGCGGTCGTTGCACGGTCCGATGATGACCGTCTTGACCTCACCGGGGTCAAAGCCATCATCCACGAGGATGCTCTTCATCGTGATCGGGTCCTTGGTGATGAGGAAGTAGCGGTCCTTGCTGGCAAGCACCTTGCCGCACTTGGCACGCCACTCATCGAGCGTCCACACGAAGGTTTTCTTGTCGCTTGCGTTCTTGTACGCCGCCTTGAGCACCGGCGTAGTTGCTGCCTTGTCGTTTACCGCGATGAGGCCGTCGCAGGGATACTCGAGCGCCCAGCGCGTGCAGGTCTGACCATGGATCATGCGATCGTCAACACGAATGAAAGAGATAGACATAATTTTTTCCTCCTTATACTTAAATATCGTCGTCCTCGTCACCGCCGAGGGCAAAACGCTTGATCTGATCCTTTGCCTCGCCGGTAAGCTCAGCCTCGAGTTCATCGAGCGGCGTATCCGCATCCGCGAATGCGGCGGTCAGCACGAGCGGCAGGTTCATGCCGCCGATGGCAAGCGTTTTGCCCAGCAGACCCTTTTCGGTGAGCACATCGAGTGCGGTGGTCAACGGCGAGCCGCCGATGATATCCGCCGTGAGGATGATCTCGTCCTCGGGGGTGATGTCCTGAACGAGCTCTGCAAAGTTTGCGCGGAACGTGTCCACATCCATGCCGTCGAGCAGGCTGGTCGAGCGGATGTCCTCGCGGTCGCTGCCCGCCATCATGCCGAGCGCGTTGTGCAGACCCGGAGCAAAGGTTCCGTGGCTGACTAAAATCAGGTATCTCATTTTCCGTTCCCTCTTTCCTGTTTGTTGAGCATAGTATACCGGATTTTATCCCGTATGAAATCTGCATTTTGTCATGACTCACTTGTGATAATCGTCCTGTTTTTATATGACAAATGTCATGCCGGCTATCAAAATACGCAAAGAAAAAGCGCCCCGTCTATGCATATCACACAAACAGAGCGCCAGGCGCCTGTAAATTCGCGTATTATTCCTGTAAATATTCCTGCACTTCGTGCTGGACGCGCTGGAGCTGCAAAGACAGATTATGCTCGTCCTCCATCGCGTTCTGCACCAGTCCTTCGGTCAGCAGCAGCGCCTGATCATAATTGCGGAAGCGCGGTGCCGCTACCGCCTGCTCCATCACGTCCGACAGCATTTCCACGCCGTTCCGGCTCTCGCCGGGCGTGTCCTGCCGCAGGATCCGGCGGGTTTCGTCCGAGTCGGTCACGCTCCGCAGCGCGGACACGCTGTGCGAGTCCGTGAACAGCATGGACTGATTGTCCGCATTGGCGGTCAGCTCGCGCAAAAACTGCCATGCGAGCGTCATGTTCGCCGAACGGCTGCTGATGCCTGCGAGCACGGTGCTCAGCTCCGAGCTGTTGCCGCCTGCCGGGCCGTGCGGCATGGGAATGCAGTCCCACGAAAAATCCGAATAGCGCTTGATGCGCCACGGATACGGCTGATAGGTCCGGTAATCCGAGAACAGGAACGGCCGGAACGCCACTTTTCCCTCATCAAAGTCCCGTGCCGAGGGCGCGGTCTCCGCCGTGAGCTTGCCAAGCCGCTGCGCAAATGCGACCGCCTGCACCGCCTTCGGCTCGGAGATCAGGCAGCTGCCGCCGTCCTCGGTGAACAGCGATGCACCGTTTGCTGTCAGCGCATCCTGCCACGTGTAGCCGCAGCAGCCAAACTGATCGATTTCGCCGTCACCGTCCGTGTCGCGCGTAACCCTGGCGCAGATGTTGTAAAAATCCTCCCATGTCCAGTCGCCGGACGGCACGGTAATGCCCTCGCTCTCGAGCAGGCTCTTGTTGATGCACATCAGTGTCGGCACGCACTCATATGGCAGCGCATACTGCACGCCGTTCTCCGCACCGCTTTGCAGCGCGGCGGGATAGAAATCCGTGTCGGAGACCTCTTTGTCCTGTGCGAGACAGCCATCCAGCGGCGCCAGTGCACCGAGCTCGCACAGCGTTCCGAAATCCTCCGGCAGCACGAGAAATACATCCGGTTCACTGCCGAGCAGATACTGGTCGATGAGCCATTCCGAGTAATCCCGTTTGAGGATACCGCTCGTGTAGGTGACATGCACGTTCGGGTGCTCCCGCTCGAACCGCTCGATCGCCGCGTCAATGACGGCATAGCAGTTCCCGTTCGGCGCGTCCCAGTAGCTGCCCGCCATAAAGCCGAGCCGCAGCTCGACCGGCCTCGCGCGGCTGTACATCGTCGCCGTCAGGCTCACCGCCGTCAGCAGCGCGGCCGCCGTCAGGCGCTTTGCAAGCCCCTTCACAGCGGACCTCCGAACGGCCGCCCGGCTACGCCGGTCTGCACCGCCCAGATGGCGAGCTGCGTGCGGTCGCGCAGGTCGAGCTTGCTGAGAATGCTGCTCAGATAGTTGCGCACCGTGCCTTCGGACAGACAGAGCGCCGCCGCGATCTCCTTATTCGACAGGCCCGCGCCGACCTCGCGGATGATGCGCCATTCGTTGTCCTGCAGCTCCTCGGTCTGCTTTTCGTCTACGCCGATGGTAAGGTTGCCCTTCGCCATGCGCGCGAACATCTCTAAAGCCTTGCTCGCCACATCGGGCGCGATGATCGAGCCGCCGCGCACGACCTCGCGCACCGCATTTGTCAGATCAGCCACCGAAACGCCCTTGAGGAGATAGCCCGACGCGCCGAACCGCAGGGCATTGAACACATACTCGTCATCGTCGAACGTCGTCAGCACGATGACCTTGATATTCGGGTGCGCCGACTTGATAAGGCGCGTGCATTCCACGCCGTCTACCTCGGGCATGCGGATGTCCATCAGCACGACATCCGGCTTTTCGCTCCGCACCAGCTCGATGGCCTCGCGGCCGTTCTTCGCCATGCCGACTACCGTAATATCGCCCTGCGCCCCCAGAACAAAGCCCAGACTTTCCCGGATCAGCTCCTGATCGTCCGCAAGCAGCACTTTAATCATATACATCACCCCATCGCAGCGGAATTTCCGCGTGCAGTTCAAATCCTTTTTCGCTCTTTACCTTTAATGTACCATTCAGCAGCCGCAGCCGCTCACGCATATGCCGCAGACCAAAGCCCGGCTCGATCTTCGCGCAGCCGCAGCCGTTGTCCGTTACCGTAATGCCGAGGCGGCGCTCCTCCGCCGCGATGCGCACGCGCACCGCCGTCGCGTGTCCGTGCCGGATGGCGTTCGTGATGCTCTCCTGCACGATGCGGTATACCGCGTCCTCCTCGTCCGGCGACAGGCGCAGATCCTCGGTCTGCAAATCGAGCGTGATCTCGGCCTGCGAGGTCGTCTGCATTTCGGCGCACAGCTTCGCGACAGCGTCGGTCAGCTGCATGCGCTCGAGCGCGTCCGGCCGCAGTGCCCGCACCGAACGCCGAACCTCGTTCATGCCCTCGCGCGCGGTGGACGCGATGCGTTCCATCTGCTTTTTCGCCATCTCGGGCGAGATCTCAAGCATCTGTATGCAGGCGTCTGCACCGGCGGTGATGCCGGTCAGCGCGTGACCGAGCGTGTCATGGATTTCCCGTGCCAGACGGTTGCGCTCGCGCGTTTCCGCCATGCGTTCGCTCTCGGCGGCGTAGGCTTTCAGCTGCTCGTTCATGACAGAGAGCCGGTCGTTCGCCTGCTCAAGTTCGCCGTTCAGGCGGCGTATCGCGGAGTTTTCCTCGGTCCGCTGCCCGATGAGCACCACCATGTACACCACAAACAGGATAAGGTGCAGCGCACCCAGCAGATCCACCACGCTCTGCAAAAGCTGCCGCGTGTGCATATCAAAATACAGCAGATATTCCGAGAAGGGCACCACGTGCAGTGCGCCCTGCAATGCACCCAGTCCGGTCAGCAGGAACAGCGCGGTCATCGCGCCGAGAAATCTGCGGCGCGTTCTGCCGTGCAGGCCGTCGATCAGATCCACGACCACATAAAGCAGCAGGCCGTTGTAGGCCAGATGCAGCGCAAAGATCACGCATAATGCAAACAGAGGCTCGATCCATCCGATGAAACCCTGTCCGCGCCGGCGCAGCACACCGGCCAGAATAAGCGCCGCCATGCCGAGCACGGCGATGGCCAGCGTCCACGGTTTGGCCGGCAGCGCGCTCAAATTCTGTGCGAACGCCACGCCGTCCGACTGCCGCGCCGCCAGTACCGGCGTCATGCCGAACACCCACACAAGGAATGCGCCCACGGTCACGTTCAGCAGCAGCATGATGCGGCGGAAAAACTGCAAACTCTGTGCCATACCGTCCCCTCCTACTGCCAGCCGTCCATGTCGTATCCGTTTACGTTGTCCTTCGTTACCAGCTCGACCGGAACCGTAATCTCTTTTTCGTAGTCCTCGCCGTTCAGGATCGCGTACACCGTCTGCGCGGTGATCTGTCCCAGCCGAATCGGCGACTGTGCCGCCGTAGCCGTCATAGCGCCCTCACTGATCATGCTTTTCGCCTCGGGCGCACCGTCCACGCCGTAGACCGTCGTTTTTTCCAGCAGACCATGCTCCTGCAGCGCCGCCATCGCGCCGAGCGCACTCGGGTCGTTGAGGCACATCACCGCGTCCGGCACGATGCCCTGCTCGAGCAGCCGGTCCATCTGCGGCATGGCGACTTCAAGCTGACCGGCACTGTCCGCCCGGCCGATGATCTGAAAATCCGGATGCGACGCCAGCGTGTCGCAGAAGCCCTGTATGCGGTCCATGCCGGACTTGGTGGAAGCGTGCTCGATCAGCACGACCTTCGCGGAATCGCACGTATTCATCAAGTGCTCCGCGCAGAGCACACCCGCGCCATAGTTGTCGGACGCGATCGTGCACGCGACCAAATCCGGATTGCTGACCTGTGAGTCAATGACCACGACCGGCACGCCCGCCTTCTGCACCTCGCGGAGTGCAGGCTCGATCTTACGGTAATCCACCGGATTAAGCACCAGCAGGTCGATATCTTCATGCAGCAGATCCCGGATTTCTTCGTTCTGCCGCTCCTGATCGAGTGCCGGATCGCGCGTCAGCAGAATATCGCCGCGGCTTTCGATCACCAGCCGCAGTTCTTCATCGATGACGCTGTAAAACGGGTTGTTCATCGTCATGTACGTCGTGCCGATGCGGAGCGGCTCGTCTGCCTGCGATACAACCCCATGTGTCACAGCGGCAAGTCCGGCCGCCAGCAGCAGCGCCGCATTTTTCCAATACTGTCTTACGCGGTTTTCAAAGCGCGCGATCTGCGGATAGACCATGCTCCCGAGCAGCGTTACTGCTAACAGTCCCAAAACGCTTACCCATTCTACTGCGCCGAGCAGTCCTGGCGCACTCTTGCTGTATCGAATGGAAAACCAGAAATCAAACGCAAAAAATGCCGTAACCGCCAGCTGCATCAACCAGCACGCAATTCCAGGGCGAAGATTCTGTTTCCAAT
>ERZ1106963.1928-NODE-1928-length-22665-cov-9.881999_pt1 | contig 22665 bp, 22 predicted proteins | sample MGYA00403681_ERZ1106963 | MGnify/ENA primary metagenome ERZ1106963 (study PRJEB35170, sample SAMEA104062407) | human gut metagenome | biome: human gut; feature: human-associated habitat; material: faeces | place: Denmark | collected 2012-05-03 ...
AAGGAAGCTGTTTTACTGTAATACTTCCATTTAAAATTGATACGAATGCACGGCCAGAAGAAAAAGAAGATTTTGATGCAGATATATCAGATATCCGGGTATTGCTGGTTGAAGATAATGAGCTGAATGTGGAAATAGCAGAATTTATGCTGACGGAAAATGGAGCTAAAGTAGAAACAGTGAACAATGGGTTAGAAGCTGTTCAGCATTTTGAAGCTTCCGAACCGGGAACATACGATGTTATTTTAATGGATATTATGATGCCGGTGATGGATGGTCTTACTGCTGCAAGAACAATAAGAGACCTGAAACGGAAAGATGCAAAAACAATCCCTATCATTGCTATGACTGCAAATGCATTCAGGGAAGATGCCGAAAGGTGTATGGAAGCAGGAATGAACGCACATCTTGCAAAGCCGTTGGATGATGAAAAAATTAAGCAGACCATAAGCGAAGAGTTGAGAAAGCAAAATGCCTGTCAGGAATGATTATGAGGCAACTGCAGTCTGTGGCTGCGTTGGCTTTTATAGCCGTGCTGATCGCTCTGCTTCTTATCCTGACTGTAATGGTACATATGAGGAACAGAAAACTGAAACGTACGCTGGAAGAACAGATGGCAGAAAGGCGGATTCTGGACAAGATATGTGCAGATTTTACGGCTGTCTATTATGTTGAATTAAATACCGGTTCCTTTGAATATATGCGTAAACATATAGAGCAGATGAAAGAAGCAATTCATGATGGTGTGGAATTGATTGGTTATACCTGTTGAGGGTGCACGGATCTTGTCAGTGCATCAACCGGAGAATTCAAAAAAAGATATGGATTGATTTATGTAAATAAAAATGATGATGGAACAGGAGATTTTTCCAGAATTCGAAAAGATTCTTTTTATTGGTACAAAAAAGTCATTGAATCTTGCGGAGAAAAATTATAAAAAGATTCAGACAGAAAGCCCTTTTGGAGAATAATATTTCTTCAAAAGGATTTTTGATATATATGGATAATTCCTGATGAAAATCTTTGTTAAACCATGTATAATAGGATTTGTGGATAATAAAAAATAAAAATGGATGAGGAATGAAAATGGAGGGAAATTTAACAAAAGATCCTATTCTAAAAACGCTGACGAAACTTGCGGTTCCGATCATGGCGTCATCGTTTCTGGGGACTTTGTACAACATCACGGACATGGCCTGGATTGGTCTGCTTGGTTCGAAGGCAGTTGCAGGTGTAGGTGTTGGAGGTATGTTTACCTGGCTTTCGCAGGGACTTGCAGCTATGGCTAGAATGGGTGGACAGGTGCATGTGGCACAGTGTATCGGACGTGGAGACAGAGAAAAGGCACACGGATTTGCACAGGCGGCAGTACAGCTTGCTGCATTTATGGGAATGGCATATGGAATTCTTTCGCTGCTTTTTACCAGACAGATGGTAGGATTTTTTCAGCTTGCAGATGCACAGGCTCATGCGGCGGCAATGTCATATACGAAGATTGCCTGTGGGCTGATCGTATTTTCTTTTATGACGCTGACACTGACTGGACTTTATACGGCACAGGGAGATTCAAAGACACCTTTTATAGCGAATCTTGTCGGCCTGGCCACAAATATGGTTCTGGATCCTGTGTTGATTCTTGGAGTGGGGATGTTTCCGAAGCTTGGTGTTGTCGGAGCTGCAATTGCGACAGTGACAGCACAGGCGATCGTTATGAGTATCATGATAGTCGGAATTGTCATACAAAAGAAAGAAAATGTACTAAAAGGAACTAGGCTTTTGGCAAAAATCCCGCGGGAATATCTGCAGGGAATCTGTAAGATCGGAATTCCGACAGCAATACAGGGAATGGCATATTGTGCAATCTCCATGGTGCTGACACGTATGATCTCCGGGTATGGTGCAGAAGCTGTTGCAACGCAGAGAGTCGGAGGTCAGATTGAATCGATATCATGGAATACTGCAGACGGTTTTGCAGCGGCATTAAATGCCTTTATCGCACAGAACTATGGTGCGGGCAAAAATGACCGTGTCAAAAAAGGATATAAGGCTTCTTTGTGGACGGTTGGTATCTGGGGACTGTTGATCTCAGCTGTATTTATATGTATTCCGGAACCGATTGCCAGAATCTTTTTTTATGAACCCAAAGCGATCGCAACATCAGTTGAATATCTGATCATCATAGGTTTCAGTGAAGCTTTTATGTGTGTGGAACTGACGACAGTCGGTGCATTATCAGGGCTCGGCAGAACCCGACTTTGCAGTATCATCAGTATAGCTTTTACCAGTGCAAGAATTCCGCTGTCGATCATTCTTGGAGGTATTATGGGTCTGGATGGAATATGGTGGGCTATTTCTTCAACCTCCATTGTAAAGGGAATTATTTTTACCTGTACATTTTTATGGATCACAAGAAAACGACGGTAAACTTTCAAAAACAATGTGTGTAATACAGAACAGCAGAAAGAAAAGATTGCGGAATGGATGTTTCAGGCAATCAGAGAGTATTATATGAAAAAATGCACTTTTCCGAATGACAAACATCTGGAAGAAGTAGTGGAGAGCAGGTGTTTTGTAATGACAGCTAAAGTGTATGTAGATGTCCTAGCGGTATTCAGCCGGGAAGGAGAATTGATCCCTACAGCGTTTGTCTGGGAAGATGGACGTAAGTATAGTTCCGCTTAAGAGACGACGGTCAAACCAGGAGCTTTTGGCAATGTGCAAACGAACGGTATCTTTTTTTGCAGTATTGATGCCGTCGTTAAATCCATCGGCAACACCAGCCTCATATTCTGCTTTTCTGAGTTTTCGTTCTTCCTCTTCTTTGTCGTATTCGAATATACTCATCGAGATCACCTCCGATTTATTTGCACGAAGAAATTCAGAAAGATATGCTTGAAAATAATATTAACGCATAACTCTCATTATTTTAATATATTTTTAAAATACAATTAAAGTTAACATAAACAATAAGAACCTGGACAAATCTTCCAAATGGTACATTGTATCCGGATCCGCTTCGTGGTAGACTGTTTTCATAGTGATTTTTATGAAAAAAGGGAAGGAGTGTTTTTATGAGAAGTAAGATAAAAGCAATACAGATTCTTCAGGCAGCAGGCTATATCCTTCTGGGACTGTTTCTGGTGCTGAAGCCTGATACCAGTGTGCGGGCGATCTGTTATGGCTGCGGCGTGATTGCGGCGGCATACGGACTTCTGCATGTGCTCCAGTGCCAGAAAGGTAAGGCAAAGGGCGAACTGATCCTCGGTGTGATCTTTATTGCACTTGGCATGTTCTGTCTGATCACGCCGCAGACGGTGGTATCGTTTTTGCCGTTTCTGCTTGGCGTGGTACTGATGCTGGACGGTATCAGCAAAATCCAGAGAGCACTGGATCTGCGTGTGTTGGATGCAATCGGCTGGGGCAAGCTTCTGACGATCGGGATTCTTTTGATGATCGTTGGTGTGGCTTTGCTTTTCAACCCATTCGGGGCTGTGAAGATGACGATGGTATTTTTCGGAGCCTGCCTGCTGATCGACGGGGCACTGGATTTGTTATTTTTGCTTATCGTTTTGTAAGATGTCAGGGTAAAAAGGTTCAAAAGTCGGTTTTTTCTTGTAAGAAAAGACATTTAACTTTGACATTTTTGAAATTCCAGGAGTGTGATCTATGAAACCGGAACTTGACAATCAGTCTGTTCACCGCTATATGCGGGTATATAATTATTACAAACAGCTTATTCTGTCGCAACAGCTTGCACCTGGAAGCAGGCTGCCGTCGATCCGGCGGTGTGCGGCAGAATTGCAGATGAGCCGGACAACGGTGGAGACGGCATACATGGTGCTTGCGGCAGATGGCTATATTATTTCCAGGCCGCAGAGCGGATTTTATGTGACGGACATCGGCAGGACGCGAAAAACGGCAGAATTTCAGAAAAGTGCCGATCAAAAAGAAAAGAAGCCGGTGCTTTACAATTTTGCGTCTGCAAGTGTTGACAGAGAAACCTTCCGGTTTGAACTGTGGAGGCGGTATATCAAAAGTGCACTGCGGCAGGATGAGCGTCTGCTCTCTTATGGAGAACCGCAGGGAGAATACGATCTGCGGGAGGTTCTGTGCAGATATTTGCAAAACAACCGAAATGTGGTTTGTACGCCGGAACATATTGTGATCGGAGCGGGTGTTCAGAGCCTGCTTCACATTCTGTGTCCGTTGATTGAGGGACGTAAAAAAATTGCGTTTTATAATCCGGGATTTCGGCAGGGGCGTGCCGTTTTTGAGGATCATGGTTTTGAACTGTGCGATCGAAAACAGGAGCAGCCGGATGTCTGCTATGTGTCACCTTCGCAGGCGACTGCCTGGGGCGATGTTCTTTCGGTCGGAGAGCGGATGAAGATACTGCGTGAGGCATCTGAAAAAAATATTTTGCTGATCGAGGATGACTACAACAGTGAATTCTGTTATTATCATCATCCATCGCCGTCCATTCAGGGTCTGGCGGGCGGAAACGGAGTCATTTATCTTGGAACATTTTCCAGGCTTTTGCTGCCGTCGATCCGCTTAAGTTTTATGGTGCTTCCGCCGGATCTTCTGGAAAAATATCAGAGACGCAGAGATTTTTATAATCAGACGGCATCCAAAACGGAACAGATCGCATTGTGTCAGTTTATCCGGGATGGTCATCTGGAAAGTCAGATTCGCAAATCCAGGAAACACTATTTGGCGAAAACAAAAATTTTGTGCAGTGAAGCGAAAAGGATTTTTGTAGAAGAGGCAAAAGTTACGGCCGGGGAGACCGGATTTGTAAGCCTTCTGGAAATTTTCGGAGCAGGAAATCTGCGGGAAGTTCTGTACAGAGCAGAAGAAAAAGGTTTTGCTTTTTTATCTGCGGATGAAAGTGAGCAAGGGATCCGTCTTGCTCTTTCCTGTGCAGCAGTTCCGGTGGAGAAGTTTTCAGAGGCGTTACAGCTGCTGAAGCAGTGTTTCTGAATTTTGCAATGAGATTTAAAAATGCTTTTAATGGAAATACCGTTTTGCATACAGATGTGGTGATGCGAAAACATTATGAAAGGAAAAGAAAATGGCGAGACAAAAGAATAAAATATTGATGTTTTTGTTTTCTCTGATCCCGGGAGCAGGACAGATGTATATGGGATTTATGAAGCAGGGATTGTCTTTAATGACAATCTTTGCAACGTTATGTGCAGTGGGTATCTGGCTGGATATCAAGCCGCTGCTTTTCTTTGCACCGATCGTTCTGCTGTACAGCTTTTTCGATGCAACCAACAAGAATTCGATGGACGCAGAAGCGTTTAAAAAATTGGAGGATCATTATCTCTGGGGCGATGACTGGATGGACTGGAGCGAAGGCTTAAAGGACAGCATCAGCAGACGGGATGGTAAAAAGGCCATGGGAACGGTTCTGTATATCGTGGCGGCGTGCATGATCTGGAGTGTTGTCAAATATTTTGCGGACATCATCTACGGGCCGACCAGTCTGCCGGGTGCTGTGATCGCAAAGATTCCGGTTGCTGTTGTTGCTGTATTTGTTTTATGGGCAGGCCGCAAACTGATGAAGAGTGCTTCTGATGAAGAAAAAAGATTCTATCGTGGAATGCCGTATCCGTATGCACAGAGCATGGGGATCCATATGAACGGTGAGCGTATGCCAAATCCATGGGAGCGTGTGTGGAGTGATCCGCAGAGAATGCAGCATCCGGAGCAGGAGCCGGTCAGAGAAACGGTTGTGGAAGAAGCTGCAGCTGCACAGGAAACCGCAGAAAAAGCAAAAGTAGAACTTCGCAAAGAAAACGAAACAAAAGAGGTTGTGAAACCACAGGAAGAAAAAGCGGAGACTGCACAGGAAAATGAGACACAGACAGGCACAGAGGAAACCGATGTGGTCGAAGAAGTGGCAGAAGCTGAAAAAGAAAGAGAAATCAAAGAAACGCTTGAAACCATGGAAGCGGAAGCTGTTGTGGAAAAATCCTGAAGCATGTTTTTGTGTTTCTGGCAGCAGAGCTGAGCAAGTAGCGAAGCGGATTGTGAATGTCCGCTTTACCTGAATAGTTACAAAAATCCCTTCATAAGATACAGTAAACGGACGGACTTATGGAGGGATTTTTCTGTCATTTCTGCTCTTTTTGTCGATGTATATGATACCGTTTGTTCTGCTTTACGTTGTCGGTTATGCCTTTCTGAAAAAGAGAGATGCATACGGTGATTTTGTGCGTGGTGCCGGGGAAGGAATCCACACGGCATTTGCGATCCTGCCGACACTTGTCGGGCTGATGACAGCCGTAGGGATCCTGCGGGCATCGGGTTTCCTTAAATGGCTCTCGGATATCCTTGGCAGGCTTTTTGCCGGAATCGGATTTCCGGTGCAGCTTGTGCCGCTTGCAGTGGTGCGTCTGTTTTCCGCCAGTGCGGCGACCGGATTTCTTCTGGATATTTTTAAAGAATTCGGGCCGGATTCCAAGATCGGAATCATCGCATCACTGATGCTCAGCTGCACGGAAACGGTATTTTATACGATGAGCGTTTATTTTATGGCAGCAAAAGTGACAAAAACACGGTATACGCTGGCAGGTGCACTGCTTTCTGTTTTTGCCGGGATTGCCGCCAGCTTTTTCCTTGGAAATTTTCTACAGCTTTAAGGACCATTCCTGGCAGTTCCAGACGGTTGTCACGATATCCTGATAGAATTCCGGCTCATGGCAGATCAGCAGAATACTTCCCTTATATTCCTGAAGAGCTTTTTTCAGTTCTGCTTTTGCGTCAACATCGAGGTGGTTGGTCGGCTCGTCCAGCAGCAGAATATTGCTCTCACGGTTCAAAATCTTGCAGAGACGTACTTTTGCCTGCTCGCCGCCGCTCAGTACACGCACCTGACTCTCGATGTGTTTGGTGGTCAGACCGCATTTTGCCAGCATGGAACGGATCTCGTACTGTGTCATTGCCGGAAATTCGCTCCAGATCTCTTTGATACAGGTCGAAGTGTTCTGCGTATCGGACTCCTGCTCAAAATAACCGATATGCTGATAATCGCCAAGATGCACTTCGCCGGAATACGGTTTGATCAGCTGCAGAATGCTTTTCAGAAGCGTGGTCTTACCGATACCGTTTGCACCGGTCAGGGCAATGCGTTCGCCGCGTTCCATGCGGATATTTAACGGTTTTGTCAGCGGTTCGTCGTAACCGATCACCAGATCGTTTGTCTCGAAGATCATCTTTCCGGAAGTACGGGCCGTTTTAAAGTGAAACTCCGGCTTTGGTTTTTCACGATCCAGTTCGATGATGTCCATTTTGTCCAGTTTTTTCTGGCGTGCCATCGCCATATTTCTTGTAGCGACGCGGGCTTTGTTGCGGGCAACGAAATCCTTGAGGTCGCTGATCTCCTGCTGCTGGCGGTTGTAGGCAGCCTCAAGCTGGGCTTTCTTCATGGCGTAGACTTCCTGGAATTTATCGTAATCGCCCGGATAGCGGTCAAGTCTGCAGTTTTCCATATGATAGATCAGGTTGATGACGCTGTTCAGGAACGGAATATCATGGGAGATCAGAATAAAGGCATTTTCATAATCCTGGAGATAGCGTTTCAGCCATTCAATGTGCTGCTCATCCAGATAGTTGGTCGGCTCGTCCAGAAGCAGGATGTCTGGTTTTTCCAGCAGAAGCTTTGCCATCAGTACACGGGTACGCTGTCCGCCGGAGAGGTCGGTTACATCACGGTCAAGCCCAAGCTCTTCCAGACCGAGTGCACGGGCGATCTCGTCTACTTTTGTGTCGATCATATAGAAATCGTGCTGCTCTAAAAGCTCCTGATATGTGCCGGTCTCGGCGAGCAGACGTTCCATTTCTTCCGGTGTGGCATCGCCCATCTGTTCATACATACGGTTCATTTCCGCTTCCATTGCAAATAAAAACTGAAAAGCAGAACGCAGGACATCACCGATCGTCATGCCCTTTTCCAGGACAGAATGCTGATCCAGATAGCCGACACGGACATTTTTTGCCCATTCGACCGTTCCCTCATCCGGTGTCAGTTTTCCGGTGATGATATTCATAAACGTGGACTTGCCTTCTCCGTTTGCACCGATCAGGCCGATATGTTCGCCTTTGAGGAGACGAAAAGAAACATTGTCGAAAATCGCACGGTCACCAAAACCATGCGTCAGATTTTTTACATTTAAGATCATAATTACTCCTGTCAAATTTTGTGAAGTTATGAAAGTTATGAGATGCCATATGAATTATTTCGTACTTCGTACTTTCACAATTCTTTCTACGCTCCGCTTCGATCGGGGCGGGTTTCAAGGTCTTTCATCCACTTATGAGCAAGCTCATGTGGATTTAGATCTTTTGATCCTGGCATCTTATTATCTTACCATAAAAGAAAGGGGTTGCACAATCGAAAAAAAAGGAATATCCTTACTGCGATTCTTGTGATAAAATAACGGGTACAAAAAGATTTCTGAAAATATATAAGGAGGAGTATATGACAAAAAAACAGCTTGCGCTGGAAGTGATCGAGCGTTTAAAGAAGGAATATCCTCTGGCAGACTGTACGCTTGATTATGATGCGGCATGGAAACTGCTGGTCAGTGTCCGGCTTGCGGCACAGTGTACGGATGCCAGGGTAAATGTTGTGGTTCAGGATCTCTATGCGAAATATCCGGATGTAGATGCTCTTGCGGAAGCGACACCGGAAGAGATCGAGGCGATCGTAAGGCCATGCGGTCTTGGAAAAAGCAAGGCACGTGATATCAGTGCATGCATGAAAATGCTGCGTGATGAGTACGACGGCAAAGTGCCGTGTGATTTTGATGCGATTTTAAAGCTTCCGGGCGTGGGAAGAAAGAGTGCAAACCTGATCATGGGCGATGTTTTCAAAAAGCCTGCGATCGTCACGGATACGCACTGCATTCGTCTGACAAACCGTATCGGTCTGGTAGATGGGATCAAAGATCCGAAAAAAGTCGAAATGGCACTCTGGAAGATCATTCCACCGGAAGAAGGTAGTGATTTCTGCCACAGACTCGTTTATCATGGCAGAGAGGTCTGTACAGCAAGAACAAAGCCTTATTGTGACAGATGCTGCCTGGCGGATATCTGTGCAAAAAATGGAATTTAAAATATGGAGGTAGTAAGGAAATGAGAAACGCGGAAACAGATCTGACAGAAGGTACACCTTGGAAGATTATCATGCGATTTTCGATTCCATTGTTTTTTACGTTTTTACTGCAGCAGTTTTATAACATGGTAGATACGATCGTTGTAGGCCAGTTCCTTGGAAAAGATGCACTGGCGGGCGTTGGTTCTACCGGGGCGATCAATTTTATGATCATCGGATTCTGTATGGGACTTGCCAATGGTTTTGTCATTCCGGTCGCACAGCGTTACGGGGCAAAAGATTATAAAGATATGAGAAGGTTTGTGGCAAACAGCATCTGGCTGACTGTTTTTTTTGCGGCGATCATGAGCATCACAGTCTGTATTTTATGCCGCAGCGTGCTGATCGCCATGAAAACACCGGCAGATATCCTGGATCTTGCATATGATTATATTTTTATCATTTTTGCAGGGATACCGATCACACTTGCCTACAATCTCCTGACCGGGATCATCCGTTCTCTTGGGGATTCCAAATCGCCGCTGATCTTTCTGCTGATGGCAGCAGTGGCAAATATCGGATTTGATATCCTGTCAGTAACGGTTTTGAAACTCGGCGTTCGTGGACCGGCTTTTGCGACACTGCTTGCACAGGCATTTTCCGTGGTACTGTCTCTGTGGTGTATAAAGACAAAGTTCCCGATCCTGAAAATGGAGCCGGGAGAATGGAAATTGCATGGCAAACACATCGGTATCCTCTGTAAAATGGGTATTCCGATGGGACTTCAGTATTCGATCACAGCGATCGGCAGTGTCGTGCTTCAGACCGGTATCAATACACTTGGTTCGGCAGCCGTTGCCTCGGTTTCGGCGGCATCGAAGCTTTCGATGTTCCTGGCGTGTCCGTTTGATGCGATCGGTTCGGCCATGGCAACTTACACCGGACAGAATGTCGGGGCAGGCAAGATCGAGCGTATCGGTCAGGGATTAAAGGCATCCGTTCTGATCGGTATCACATACTCGATCCTGATTTTCCTGGTCATGCTTTTTTCTGCAAAATACTGGATGCTTCTGTTCATAAATGCATCCGAAACGGAGATCATACATAATGCAGTGCTGTTTATTCTTGCAAACAGCGGATTTTACATTGCACTTGTTTTTGTCAATGCGGTTCGCTTTACCATTCAGGGAGCGGGATTCAGCGGTCTGGCAATCCTTGCAGGTGTCATGGAAATGATCGCAAGAGCCATTATCGGCGTGATCATGGTTCCGTATCTGGGATTCGCAAGCGTATGTTTTGCCAGTCCTCTGGCATGGATCATGGCAGACTGTTTCCTGATTCCGGCGTACTGTCATGTGATCCGAAAGCTGAAACAGAGAAGGGCACAGGGTGTTCCAAATATGTAGATTTTGTTAAGAAGTGTTAAGAAAAGTTGACATTAACCGCATCTTCATTGTACAATGAAAAAGGGAGTGGACTTGAAACACACTGAAAATCAGAGAGAAAAGGGGGATTTTTCATGTATAATAAAAAGAAAATTGCGACATTACTGGTAATCGGAATGGCCGCAATGTTTATGATGAACGGCTGCCAGAAAAAGGCATCTGAGACGGAGACGACGAAACAGACGACAGCTCAGAGCGAAAGTACTGCACAGACCGAAGCAGCCACAACATATACCTCAGAGAGCAATTCATTTTCTTTTGATCTTCCGGATTCTGCATGGGTGGCGACAAAGGAAGGCATTGAGAATAAATGGGCATTTATGAAAGAAGGCGTCGGCACGATCCGGATCACGCACAAAAAGTCAAAGATCAAGGAGAAGAATCTGCCGCAGTCTCAGGAAGATGCGATTGCTCTTTTAAACGATATCCAGGAGAATGCATTTTCTCAGGTAGAATATAAAAAAGACAGCACCAATGGTACAGAGCTTTATTATTATGCTGCATCCACGCAGGACGCAGATCTTGGTTACGTTTATCTGATCAAGTATCTGATCAATACGGACACCGAGAGTTATACGATCACGGCAAAACTGACATCCAGTGACAGTACGGTGCAGCAGGCAGTGAAAAGTGCCGTTACCAGCTTCAAAGTTTTAAATGATGACAGTAAAAAGACAGATTCTGATGCAAACTCCGGATCTTCGGCAGACGGCAGTACATCTTCGGATAATGCCGGTAACAGTTCTGATCCGAAAAATACAGGTGATACTGCTTCAGACAATACTTCCGGTGAAAGTACAGGCGATTCTTCCGGTGCATCGACCGATGAGGAATACCGCTATTTCTTTGATGCAAACGGAAATACGATCTACGCTTATCCGTCTGAGGACGGCAGCTGGCGTGATGATAACGGAACTTCTTATATTTTCCTGGAAAACGGCGTAGAAGATTCCAACGGCACACAGTATTATTATGATCCGCCTCAGGGAACAACAGGTTCCGGATCAGAGTCGGATTCTTTGACAGGTTCCGGCAATTCTTCAGATAATGGCATGGTCATTGGTTTCTATGATATCAATGGAAACTATCAGACAGCGACACAGGATGCAAACGGAAACTGGATCGGCAGTGATGGAAAAACCTACACTTTCGATGAAAAAGGGGCAACAGACAGCGACGGCAATTTCAGCAAATGGTAAAACAGGATATAAAGGAGTGTAAATATTATTATGAAAAATAAGGTATTACATTTTATGGCAGCAGCAGTCCTCTCATCGGCTCTTCTGATGACAGGATGCGGCAGCCACAGTGGGGATACGAACAGCAGCACAAAACAGACCCAGGATCAGACACAGCGGGGAGCAGGTCAGGATTCTGCCCAGACTTCAGCCGCAGAGGATCAGAATCAGGCATCGGATGACCAGAATCAGGGCCAGGATACGCAGACACCAGAAACATATCCGGATCTGGAGACAAGAGTGGAAACAGAGGTAGTGCAGCAGCCGGAAACACAGGCACCGGATACCGAGAATAACATCGATAATCCGGCAGCCGATAATGGTGAAGGCGATAGCAATGGCTTCTATGATGATGGCGGAACCTGGATCACCGTTCACAAAAACAGCCAGGGACAGTGGGTTGATGAAAGCGGTATGACCTACCAGTTTGGCGATGATGGCGTAACCGATCAGAATGGCGTTTTCTATCCATATTAAACCGGTTTTTGATTGACATTATATCTGCGAAAGCGTAGAATATGGAAGTCAAAGAAGGTAACAACCAGAATGGAGGAGTATAGATGAAAATGAGATCAAAAATCGTAACTTGTCTGGTACTCGCTCTGTCCATTTCCTGTCTGGCTACCGGCTGTAAAAAGAAAGCACAGGAAACTGAGACGAGCAGCGAAACGATTCGTGTTACAGAGAAACAGACAGAGAGCGAAACAGCAAAGAAAGCTACAAATACATCCACAACATTTAAATCAAAAGATGGCAGTATTTCTATCAAACTTCCGGATGACACCTGGACAATGAAAAAAGAAGGCACAAAAGAATGGACCTTTGAGTCACCGAACCAGGGAACGATCACGATCGTACATTATTCCGGAGATGAGACGAACGGACTTGTTTTCCCGTCCTCTGAAGAAGAAGTACTGAATAATCTGGAGAAAGCCGGAAAATCCAAAACCGATTATGCAGTTGTAGAATACAAGAAAAATACCATGGGTTCTTACGAGGCATATCACACAACCATCAAATGTAAGAGTACAAATAGTAAGTATGCGTACTCGGTAGCATATAACCTGGTAGGAGATGAGGATATTTATTCGGTCAATGGTCAGGTTATGCAGGATGATGCAACGGCAATGGAAGCGATCCGTACTTCTGTGGAGAGTCTGAAACTGCTGAAAACATCGAGCACAACAACATCTGAGACTAAAAAGAATAATACAACATCTTCCGAGTCGAACAGTACAACACAGTCCGAGTCCGGAAGCACAGCTTCTACCGATGGCAATTCTGATTCCAACCAGAACGGTCAGTATGTTTATGACAGCAACGGCAACGCAGTTTATATCTATCAGGACAGCGACGGAAACTGGGTAGACAGCAGCGGAGCGATTTATTATTTTAATGCAAACGGTATCACAAACAGCAACGGTGCAAGCTTTACCTACAATCCGCAGGGTGGAAACAGCGACAATAATAACAACAACGGCGGAAATAACAATAACGGCGGTGATAACAACAATAACAACGGCGGAGCTACTCAGACCAGCAGTTTCTATGACAATCAGGGAAATCTGATCACAGTTTATAAAAACAGCAACGGAAACTGGGTAGATGGAAACGGCATTGTTTACACCTTTGGTCAGTATGGTGTAACCGATAATTACGGCAATTATTATCCATATGACAACAGCGGAAATAATAACGGCAACAACGGAAATAATGGCAACAACGGAAATAATGGCAACAATGGAAATAATGGCAACAATGGAAACAATGGCAATACCGGTGGAAACACAGGAGGTAATACCGGCGGCAGCACCAACGGTTTTTATGATGACCAGGGCAATTATATTTCCGTGACACAGGATGCAAACGGAAACTGGGTAGACAGCGGCGGAATGCAGTATACATTCGGTAACGATGGCGTAACCGATGCAAACGGAAACTTCTATCCATACTAAAAACAGAAAAGTGCAGAGACGCACATCATGTAATCATGCAGAATATACAAAGGACAGCAGAGAAAATCTGTTGTCCTTTTTACGTTAATTGGAAAAGATTCAAACTTTTATAAGTGGTGGGCAACAGATTTGTCTGAGTGGGGTTTCATTTTCGAATAGTAAGATTCTTTACATGGATTTTACATGGCATTGCAGAGGATTTGATCTTGTGGCAGTAAAATAAATTTATGGTTAAAGGTAGAATGCCATTTTTATGGGATTTAGCCCAGGTCTCACGTGTGTCTGGCTTAAATGCACGCAACGAAAAAGCTGTTAAGGGCATCACATTTTATTGAGGAGGACAGAATAATAAATGAGAAAAGTATATATGAACCGGGAACTGTCGTGGCTGAAATTTAATGAACGTGTTTTGGAAGAGGCGGAAAATAAAAAAGTGCCGCTCTGTGAAAGACTGAATTTTGCAGCAATCTATCAGAGCAATCTTGATGAATTTTTTATGGTGCGTGTGGGATCGCTCGTAGATCAGATGCTTTTGAAAAAAGATATCCGTGATAATAAAACAAATCTTACACCGGAGGAGCAGATCAAAAAGATCCTTGCGGAAGTCGGAAAACTGAACCGTCGCAGAAATGTCGTTTACGATGAAATCATGGAAGAACTGGAAGAATATGATATCTGCATCACGGATTTCAAGAAGATGAATGAAAAAGAAAGCGAATACGTTAAACGCTATTTTCAGGGTGAAATCGCACCGATCATTTTCCCGACGATCGTGGCAAAAAGACAGCCGTTTCCATTTCTGCGAAATAAAGAAATCTATGCAGTCGTAGTGCTGGAGACAAAGAGCGGAAAAGAGAAGCTGGGTATCATTCCATGCAGCAGTGGTATGTTCAAACGTCTGATAGAACTTCCCGGCAAACGCGGCACTTATATTCTGGCAGAAGAAGTGATTCTCCATTATATGCCGGAAATCTTTAAGGGTTATCGTGTAAAAGCAAAATCACTAATCCGCATCACCAGAAATGCAGATATTGACGCAGACGCACTGTATGACGAAGATCTGGATTATCGTGATTTTATGGTGGAAGTGATCAAACAGAGGAAAAAACTGGCTCCGATCCGTCTGGAATTGTCACGGGAAATGGATGGTGAAGTGATCAGTACTCTGTGTCATTATCTGGATCTTGACCGTGACTATGTTTTCTATAATGAGGGACCGCTGGATCTGTCATTTGTCTATGAAATCCAGGATAAACTGCGTTACGTGCCGGAACTGTTCTATCAAAAACGGATTCCGCAGAAATCTGTGCAGTTTGAAGAAGGCAGACCGATTCTGGATCAGATTCTGGAGGGGGACAAATTTTTATCTTATCCGTATGACAGCATGAAACCGTTTCTTACGATGCTGCATGAAGCTGCGAACGACAAAGATGTCCTTTCCGTAAAAATGACGCTCTACCGTGTGGCAAAACAGAGTAAAGTGGTGGAAGCTCTGATCGAGGCAGCGGAAAATGGCAAGGAAGTGCTGGCACTTGTAGAATTAAAGGCAAGATTTGACGAGGAAAATAACATCGAGTGGTCAAGAAGGCTGGAGCGTGCCGGATGTCATGTGATCTATGGGCTGGATGGATTTAAAGTACATTCCAAACTGTGCCAGATCACCAGAAAAGCCGGCGATGAAGTGCAGTATATCACGCAGATCGGAACAGGAAATTATAACGAAAAAACGGCGTGTCTTTACACAGACCTTTCCCTGATGACAGCCGATACAGAGATCGCAAAAGAGGCGAGAAGAGTTTTCCAGGCACTGGCGATGGGAGAAGTCGTAGAACACACAGACAAATTGCTGGTAGCACCGCTCTGTCTGCAAAATAAAGTGCTGGCGATGATTGATGATGAGATTGCAGCTGCACTTGCCGGAAAAGATGCTTATATTGGGCTGAAAATGAACGCTCTTACTGACAAAAAGATCATAGACAGGCTGATCGAAGCTTCCTGTGCCGGAGTAAAGATTGATCTGATCATCCGCGGTATCTGCTGTCTGATCCCGGGAGTAAAAGATGCAACGGAAAATATTCGTGTGATCAGCATTGTGGGAAGATTTCTGGAACATTCGAGAATTTATATTTTCGGAAGTAAGGGAAGAGAGAAAGTTTATATTGCGTCAGCCGATTATATGACGCGAAATACCTTAAGACGTGTGGAAGTCGCAGCTCCTGTCTGCGATCCGGCAATCAGAGAACGTTTGCTTGAGATGTTCCGGATCATGTTAAATGATAATCAGAAGGCCCGTCATGAGGATTCGGAAGGAAATTACAGAATCCCGATGACGATCGAACACCCGGTGGATGCTCAGGAAACCTTCTATCAGCAGGCGTATGAAGCAGCAGCGTCAAAAAACGTGTGACGGCGACTGTTTTGTGTTTATAATAGTCTTATTTTCAGGTATGATAAATGTAAAATGTATCTGCTCACGACAAATTCCCCGCCGCAGGGCAATGGGCGCAATGTGCTCCATCTGGACTGCCATGCGGAGGCATTTCGGCATAAAAAAAGGACACCGCAATTTTGCGGTGTCCTTTTGTATAAGCTTTTGAAAAGTTTGATTTCGGCAGTCTTATTCTTATTTCTGAGGACCAGCGGAAACCAGAGCTTTACCGGCAGCATTTCCTTCGTATTTAGCAAAGTTCTTGATGAATCTGTCAGCCAGATCTTTTGCTTTTGTTTCCCATTCGGAAGCATCAGCGTATGTGTCACGTGGGTCCAGAATAGCTGGATCAACGCCTGGCAGTTCTGTAGGAACTTCGAAGTTGAAGTATGGAATGGTCTTTGTAGGAGCATTCTTGATATCTCCGTTCAGGATAGCATCGATGATACCACGAGTATCTTTGATGGAGATACGTTTGCCTGTTCCGTTCCATCCTGTATTTACCAGGTATGCTTTTGCACCGCTCTTCTCCATTTTCTTAACCAGTTCTTCTGCATATTTTGTAGGATGCAGCTCCAGGAATGCCTGGCCGAAGCAAGCTGAGAATGTCGGAGTCGGTTCTGTGATACCACGTTCTGTACCAGCCAGTTTAGCTGTGAAACCAGACAGGAAGTAGTACTGTGTCTGAGCTTCTGTCAGGATAGATACTGGAGGCAGTACGCCGAATGCATCTGCGGACAGGAAGATTACGTTCTTCGCAGCCGGTGCAGAAGAGATTGGGCGAACGATGTTCTGGATATGGTTGATCGGGTAAGATACACGAGTATTTTCTGTTACGCTCTTGTCAGCGAAGTCGATCTTGCCGTTTTCGTCCAGAGTAACGTTCTCAAGCAGAGCGTTACGTTTGATTGCATTGTAGATATCCGGTTCGGATTCTTTGTCCAGGTTGATAACTTTTGCGTAGCATCCGCCTTCGAAGTTGAATACGCCGTTGTCATCCCAGCCGTGCTCGTCATCACCGATCAGCAGACGTTTCGGGTCTGTAGAAAGAGTTGTTTTACCTGTTCCGGACAGACCGAAGAAGATTGCTGTGTTTTCACCGTTCATGTCAGTGTTTGCGGAGCAGTGCATGGAAGCCATGCCTTTCAGCGGCAGGAAGTAGTTCATCATAGAGAACATACCTTTTTTCATTTCTCCGCCGTACCATGTATTTACGATAACCTGTTCTTTGCTTGTGATGTTGAACATAACAGCTGTTTCAGAGTTCAGACCCAGCTCTTTGTAGTTCTCAACTTTTGCTTTGGAAGCGTTGTATACAACGAAATCCGGCTCGAAGTTTTCCAGTTCTTCAGCAGTCGGTTTGATGAACATGTTTGTTACAAAGTGAGCCTGCCAAGCAACCTCAACGATGAAACGGATTGCCATACGGGTGTCTTTGTTGGCACCGCAGAAAGCATCTACTACGAACAGTCTCTTGTTAGACAGTTCTTTGATAGCCAGTGCTTTTACAGCATCCCATGCTTCCTGAGTAGCCGGATGGTTGTCGTTTTTATATTCATCTGTTGTCCACCATACAGTGTCTTTGGAATTCTCATCTTTTACGATAAATTTGTCTTTCGGAGAACGACCTGTGTAGATACCAGTCATAACGTTGACAGCACCCAGTTCACTTTCCTGGCCTTTTTCAAAGCCTTCCAGAGTAGGTTTTGTCTCTTCTTCGAACAACATCTCATAAGATGGATTGTACACGATCTCAGTAGTTCCAGTGATGCCATACTTGCTTAAATCAATTTTTGCCATCTGATTAACCTCTTTTCTTTTATACTTAAAGTTAAAGAAATGATGCCCACTTCTCTATCATCATTATACATATTTACCCGGCAAAATCAATAAAAACTTTCTGAACTTTTTGCTGAAAATGTATGAAATCTGCTGTTTCTGAATGAGTTTGAACGAATAACAGCAAAAAAAGCGGGGAAGAAACGCCAGATCATGCACGAGAGTTGCTCAGTTTTGAACGTTTAGTCAGGCGAACATATAAATAGAATATTTTTTTCATGTGAAAATTATATAATGATGCCAGGGTCAAAAGGTCTAAATCCACATGAGCTTGCTCATAGGTGGATGAAAGACCTTGGGACCCGCCCCGATATGAGCATAAAAGTGGGATGATAATCCCACGATATGCGAATACTAGGGTGCTATGTGCCAGTGGCACATGTTTAGCACCGACCGAAGCGGAGCGTAGAAAGGATTGTGGGAGTGCAACGCACGGAACAATCCGTAGGCATCATAGTTGGGGACTTTTGACACCCACATCATATAATGATGCCAGGGTCAAAAGGTCAAAATGTCGTTCCTGCCTGTACGGGAGTGATTATGTGGCTCAATTTGTGGTAATTGTGTCTTGCACAGTTTGAGAAAGTACTTTAAACTTAGCAGATGTAAAAATGAATATTAGGAGGTAAAACAAATGGCACTGAATAATATAGGAAATATGATGAAGATTATGAATGCATGGAATATATTTAAAAGAAACCACCCGAAATTCCCGGCATTCTGCAATGCAGTTTCCAAACGGGCTTTAAAGGAGGGCAGCATCATGGCGATCACGGTTACCACACCGGATGGCGAAAAGATTGAGACGAATCTGAGAATAAAGGCAGAGGATCTGGAGCTTTTGAAGGAACTGACCAACTGACAGAGTGCGAAAGAGGATTGTGAATCTCCGCTTTGCATCAAAGACTGAGATTGCTCAGGGTTTCTGAAAAAGGAGTGAAAATAAAATATGAATGATATAAAGCGGCTGGCAGGATATATCGGGTCATATAAAAAAGATATGATGCTTGGTGCTTTGATGGTAATGATCGAGACAGCGTTTGAGCTTGTCATTCCGATCATGATCGCGGACCTGATCGATGTCGGGGTAGCAAACCACGATCTTGCCTATATTTATTCCAAGGGCTTTCAAATGGGGATCTGTGCACTTCTGGCTCTGGTGACGGGGCTTCTGTATGCACGGTTTGCAGCGAGGGCTTCTTATGGATGGGGAGCGAAGATCAGGGAGGCAGAATATGCAAAAGTGATGCAGTATTCTTTCTCAAATCTGGATCATTTTGATACCTCGTCTCTGATCACGCGAATGACCACGGATGTCACGGTTCTGCAGAATCTGATCAATTCCGGCTTCCGTCCGGTGACGAGAGGTCCGTCGCTTCTGATCCTCGGCATCGGTCTTTCTTTCTGGATGAATCCGAAACTTGCCATTGTTTTTCTGGTGTGTACGCCGGTTCTTGGCATTGTTTTATTTCTGATCGTCCGGAAAGTGGCTCCTATGTATACAAAGCTTCAAACAATCGTTGACCGTCTGAACCATGTTGTGCAGGAGGGTGTGACAGCGATCCGTGCGGTCAAGGCGTTTGTCCGCGGAGAGTACGAAGAAGAAAAATTTGATGCAGTAAATACAGATCTGAGTGTTTCAAGTGAACAGACTTTTCACTATGCGGTTCTGAATCTTCCGGCATTTCAGGTTGTCATGTACAGTGCGATTGTACTGATCATGTGGTTTGGCGGAAATATGATCTTAAGCGGTAGTCTTAAGGTTGGTGATCTGACCGGATTTTTAAGTTATGTCATGCAGGTTGTCAACGCTCTGATGATGATCGCAAATGTTTTTCTGCTGCTGACGAGATCTCTTGCCAGTGCACATCGTATCGCAGAAGTGCTGGATGAGAGAATTGTTCTGAAGTCTCCGGAAAACGGGGTACAGAAGGTCAAAGATGGAAGCGTGGATTTTGAACAGGTATCTTTTAAATATCACAAAGATGCGAAAGCGTATGCACTGTCAGATGTTGATCTGCACATCAAGGCCGGGCAGACGATCGGTGTGGTCGGTGGAACCGGAGCCGCCAAAACGACGCTCGTGCAGCTGATCCCGAGACTTTATGATGCGACCTGCGGCACTGTGAGAGTTGGCGGTGTGGATGTAAAAGCATATGATCTTCATGCACTGCGGGCGGCAGTCGGAATCATTTTGCAGAAAAATGAGCTTTTTTCCGGAACGATACGTGATAACCTGAAATGGGGCGATCTGGATGCAGATGACGAAAAAATCTGGCATGCATGCCGTGTGGCATGTGCGGATGAGTTCCTGGAGCGTTTTCCGGACGGACTGGACACCATGCTTGTGCAGGGAGGAAATAACCTGTCCGGCGGGCAGAAACAGAGACTCTGTATCGCAAGAGCACTTCTTGCCAATGCGAAGATCCTGATCTTTGATGATTCTACCAGTGCAGTCGATACGGCGACGGAAAAGAAGATCCGCAAAGAGCTGGAAAAACTTGGCGATGTGACAAAAATCATCATTGCACAGAGAATTTCTTCTGTGATCCATACGGATCGGATCGTGATCCTGGATGACGGTAAGATCCATAATATCGGAACGCATGAACAGCTTCTTAAGGAGGATGCAATTTATCAGGAAATTTATGCTTCTCAGATGAAAGGAGGAAACAGCGATGGCATCGAAAACGAAGAATGTTAAACGGCCGGAAAATATGCAGCACACACTGCGGATTTTTGTTTCTTATCTTGGACGGCATAAATTTATGCTTCTGATCGTCAGTATTCTGGTAACGGTAAGTGCCCTTGCAAACCTTCTTGGAACTTACATGATACGTCCGGTTGTCAATAATCTTGCAAATGGGGATCTGCATTCACTTGCCATCGGAGTGCTTGTGGCAGCCGGCATTTTTGCCATCGGAGCACTGGCAGCCTGGGGCTATTCTCAGACGATGGTAAAAGCTGCCCAGCAGGTTGTTTTTGATATTCGAAGAGATTTGTTTGCACATATGCAGACACTGCCGCTTCGCTTTTTTGACCAGAAGCGACACGGCGATATCATGAGTCTGTTCACAAACGATATTGATACGATCGCAGATGCTCTCAATAACAGTTTTGCGATGGCAATCCAGAGTTTTATCCAGATGATCGGAACCCTTGTGATCCTATATATCCTGAACTGGAAACTGTCGCTGATCGTGACGGTCTGCTATGGCATCATGTTCTGGTATATGAAATTCAGCGGAGCAAAAAGTAAGGTTTTTTATGCGAAACAGCAGCAGAGCCTTGGTGAGCTGGACGGCTATATTGAAGAAATGGTCAGCGGTCAGAAAGTAGTCAAAGTCTTTAATCATGAACAGGCAAGTCTTCAGGAATTTCTGGAGAAAAATGAAAAACTGCGAAAAGAAGGAACCGGTGCACAGTCTTATGCAGCAACGATGGTTCCGGTAGTCGTAAGTATATCTTATATTAATTATGCAATCGTGGCAGTTCTCGGAGGAATTCTGGCGATGCGTGGGATGGCGGATGTCGGAAGTCTTGCAAGTTATCTGGTGTTTGTGCGTCAGGCGGCACTCCCGATCAATCAGTTTACACAGCAGAGCAATTTCCTGCTCTCCGCACTTGCCGGAGCAGAGCGGGTGTTTGATGTGATGAATCTGGAGCCGGAAGTGGACGAAGGGGATGTGACGCTTGTCAATGTCAGAAAAGAAAATGGCATCCTGAAAGAATGTCAGGAAAAGACCGGAAAATGGGCATGGCGTTCAAAAGATGGAGAACTGACAATGCTTCGCGGTGATGTCCGTTTTGAAAATGTTGATTTTGGTTATACGAAAGAGCATATGATCCTGAAGAATATCAGCCTGTATGCAAAACCGGGACAGAAAATTGCTTTTGTCGGATCGACCGGAGCCGGAAAAACCACGATCACCAACCTGATCAACCGCTTTTATGATGTGCAGGGAGGAACGGTGGTTTACGATGGAATTGATGTGCGAAAGATAAAGAAAGATGCACTGCGACACTCTCTTGGCATCGTGCTTCAGGATACGCATCTGTTTACCGGAACCGTAGCGGATAACATCCGCTTTGGAAAACTGGATGCAACGCAGGAAGAGATCGAGAAGGCGGCACGCATTGCAAATGCATACTCTTTTATCAGACGACTGCCAGATGGTTACGATACCATGGTGACGGCAGATGGGGCAAATCTTTCCCAGGGACAGCGGCAGCTTCTGGCGATCGCAAGGGCAGCAGTAGCCGATCCGCCGGTTCTGATTCTTGATGAGGCGACATCCTCTGTTGATACACGAACCGAAGAACTGATCGAAAAAGGCATGGATCAGCTGATGGAAGGAAGGACCGTGTTTGTTATCGCACATCGATTAAGTACCGTGCGAAATGCCAATGCGATCATGGTACTGGAGCAGGGGAAGATCGTCGAGAGAGGGGATCATGCAGAACTGTTGGAACAAAGAGGGAAATATTATCAGCTTTATCATGGAATGTTTGAGCTGAGCTGAAAGTTATAGGTTTTTCTTTTTCAGTGCAGAAAATGAAAGGAAAATGTTATAGAGTGCCGGACGCAAAAAGACAGGGCACGTGACACGCATCGTTTCCTGTTCGATTTGTGCCGTCTATGATCCGCCGTTCGCTG
>ERZ1106963.1958-NODE-1958-length-22315-cov-9.213028_pt1 | contig 22315 bp, 17 predicted proteins | sample MGYA00403681_ERZ1106963 | MGnify/ENA primary metagenome ERZ1106963 (study PRJEB35170, sample SAMEA104062407) | human gut metagenome | biome: human gut; feature: human-associated habitat; material: faeces | place: Denmark | collected 2012-05-03 ...
CACCCCTGCCCCCGCGGCGGCACTGATGAGAATAATGCGGGAGGACATTATATCTATGGAAAGAAAATTCATTCGGGATCACGCGAAGCGCAGCAGAGAGAACTACGAGCTTTTGAAAAGCAGCGGCAGCCCTACGGCGGCTCTTATCGACTCTCTGATTGGGCTTCTCATTTTGCCAAGCCAAAAGCTGTTTGATGAGATCGCACAGGACATAGTCGATGATGCCTCTCTGCTGGAGAACATTCTTTCCGAGTGCAGCACCGGGCCAACCACGCGATCCCCGAGAAGCCTTTTTCAAGTCGCACAGCATCTTCGCAGCAGCGCTGCGCACAAAGCCATTACCGTCAGCGCAGAAATATTGCCCGAGCCCGGCAGACCCGTTTCTGTAGATTGGCTCACCTTCAAGGATCAAAATAATCGTGAAAGCACAACGGTCGAAATCACGATGTCTGTCGAAACTCTGGAGCAATTCTTCTACGCATTCTCCGATGCCGCGGCAAGCCTTTGAGTATAGCAGAAGCCTCCGCCTGTTTTTTGCAGGCGGAGGCTCTTTTTACATTACTATATAATTATAATGTGTGCTTACATCTTCTCGGGCTTGCTCAGGCCGAGGATCGTCAGGCCGTTGGCGAGCACCTGACGGGTCGCAGCAGCGAGCAGCAGACGGGCGTTCGCCACGTCGTCCGCCTCGCCCTTGATGCGGCAGGCGTTGTAGAAGCGGTGGAACGCGCCGGCGAGCCGCATGAGATAGCGGTTGATATAGCTCGGGTCGTAGTCGCGGGCGGCCATGCGGATCTCCTCGCTGAAGTTGGCAAGCTCCTTGATGAGCGCGCGCTCCTGCTCGCCGGAGAGCAGGGACAGGTCGGCCTTGTCCGCGGCGGGAACGCTGCGGCCCTCATCCGCCATCGTCTTGAGCAGGCTGCAGATACGCGCGTAGGCGTACTGGATATAGTAGACGGGGTTCTCGCTGTCCTCGCGCACGGCGAGGCCGAGGTCGAAGTCCATCTGCGTATCGGGCTTGGCGTTGAAGAAGTAGCGGCAGGCGTCGACCGGGATCTCGTCGAGCAGGTCGGAGAGCGAGATGGTCTTGCCGGTGCGCTTGGACATACGCACCACCTCGCCGTCGCGCACGAGCTTGACGAGCTGCATGAGCACGATATCCAGACGATTCGTGCCGTCGAGACCCAGCGCGTCGATCGCGCCCTTGAGGCGGGCGACATGGCCGTGGTGGTCGGCGCCCCAGATGTTGATGACCTTATCGAAGCCGCGGACCTCGAACTTGTTGCGGTGGTAGGCGATGTCGCCGGCGAGGTAGGTGTAGAAGCCGTTGGCGCGGCGCAGCACGTCGTCCTTCAGGCCGAGCTTGTCGATGTCCTCGTCCTTCTTGCCCTGCTTGCGGTACTGGTCGCGCATGATCTCCGCGGTCTTGACCCAGAGCGCGCCGTCCTTTTCATAGGTCCAGCCGAGGTCGGTGAGCTTTTTCGCCGTGTCGGCGACAAAGCCGGACTCGTGCAGGGAGGACTCGAAAAACCATTCGTCGAACTTGATGCCGTAGCGCTCAAGGTCGCTCTTCATCTTGGGGATGTTGCGGTCGAGGCCGAAGCGCGCCATATCGGCGTGGCGCTCCGCCTCGGTCTTGTCCAGATAGCTCTCGCCGTGCTCGGCGTAGAACGCCTGCGCAAGCTCCTTGATGTCGTCGCCATGGTAGCCGTCCTCGGGGAACTCGACGGCGTCCTCGCCCTTGATGAGCTGGAAGTAGCGGGCCTCGATGCTCTTGGCGAACTTTTCGATCTGGTTGCCGAAGTCGTTGACATAGAACTCACGCCACACGTTCGCGCCGGACCAGTCGAGCACGCTCGCGAGCGTGTCGCCGAGCACGCCGCCGCGGGCGTTGCCCATGTGCATGGGGCCGGTGGGGTTGGCGGAGACGAACTCGACCATGTACTTCTTGCCCTTGAGGCCCTCGCCGCGGCCGTAGGCGTCCGCCTCGCGCTCCACGTCCTCAACGACGTCGGCGTACCACTTTTCGCCGAGACGGAAGTTCAGGAAGCCGGGGCCGGCGATCTCAACAGAAGTAAAGTAGGTGCCGTCGAGCTTCATGTGCTGGGTGAGGATATTCGCGACCTCGCGCGGGTTCTTGCGCATGGCCTTGGAGGCGGCCAGGCAGAAGGTGGTGGTGTAGTCGCCGTTGGCGGTATCCTTGGGGATCTCGACCGCGGGGACGGTCTCCACGCCATCGGGCAGCAGACCCTCCTGCACGGCGGCGCGGTAGGCGCTGCGCGTCAGGGCGGCGATCTGGTCCTTTGCGCTCTGGATCATATTCATAGCTTTTTCCCTCGCTCTTTCGTAGTTGATGCGGCGGCGCGCTGCCGCGCCGCAAAAAGTGCAGAATCGTAACGTGTATTATACTACAGCTGTGTGTGGAAAACAAGCCGTTTTTGCAATTTCCGCCGCGAAAGCCGGCGCATTTCTGTGCAGGCGGACACGAAATAGCGCTTGCACGGACAGCGCCGCTCTTATATAATAATAAGGATGCAGAGAATAAAGACGCCGAAAAGGAGCACGCCATGCTATTCTTTGGAAAACGGAAAAGCGCCCCTCTCGTCCAGTCCTCCACCGAGGACTGGCGAAAGCAATGGCAGGACCTCGTGCCGCCGGAGTGCCGCAACGTCCCCGTCACGGTGGACGGAAAGACGATGACCGCCTATGTGCAGATCAACCACTTCGTGATGATGCTGCAGGACGGGCTTTTGATGCAGCAGGGCTTTTTTGACGTCTGCGCACACTTTCAGCGCGCGGGTTACCATGTCATCTGGCTGATGCGCTGCACGCAGGACATTGCGGGCGGCTATCTGAAGCTGCGTAAGGAGAGCGGAAACGAATGCCTTTGGAAATGGCGCAAGCCGACCACCAACTTCGGCCGCTGGACCTCTGACAACCGCTATGTGACCATTCTGCTGCAATACAAGCCCGCGCCGGACGGCGACCTTTCGCGCTGCACGGAGCACATTCTCCAGCGCGTGCAGTGGGCGGAGAGCAACGACAACTCCAAAATGGTCCCGGGGCGCACGGAGTTTGCCACCGTCGGCGCGCCGGGCACGCCCGCAGAGCTGTCCAACTGGCTGCACGGCGGCTTCATGTCGTCCGAGCTTTGACCCCTCCGCTTACCTATTTATCCAATAGGGAAAACGCAAACGCACAAAATTTTGTCGCTTCAGACGATCTTGCGGCAAACCGATAAAAACCCTCTTGCGCTGTATAAAAATGTGTGCTACACTTCTCCCATCTTCAGGAAAGGAGAAAGCAATGATGGCAGCTATCAATTTTGCTAATGCCTGTATGTCTGCCTCCGCACAGCCCGACTGTGCCGCTTTCGCCTGCCCTGCCACGACCAACATCGCCATTATTCTGGACGTCAGCCTGCTGCTGGCGTCCATTCTTATTTGCCTTTTGGTAAAGGGAAACAGCTTCATATCCCGGATCACGGCGCATCCAACGGTTTCTTCTCTTGACCTCCGCAGGAGATAACAAAGAGAACGTTTCTTTCCCAAGAGGCTCCGCCAGTCCGGCGGGGCCTCTTCTTTCTTCCCCCTGTTTTTCACTTTTTCGTTCGGCCGGCGAAGGAGCGGAAATAGAATATCATTTCACAGAAAGCGAGAAAACTCCCATGGACTTCGTAAATTTCGTCATGGCGCTCAGCCCCATTCTTGTTGTCCTCGTCGGCATTTTAGGCTTCAAGCAGTCCGCCAAAAGGGTCTCCCCCATCGCCCTTGTCTGGACGCTGATCCTGGCCTTCACCTACTTCAACGTCACCGGCGCCAGCTTTGCCGACAACGTCAAGACCCTCGATCCCCTGGTCTGGAAGGGCATCAAAGAGGGTCTCAAGATCGTGCTCATGGTCTTCGGCGCGTTCACCATTCTGAACCTGCTGCGCGAGACCGGCGCCATTGACGACGTCAAGTCCACCATCGCCCGCATCAGCGACGACCGCCGCGTGCAGCTCATCGTCATCGGCATGATGCTCCCCATCTTCCTCGAGGGCGCGGCCGGCGCGGGCGCTCCTGCCGCCATCGCGGCGCCCTTCCTCGTGGCCCTCGGCTTTGATCCCGTCACCTCCATCGCCGTCGCCCTGCTCGGCGACGCGACGCCCGCCTCCTGGGGCGGCGCGGGTCTGACGACCATTAACGGCGGCGCGGCGCTCGTGGACGCGGGACTCTCCACCGTTTCGCTCAACGCGGCGATGGTCGGCCGCTTCCACATGTTCGGCGTGCTCATCATTCCGTTCATCATGGTCGGCATGGTCTTCGGCAAAAAGGGCTTCAAGGGCGCGGTCCCCTATCTCTGCTTCGCCGGCGTCTCCACCTGCGCGGTGATGTTCTTCCTCTCCAACTTCGTCGGCGCGGAGGTCACCTCGATGGGCACGGGCCTCATCTCCATGCTTCTCTCGCTCGCCTACGTCAAGCTCGTCGGCGTCAGGACGCCGGAGGAATTCCGCCACCACGCCGCCGCGCAGCAGCGCAAATACAGCGCGTTCCGCGCCATGTCGCCTTACATTTATATGCTCGTGCTGCTCCCGCTCGTGCGCTACGGCTTTCCGGCGGTCGTGCCCAACGGCTTCGCCGTCATGTGTACGTTCGGCTACATCTTCTGGGTGGACGTCGTCATCCTCGTGTGCGGTATGCTCGGTGCGGCAACGCTCGGCGTGAGCGCGAAGCAGTACCGCGCGGTCTGCTCCAGGACCGTCGGCAACGTTCTCCCCGTGCTCATCACGATGGGCAGCCTTCTCATCGTCTCCTACATCATGCAGTCCCCCACAACCGGCATGATGAACCTCCTCGCCTCCGATATCGCGGCGGTGGTCGGGCGCTTTTACCCGGCGGCAGCCGTGCTCATCGGCTCGAGCGGCGCGTTCATCACCGGCACCGGCCTCGGCTCGAACATCATGTTCGCCCAGATGCACATTGATGCCGCGGCCTCGCTCGGCATGAACCCCATCACCATCTTTGCCGGTCAGAACGCGGGCGCTTCCCTCGGCAACCTCATCTGTCCGAACAACACCGTCGCCGCCTGCGCGACCGTGGACGCGATCGGCCGCGAGAACGAGGTCATGAAGCACACGCTCCGCGCGTTCGCCATCGTGCTCGCGCTCTACATGGTGCTTGCCATGCTCTATACCTGCGTACTCTTCCCCAACTACGGGATGTAAGAAATGCTGTTTTATTTATAGAAAGGAAGGTTTCTATCATGGTTCAGAAAAGAGTTTTAGGCGTCATCGGTCTTGGCCATGTCGGCGCGCACATCGCTTACGCGCTGGCAATCCAGGGCATCGCGGACGAGCTTCTGCTCGTCGACCAGAACGAGCAGAAGCTCGCGAGCGAGGTGCAGGACCTGCGCGACGCCGTCGCGTATCTGCCCCACCGCGTCACCGTCCGCGCTGGTGACTTCGCCGACCTCGGCGCGTGCGACGTCATCGTCAACAGCGTCGGCAAGATCGAGCTGCTGCGCGGCACGCATGACCGCGTGACCGAGATGGACTTCACCATTCCCGCCGTGCGCGGCTACGCTGAGAAGATCAAGGCGAGCGGCTTTGACGGCGTGCTCATCAACATCACCAACCCCTGCGACATCGTCACCCGCGAGCTCGCGCTTCACGTCGGTCTTCCCAAGGGCCGCGTGTTCGGCACCGGCACGGGGCTCGACACCTCGCGTCTGCTCAGCGCGCTCGCGCGCCAGACCGGCATTGACCACAAATCCATCACCTGCTACATGATGGGCGAGCACGGCAACCAGCAGTTTGCCCCCTGGTCCTGCGTGAGCTTCCGCGGGATGCCGCTCGACACCTGGGCCGCGCGCGACGAGCGCTTCCGCTTCGACCACGACGCGCTGCAGAAGGAGTCCATCGGCGGCGGCTGGGTCACGTTCTCCGGCAAGTTCTGCACGGAGTACGGCATCGCCACCACCGCCGCCCGCATGGCCTACGCCGTGCTGCACGATGAAAAGGTCATTCTGCCCGCGAGCGCGGAGCTGACCGGCGAATACGGCGAAGCGGGCCTCTTTGCCGGCGTGCCGTGCGTCATCGGCGCGAGCGGCGTGGAGGAGGTCGTGGAGCTGCCGCTCACGGATGAGGAAAAGGCGACCTTCCACGCCTGCTGCGAGGGCATTCGCCACAATATGGAGCATCTCAAAGAGATCTGAGGCAACGCGAAAGGAGTTAACGTTATGAACCTCGCTTTTACCGAAAATACCCATCCCGGCACGCTGCCGCCATCCGATCAGCTCGGCTTCGGCTCCGTCTTTACCGACCATATGTTCCTCATGGACTACAGCGCCGGCAAGGGCTGGCACGACGCGCGCATCGTGCCCTACGGTCCCATCTCGCTCTCCCCCGCCGCCAGCGTCCTGCACTACGGCACCGAGGTCTTTGAGGGGCTGAAGGCCTACCGCCGTCCCGACGGCGGCGTACAGCTCTTCCGTCCGTGGGAGAACGTCGCCCGCCTGAACCGCTCCTGCGAGCGTCTGGGTCTGCCGCAGCTCGATCCCGACGACGCGCTGCAGGCTATCAAGGAGATCGTCCGCGTCGATCAGCGATGGGTGCCGAACGACCCCGGCACGTCGCTCTACATCCGCCCGTTCCTGTATTCCACCGACCCGACGCTGGCCCTGCACGGTGTGCATGAGGCGTCGTTCGTCATCATCCTCTCCCCCTCCGGCAGCTACTTCTCCGACGGGCTCAAGCCCGTGCCCATCATGGTCGAGACCGAGGATGTGCGCGCGGTGCGCGGCGGCACGGGCGAAGCCAAGTGCGGCGGCAACTACGGCGCCGCCAACCGCGCCGGCGAGCGCGCCGAGGCCAAGGGCTACTCGCAGGTGCTGTGGCTCGACGGCGTGGAGCGTAAGTACGTCGAGGAGGGCGGTGGCATGAACGTCATGTTCAAGATCAACGGCGCCGTCGTCACCCCCGCGCTGACCGGCTCCATCCTGCGCGGCGTCACGCGCAAATCCGCCATCGAGCTTTTGAAGAGCTGGGACGTTCCCGTCGAGGAGCGGCTGCTGAGCGTGGACGAGCTGTTCGAGGCCGCCAAGACCGGCGCGCTTGAGGAGGCATGGTGCATCGGCACCGCCGCCGTCATCTCCCCCATCGGCGCACTCGGCTGGGGCGACAAATGCTATGAGATCAACCATAACCGTATCGGCGAGCTGTCGCAGAAGCTCTACGACGAGCTGACCGGCATCCAGTGGGGCACGAAGCCCGATCCCTTCGGCTGGACCTGTCCGGTGTGCTGAAGCCATGGAAAAAATATTCCGAATACCGGCAAAAGCCGGTATTCGGAATATTTACTCTTTGCGTGTTTCCTGCTATAATATGGGATACATGATTATAAATGAAGGAGAATCCAGCATGAAAGCCATCGTCACCGTTCTCGGCCGGGACCGCGTCGGCATCATCGCCTCCGTCTGCGCCCTGCTCTCGGAGTACAACATCAACATTCTCGACATCAGCCAGACCATCCTCGAACAGGGCTACTTCACCATGGTCCTGCTGGTGGACATTTCCGCGTGCACGGTATCCTTCCCGGAGATCGCCGACAAGCTGGACGCTTACGGCACCGAGCGCGGCCTTGCCGTGCGCATCCAGCGGGAGGACATCTTCAACGCCATGCACCGCATCTGAGAGGAGGTCCGCGCCATGCTCGATAAAAACGATGTGCTGTCCACCGTGCAGATGATCGACCGCCAGCACCTCGACATCCGCACCATCACCATGGGCATTTCCCTGCTCTCCTGCGCCGACCGCGACGCCAAGGCGGCGTGTGAGAAGATCTACGACAAGATCACGCGCTATGCCGAAGGGCTCGTTAAAACCGGCGAGGACATTGAGCGCGAGTTCGGCATCCCCATCGTCAACAAGCGCATCTCCGTCACGCCCATCGCGCTCGTGGCCGCCGCCTCGGAGACGGAGGACTACGTTCCCTTTGCCGTCGCGCTCGACCGCGCCGCCAAGGCCGTGGGCGTCAATTTCATCGGCGGCTTTTCCGCGCTCGTGCAAAAGGGCATGACCGATGCCGACCGCCGGCTCATCGCCGCCATTCCCGAGGCGCTGGCCGTCACCGACCTTGTATGCTCGTCCGTCAACGTTGGCTCGACCAAGGCCGGCATCAACATGGACGCGGTGGCGCTCATGGGCCGCACCGTCAAGGCCGCGGCGGAGCGCACCGCCGACTGCGGAGGCTTCGGCTGCGCGAAGCTCGTGGTGTTCTGTAACGCTGTGGAGGACAACCCCTTTATGGCCGGCGCGTTCCACGGTGTCGGCGAGCCGGAGCGCGTCATCAACGTCGGCGTTTCCGGCCCCGGCGTGGTATACCATGCCCTGCAAAGTGTAAAGGGCCAGCCCTTTGATGTGGTCGCCGAGACGGTGAAAAAGACTGCCTTCCGCATCACGCGCATGGGTCAGCTCGTCGCGCAGGAGGCCAGCCGCCGGCTCAATACGCCGTTCGGCATCGTCGATCTCTCCCTCGCGCCCACGCCCGCCGTCGGCGACAGCGTGGCCCGTATTCTGGAGGAGATGGGCCTCGAGGTCTGCGGCACGCACGGCACCACCGCCGCACTCGCGCTGTTGAACGACGCGGTGAAAAAGGGCGGCGTGATGGCATCCAGCTCCGTCGGCGGACTTTCCGGCGCGTTTATTCCCGTCAGCGAGGATGAGGGCATGATCGCCGCGGCCTCCTCCGGTGCGCTGACGCTCGATAAGCTCGAGGCCATGACCTGCGTATGCTCGGTCGGGCTCGACATGATCGCCGTCCCCGGCGACACGAGCGCCGAGACCATCGCCGCCATCATCGCGGACGAGGCCGCCATCGGCATGGTCAACACCAAGACCACCGCCGTACGCATCATTCCCGCGCCCGGCTGCAAGGTCGGCGACACGGTGGAGTTCGGCGGGCTGCTCGGCTCCGCGCCGGTGCAGGCCGTACACCCCTATTCCAGCGCGGACTTCATCGCCCGCGGCGGGCGTATCCCCGCGCCGCTGCACAGCCTGAAAAACTGAAGCTCCCATCCCGTCAAAAAACGGACGCTGCTTTTTTCGCAGCGTCCGTTTTCTCTTTCATGTGTCAGCGCGCAAGGTCCTTCAAATGGCTCAGGCGCTCGAGCGCGGTGTTGAGCGTTTCATCCTTCTTGGCAAAATGCAGACGGATGATGTGGTTCACGTCCTCGTCGAAGAATGAGCTTCCCGGCACGGCGCCCACGCCGATCTTCTGCGCCATTTCCACGCAGAAGTCCACGTCGGACTGCCCCTTCTTCAGGAACGGGGAAATGTCCGCCAGCACAAAGTAGGTGCCCTGCGGGTCGGTGAAGGGAATGCCGAGTTCCTTCATGCCGCCGGTAAAGAGCGCCTTCATGTGCGCATAGTGCGCGCCGAACTCCTCGTAGTAGCTCATGGGCATATCCAACCCGACGACGGCGGCCTCCATCAGCGGCGAGGGCGCGCCGACGGTGTTGAAGTCGTGATACTGCTTGATGCGGTCCATGATGTTCTGCGGCGCGAGGGCGTAGCCCAGACGCCAGCCGGTGACGGAATAGGTCTTGGACAGGCTCGAGCAGCAGACCGTGCGCTCACGCATCCCGGGGAGCGTACTCATGTAGGTGTGCTTGTGTCCCTCGTAGACGATGTGCTCGTAGACCTCGTCCATGATGGCGTAAACGTCATATCGGATGCAGAGATCCGCGATGAGTTTGAGCTCGTCGTAGGTAAAGACCTTGCCGCTCGGGTTCGAGGGGTTGCAGATCAAAATTGCCTTGGGATGCTGACGGAAGGCGTCCTCCAGCACCTCCGGATCGAAGCCGAACGCCGGCGGCACGAGCGGCACGAACACCGGCTCGCAGCCCGCCATGATGGTCTGGGCGCGGTAATTCTCAAAGTAGGGAGAGAACATCACGATCTTGTCGCCCGGATTCGTGAGGGCAAAAATGGTGTCTACCATTGCCTCGGTCGAGCCGATGGTCACGACCATCTCGGTCTCGGGATCGTATTTCATGCCCATGAAGCGCTCACACTTACGCGAGAGCGCCTGACGGAAGTTCGGCGCGCCCATCGTGATGGGATACTGGTGCGGGCCGAGCCGGCTGACCTCCTCCAGTCGGTCGGTCATCGCCTTGGGCGGGTCGAAATCAGGAAAGCCCTGCGCCAGGTTGATCGCGCCGCAGTCGATGCTGATGCGCGTCATCCGTCGGATGACGGAGTCGGTAAAATGCTCGTTTCTTCTGCTCAGTTCCTGCATGGTATCACTGCTCCCTTTCTCATTTGTCCGTGTCGGCAGAGCCTGCGTCCTTCCCGCCCGCGCACTTTTTATAATAGCGAAACTTTAACACTTCTACTCGATAAAGTCAATCGCCCTTTTGTACAAAATCAGGACAAACGCGCTGCCGCATCCCATGCACTCCGCGGCAGCCGCTTCCTCAGATGCCGAAAAGCGGCAGCAGAAATACGCCCAGCAGCGCAAGGATCAGCAGCGGGACGGCGAAGGCCGTCAGCCCCGCAATGAACAGCACAGCCAGGATGACCGGAAGGCCGACGCCGAACAGGATCGTCTTGGTCAGTCCCCAGGTGACGCTGAGCGTCAATGCCACGAGCTTTACGGTCAGAACGACCATTCCGATGATAAACAATGTGAGAATACCATGACCTCCTTTTTTCTCTGTTTCAGGGCGTCATTATAGTCCTCCGCCGTCCGGCCATCAATCATTTTTATCAATTATTCAAAAATTCTTCAAAAAAGGAAACGCAGAGCGGCACCGTTTCGGTACTGCTCTGCGTTTTTGCCTTCGTTGGCTCCCGCTTCAGCGGAGCCGCCCGTCGCCGCCCATGAGAGCGGTCATCTCCTCGATGCGGTCGAGCGGGAACGGCGGCTCGCACAGCGGCTTCATGGCAATGCTCATGAGCTTCATCGGGTTGTCGTCCGCCGCCACGCGGTTGGAGCTGAGCGCCCCGCAGCGCTTGCAGCGGTGGATGATAGCCCATTCGCCGCCTCTGCGCACCCAAACAGCCACCGGCTCCATGATGCCGCCGCAATCGGACGCCCGGTTGCCGGGCTCGATGTCGACGTGCAGGCTGGAAAGGCAGTTCGGACAGTGGTTGCGGTGGTCGCTGCCGGCGTTCTGCGGCGTGCAGAGCCGGCCGCAGACCTTGCAGGTAAAGGTATCCTTGCAGGCGTGCGTCTTGTAGTAGCCTTTTTCAAAGGTCTTGCGTTTGTTTTCGCGGTTCATGGTGTTTCCTCCGGAAGAAAGATCATGCGAAATCCTTCGGGAGGAACGGCGTGTGTTGGATTTGCCGGACCTCCCGGTCAGGCCACACGCTCCGGTGATAGGGTGATGTGTTTCAAAAAGTTCTCCTTCAAATTTTAATTTAGAGAGCGGACTGCCGCCCGCTGACTAACGTTTATCTGCTATTATAGCCCGATCCTCTGTGTTGTCAACCGTTCTCTGCCTGCTTTGCAGCCTCTGTCTGTCCGGCAAGGAAGTCGCGGACGGAGGCGGTCTGCGCCTCGACCGACGCGACGCAGGTGCCGCCGAGCGAGGTGCGGCCCGTCACGCAGTTGGTGAGCGCGATGGCGGCGTAAACGTCCTCGCCGAACCGCTCGCTGTACTGCCGGAGCAGTGTGAGCGGCAGCTCTTCGAGTACGGTGGTATGCTCGATGCAGTAGGCCACGAGCTGACCGGCGATCTTATAGGCCGCGCGGAAGGGCAGCCCCTTTTTCGTCAGGTAGTCCGCGAGATCGGTCGCGTTCAGGAAGCCGCGCTGCGCCGCGCGGTACATATTGCAGGTGCAGGCCTTCATCGCGGCGATCATCGGCGTGAACACACGCAGGCACATTTTTACGGTGTCCACGCAGTCGAACACGGCCTCCTTGTCCTCCTGCATATTCAAGGCGAGGTCGGTCCACAGGGTGTGCAGAGCGACCGCGGCTGTCCGGGACCGCAGGGAGAGCAGGGTGTTCAGGGTCTGCAGGGCGAGAAGGGCGATACCGGTGAAAAGGGCAAGCAGGGTATTCAGGGTCCCAAGGGCGAAAACGGTGAAGCACCTGTCATCACCGTCGCCGAGGATACGCCGCGCAGCTATAAACTGCACTTCCAGTCCGGCGAGCAAGAGCTGACGACGCCACGCACAGCTCACCGAGCGCACCGGAGGCTTCGAAAATTCCGCGGGGCTCCGGTGAAAGGTCCGAGCCTTGACAGCCGCCAGTTCTCAGCGCGAAAAAAGGCCGCCGCAGAACATTCCTGCAGCGGCCTTTTTCGGTTCTCTTATAGGGTGCGCACGCGGCCTTCGAACTCCCACACATAATCTCGATACCTGTAATGTCCGGACGCTTGACGCTCGCGCCCGTGATCTGGTCGGTGCAGCAGGCATCTCACGTTTCCGCGCTTCGGCACTGCCGTCCGGTATGGTCGATGTACGTCTCTTCGTTCGTCAGCAGGATCTTGGAGATTGGCACGATCTCATAGCCCTCGCCGAGCAGGTAGTCGAGGATATCCGGCAGTGCCTCTGGCGTGTGCTCGCCCGCGTTGTGGAAGAGCACGATGGAGCCGTTCGTCACCTTCCCCGTCACGCGCTTGGTGATCTCAGCAGCGGAGATGCCCTTCCAGTCGAGCGAATCCACATCCCACTGGATGGGCTCCATGCCGATGGAGCGGATAGCGGAAATGACATGGTCGTCATACTCGCCGAACGGGCAGCGGATGAGCGTCGGGCGGACGCCGGTGAGCGCCTCGATCTTGTCGTTGCAGGTGTTCACGTCCGCGATGATCCGGTCGGCGGTCAGGGAATTGTAGTGGTCGTGCGCGTTGGAGTGGTTCATCAGTTCGTTGCCGCTCTCGACGATGGCCTTGGCCTGCTCGGGGTACTGGTCCGCCCAGTTGCCGACGACGAAGAAGGTACACTTCACACCGTAGTCCGCGAGCACATCGAGAATCTTCTGCGTGTTGTCCGCCCCCCAGGCGGCGTCGAACGAGATGCTGCACACCTTCTGGTCGCGCTCGACGCAGTAGATGGGCAGCTGGCGCGTCGCGGCCGACGCCCGCACGGCGGCGGGCGCGTTCACCGCGCCGAAGATGGCTGCCGCCGCCAGCAGCGCCGCACCGACGGTCAGCGTCCTGCGCCGCAGAACAAGAAAGCGCGGCTTCGCCGTCTCCCGCTTCCCACGCTTTTTCCTCAAGGCAAACTGCAAAAACATCCGCATATCCTCCCCATTTTGTTTTGGTAGAGGGTATGCGGCGCTTTTCTTTTTCATACCGGGCGGAGCCCCGTGCGCGTCACGGGACAGGCCCGTCGTCCGCCGTCCGCACACCGATTTTCGGCAGAATTTACTTTTTTCGTTGAGAAAAAGCCGCGCTTGTGTTACACTGGATACAGCTATCATAGAAAATGAAACGCGCGGCCCTTCGCCGCACACTGAAAATTCAATCGTTTTTGGAGGAGAAAAAGCATGGAGATCAGAAAAGAAAAGAAGGATTCCGCGCTGTCATTGGCCATTGAGGGCCGCATCGACACCACCACCGCCCCTCAGCTGGAAACGGAGCTGAAGGCCGACCTTGACGGCGTCACCGAGCTGCGTCTGGACTTCGGGCAGGTCGAGTACATCTCCTCGGCGGGACTGCGCGTGCTGCTGTCCGCGCAGAAGCTGATGAACCGTCAGGGCAAAATGGTGCTCACCCATGTGAGCGAGTCGGTGATGGAGATCTTTGAGGTGACCGGCTTCTCCGATATTCTGACCATTGAGTAACACCATGCGGATGATGAGCCCCGCCGCACATCGGACGGCGGACCGCTTTACCGCTCGGATGTTCCGTGGACTGTGGGTCCCTGCCATGCTCTCGTCGCTCGGCTGGGCGCTGAGCGATATGGCGGACGCCGTGGTGGTGGGGCAGCGGCTGGGCGCCGTGGGACTTGCCGCCATCGGTCTGATCCTGCCGGTCTACATGATCAACTGCATGTTTGCCCACGGCCTCGGACTGGGCGGCTCCGTTCGCTATTCCCGTCTGCTGAGTCAGGGCAAAACGCAGGAGGCCGCGGACAGCTTTCACGGTGTGCTCGCGCTGGCGCTGCTTTTCAGCGTCACGACCGCCGTGCTGGGCAGCGTGTTCATGGACCCGCTGCTGGCGCTGCTGGGCACGCGGAGCACAGACGGCGCGCTGTATGCCGCCACAAGGGACTATCTGCAGATCCTCGTCGCGGCCACGCCGCTGTTCTACCTGTCCAACGTGTTCAACTACTATCTGCGCAACGACGGGAGTCAGCGCCGCGCCGGCGCCGGCTCGGTCATAGGCAACCTTTGCGACATCGCGCTGAACATCACGCTGGTGCTGGCGCTGGACATGGGCACGCGGGGCGCGGCGCTGTCCACCGCGCTGGGACAGATCATCACCATCGCCATCTATCTGCCGGGCTTTTTCGGTCAGAAGCACACGCTGCGCTTCGCGCTGCCGCGCGGGCGCTGGCTCGTCCCTGCCCTTTCCGCGCTGAAGGCGGGTATGGCCACCTCGGTGCAGTACCTGTACCAGATGATCTTCTTCCTCGTGTGCAACAATCTGCTGATCCGTCTGGGCGGCGAAACGGCGGTGGCGGTGTTCGATGTCATTCAGAATACCTCCTACCTGATCCTGTACCTGTTTGAGGGAACGGGGCGCGCCATGCAGCCCATCCTCTCCACCTATCAGGGCGAGCACAACCGGCAGGGAATGCGGAACACGGTGCGTCTCGGCTTCACGGCGGGACTGACGGTGGGCGGCGCGCTGATCGCCCTTGTGGAGCTGTGGCCCGCGGGAATGTGCCTGCTGTTCGGCATCGCCGGTTCGGCGTCGGAGGCGCTGGCGTGTACCGCGCTGCGGCTCTACGGTGCGGGGGCGCTGTTCGCCGGCATCAATATCCTGCTGTGCAATTACTATCAGGCCTGCGAGAACGAGAAGCCGTCGTTCCTGCTGGAGACGCTGCGCGGCGCGGTGCTGCTCATCCCGCTGACGTTCGTGTGCTATGCCTTGGGGTTGCAGCGCTTCTGGCTGCTGTTCCTGCTGACGGAGGCCGGCTCGCTGGCGGTGTTCCTGCTGCTGGGACTCGGCGGCCGTTATAAGAAAGCGGAGCTGCCGGAGGAGCGCATCTTCCAGCGGACGATCCTCAGCAACGCGGAGGATGTGATGGACGTGTGCCGCGAGCTGGAGGCCTTCTGCGAAGTCTGGGGCGCGGACATGAAGCAGCAGATGTTTTCGACCATGACCGTGGAGGAGCTCGGCATGGCCATCTTGAAGCACGGCTTTCAGGGGCGGACGGACGGCTACCTCCAGCTGACGGCCATCATGGACGAGGGCGGCGTGCTGGAGCTGCACCTGCGGGACGACGCCACGACCTTCAATCCCTTTGCGTTAGATACTTCCCGCGCCAGCCGGGACGAGGATTTCGACATGGACGGCATGGGCGTACTGGTCATCAAAAAGCGGGCGAAGGAATTTTTCTACCGGCGCTATCAGGGCTTCAACACACTGATCATCAAGATCTGAGGACAAAGAGGGAAAAGCGATGAAGGTCGTTTATTTCGGCAGCGACGTGTTCCTGTCGTGCTTTGAATATTTTGTGGAAAAGCATCAGGTGCTGGCGCTGTATACCTATCACAACGACGAGGACTATTTCACGGAATATGCCATCGTAAAGCGGGCGGGGGAGCTCGGCATCCCCGTCCACTACGAGGCCATCTCGCCGGAGGAGATCCGGCGGTACTTCACGGAGGAGGGCTGCGAGCTGTTTTTCATCGCGGAGTATGACCGCATCCTGACGCTGCCGGAGGACTTCCCCGCGTTCCGCGGCATCAACACCCACAGCTCGCTGCTCCCGCAGGGGCGCAGCTATTACCCCATCGAGGGAGCCATGGAGCGGGAGCTGTCATGCACCGGCGTGACGATGCACAAGGTGGCGCAGCGATTGGACGGCGGTGACGTTCTGGCGCAGCACACCATTGACATAGCCGCGGAGACGGACAGCATCGACGTCTATCTGCAAAGCGCGGCATGGGCGCGCGCGACGGTCGAGGAGCTCCTCGAGCACCTTGACGACCGCTGGGCGGCCGGCCGGCCGCAGGCGGAAAAGCATCCCTACTGGAAGCGTCCCGCATCCGCGCTGCTGACGCTGCATCCTGAAATGAGCCGGGCGGAGGCCCTGGCGATCTTCCGAAAATACAATTCCATGACTCAGGTGGAGCTGGGCGGCGCGTGGTTCTATGTGACCGCGGTAGAGGCCGGCACGGCTCCGCTGCCCTACGAGGTGCAGCGTCTGTCCCCCACGCGGGCGCTCTACCGCGTAAGGGACGGTCATTTGCGGCTTCATATCCATCCGATGGAGGTGCGGACATGAAACGAGCAAGGAGCATACGGTTACAGCCCAAGCTGCTGCTGGGACTGGTGGCGATGGCCGCCGTCCTCGCGGCGATCCTGGCCCCCTCGATTGCCCAACTGTACCGGGCGCGGATGGAGGAGCAATACGCCTCTCTCGCGTTCGGTCAGGCCTCCGTGGCGGCGGATCTCATCGACGGAGACCGCGTGGAGCAATACTACCGGACCGGCGAGAAGGACGCCTATTACGAGGAGATCCACCGCTACCTGCAGGACGCCAGGGAGAAGCTGGGGCTGAAATACTTCTATGTGGTCGTGCCGGAGGATGAGGTCATGTACTACATCTGGGACGCGGGCGTTCCCGGCGAGGACGGCGTCTGCGACCTCGGCGACACCGACGCCTACTACGGCGGCGGCAACGAGCTGATGCACGGGGCCTTCGCCGTCGACGCGGAGCAGACCATCCTCATCACCAACAACGAGGAGTACGGCTATCTGGCGTCGGCCTACGTCGCCATCCTCAACAAAGCCGGCACACCGGTGGCGCTGGCCAGCGTGGACATCTCGATGGACATGATCGACCAGCAGATCCGGCAGTTTCTCGGCCTGACGCTGTGCGTGGTGCTGGCCGTTCTGCTGCTTTCCATTTTCGCGTACTACTACTATGTGCGGCGCATTCTGATCCGTCCGCTGAGGACTCTGCACCACGCCGCCATCGGGCTGGTGGAGAGCAAGATGGCGGCCTTGTCCGACTTTCGGGTGGAGGTCAACACCGGCGACGAGCTGGAGGAGCTTGCCCATTCGTTCCAGTACATGGTGTCGGAGCTGAATGAATATATTCAAAACCTCAGCCGCGTCACCGCGGAAAAGGAGCGCATCGGCGCAGAGCTGGACGTGGCGCGCCACATTCAGGCGTCCATGCTGCCCTGCATCTTCCCCGCCTTCCCCGAGCGCCACGAGTTCGACATTTACGCCTCCATGACACCGGCGAAGGAGGTCGGCGGCGACTTCTATGACTTTTTTCTGGTGGATGACGACCATCTGGCGCTGGTCATGGCGGACGTGTCCGGCAAGGGCGTCCCCGCGGCGCTGTTTATGATGATCTCCAAAACGCTGCTGAAATCCGCCGCGCAGAGCGGTCTGTCCCCGAAGGCCGTGCTGGAAAAGGTGAACGATCAGCTCTGCGAAAACAACGAAGCGGAGATGTTCGTCACCGTCTGGTTGGGCATCCTCGAGATCTCCACGGGAAAAATGAAGTGCGCCAACGCAGGCCACGAGTATCCGGCCATCATGCGCAAAGGCGGCTCCTTTGAGCTGTTCAAGGATAAGCACGGCTTCGTGCTGGCCGGCATGGAGGGCGCCCGATACCGCGAATACGAGCTGGAGCTGGACGCGGGAGACCGTCTGGTGGTCTACACGGACGGCGTGCCGGAGGCCACGAATGCCTCCAACACGCTTTACGGGACTGACCGGATGCTCCGTGCGCTGAACGCCGCCGAGGGCGGCTCGTGCCGTCAGCTGCTGGAGGCTCTGCACCGCGATGTGGACGAGTTCGCGGGCGGCGCGGACCAGTTCGACGATATCACCATGCTCTGCATCGAGATGAAGTCGTCGGGCATGAAAAAAATCAATCTCGCGCCGACGCTGGAGCAGCTGCCGCAGGCCACCGACTTTTTTGAGGGCATTCTCGCCGAGGCAGGAGCCTCCATGAAGGCGATCGCTCAGGTCAACGTGGCGGTGGATGAGATCTTCTCCAACATCGCCCGCTACAGCGGCGCGACCGGCGTCGTGCTGGGCTGCTCGCTGAAGGACGGCAGGGCGACGCTTCGCTTTTCCGACAACGGACGGCCTTACGACCCCACCGAAAAGCCCGATCCGGATACAACGCAGTCGGCGGAGGAGCGGGAGGTCGGCGGTCTCGGCATCTTCATGGTGAAGAAGCTCATGGACGAGGTGACCTATGAATACGCGGACGGGTCGAACATCCTGACGCTCGTGAAGAGCCTTTGACCGATCGTACCGGGTCGCCTCCCATCCCGCAGCGGAGCATTTCCGGAAGAGTTTTGACCGAGGAAACACGATGAGCAAATACGATGCACAGCTCAGCAGGAGCTGAGCCGCCGCGAGATACAAAGAGGCCCATCTGCCAAAGCAGATGGGCCTCTTCTCTTTGTTTTGTCTGAGGGAGCGCGTTCCCGTTACTTGTTGTATGCTCTGTAAAGGAACGTCACGATCTGGCCGCGGGTGCAGTCGTTGTCGGAGCCGAACAGGCCGCCGCCGATGCCCTCAGTCACGCCGTTGGCCGCCGCCCAGGCGACCGCGTCCGCAAAGTAGCTGCCGGTCGGGACGTCGGAGAACTCCGCCGCACTCGCCGCCTTGGCCTTCAGGGCGCGGGCGAGGAAGGTCACCGCCTGCGCGCGGGTGCAGGTCGCGTCGGGAGAGAACGTGCTGGTCGTCGTGCCGGTGGTGATGCCGTTTTCGATGGCCCACGCCACGGCCTTCTCATAGTAGCTGCCGCTGACCACGTCGGTCATGCCGGACGCAGCGCCCTTCGGCTCGGGAGAGCCGGCGGCGCGCCACAGGAAGGTCACGATCTGCGCGCGGGTGCAGGGCTGCTCGGGAGCGAACAGATTGTTGCCCACGCCGGTGGTGATGCCGTTCTTGACCGCCCACTTGACGGCCTCATAGAAGTAGGCGTTGTTGGGCACATCGTAGAAGAAGTTCAGCATGGAGTTGTCCTCCATGAAGGTCGCCTTGACCTCGACCTTGCCCGCGGGCATGGTGAAGGTGTACTTGCCGTCGCCCTTGTCCTTGAGCGTCAGCTCATTGCCGTTCTTGTCGGTGACGGTCAGGGTCTCGAGGACGTAGCCGCTGTCGGGCTTGACGGTGACGGTCACGGTGTCGCCCTTGCTGGCACTCTTCGGGCTGACGGTCACGCTGCCGTGCTCGGTCTTGCTCGGGGTAGAGACGGAGTAGGTCGGGTCAGAGCTGCTGCCGGAGGAGTAGCTGGGTGCCACATAGGTCACTGTGCCGGACAGTTCAAAGGTGCTGAAGCCATAGATGGTGAACACAGCGCAGTTATCCTCGATCTTAAATCTACCAGCGCCGCGCATACCGCCCACGGATTCGTTGATGAAATACTCATAGCCGCCGCCAGTGAACTTGTGGAGGATCTGCTTGGGAGTAAAGCCAGCAGGCAGGGGCAGCTTGACGGTGATGGGCTTATTGTTGAGCATATCGTTGGTGACGGGAACCTTGGTATCCTTTGCAGTACCATCGACCTTAACAGTTGCAGTCGGCTTTGCGGTAAATGTAATCGAAGAAACAGCCGTACCTTCTGCGTTTTTCTGAACATCGCTCACGGCGACATCCACTGCAACCTCAACTTCGATCAACTTAGTTGCATCAACTGTAGATGCGTCTACACCGGCCTTCTTAACAATTGCGTCCTTGCTGCCCACAACTGCCTCGGCCACGCCGTCAATATTAGTCTTGGTCTGAATGGCAGTCTTATCTGCATTGGTCAAATTTTCATTAGTGGGCACAGTGACAGCAGTCTTGTCATTCACAATCACTTCTGCCTTGGTAGGAGCAGTGCCACTGATCATGTAGCTGTAGCCGGCCTTATCAGATGCAACAACAAACTTGCCTTCAGCCTTGTATGCGCTGGGGTCGGAGGTATAGTAGCCGCCGGAGATGAAGTTCAAAACATCGTCAGCTACTACAACACCATTAAACTGACCATCGGCAATCTGCAAATCGACATTAGGTTTAGGATCATTTTTCTGAATATTTTTCTCTGCAACTGCTGCTGCGGAATGAAAAACACCATTTTTTACATAGACGCTGATAGGCAATTTAGTGGTGTGCTGCATAATAGCAAGTGCTGCACCCTGCGTGGTAGAACCATTGCCGTTCGCTTCGCACTTGAACTCGGAAGCCATTGCTGTATAGACACCACCATCAATCGTCATGTCGCCTGCACGGACTTCAATAGCTGCATTCTCTGCATTAAATGTGCAGTTTTTTACATTCCACTTCGCATAACCAGCAGCATAGATAGCTTCGTCACCTGTGTTAATCGTGACACCATCCAGATTGATCTGCATGACATTACCGGACGTAATTTTGTTTAGACCCTGAACATAAACACCATAAGCAGATACGCCGCCATCAATCGCTGTAAGATCAATCGATCCCTTCATATTGATAACAAGACCATAGTTGTGATAACTATTCTTGCCTGCCGTATCGGTGTCAACAAAAATACCAGCATAGTCACCCTTCAAGGTAACATTCTCGTCAATAGTGATCGTCGTATAATCAGCAACGTCATTAGGAGATCCTTTTGCGATAATCGGCGCGAATCCGTCTCTTTGATTTTCAAAGATCGTACCTGTACCAGTTACACGGAGTTTCGCATTGCCTACATAGAAAACACCATTGCCGGTACGCGTAATATTTTTGCCATTCAAATCAAGTGTGATATTCTTCTTATCTTTGATATAGATATAACTCGGTAATTCTACATCTTTCAGCAACGTAATTGTAGTTGCCTCATCAGCCTTAGCCGCCGCAACAGCGTCAGCCAGCGTCTTATAATAGGTACCGCCGACCTTGGCAACTGCGTTGGTTTCGCCCAAGGTTTCCACGGCGCCGTTCTCGTTCTGGATGTAGCCATTGGGAACGTAGGCGGAAATGTCAGCATCAAATTTGCCGCCGGTTACCGCTGCGGTACCACTGTTGGATGCATTGTAATGATCCACAATCATTTCCTGGGTATCGCTGGCGTGCTTAAATTCGCCGCCGGAAATGGTCAGTTTGCCAACGTAATTGGCATTGCCACCAAAAGCAGAGGTGAACAGTACCGCGGAAGCGGTATCCAGAGTCCGGAACGTGCCAGCAGTGATTTCAGCCTTGTTCCAGTTCATAATGACATACTGGGCAGTATTAGAGAAATTACCACCATTGATGGTCAGTACACCAAAGTAATCATTCTTGACCGTGTTGATGCCGCCGGTAAAATTGCCGCCCCTAATCGTCAAATTGCAATCGGCAGTTGCCTCGCCGCCATTGCGGATCATGCTGGAATAACCGCCAGCGTTTTCAACGGTAACGCCAGTGTTAATCTCCATGGTACCGTAGTTGGCAATGGTGTACCAGCTGTTTCCGCCGTTGCCATAGGGAGAATAGATACCATTTTCGGCAGAACGCTTAAAGGTGCCGCCATTCAAGGTAACCTCGCCGGAGTTGACGATTGCGCCCTTTCCGTGCGACACATTATCTACGATACCGTTGCCAGTGATGGTCAGCGTTGCACCATTTTCAACAATAATGGTGTGTTCACCCGTTTTGTTCGTCAATGTCTTGCCGTTCAGATCAAGCGTAGCATTCTTACCATTTGGAACCTTGATAGTAGCAGTTGTGTCCTCAGACATAACATAGGTGCCATTTTCCAACGTGATAACGCCGTCTACTGCCGCAGGCAGCGCAGTCCCCGCCGCCGCGGACACTTCCGCCAGCGCAGGCGTGCCTTCGCCGTCCGCCAGGGCAGCGGTGGGCAGCAAGCTGAACGCGAGACAAAACGTCAGCAAAACGGATAGCAATTTACGTTTCATAAAATGTCCTCCTACAATGTAAATTTTCCGCGGCTCCCCGCGGGCGAGCACAGCACATCTGTTCCCGGTCGGGAACAGAAAAGGGGCCATGGCCCCTTTTTGCACTTTATGGCGATATCATAGCACGCCCGTGTAAAAAAATCAACCATTTTCCTGTAAGGAAATGACAAATTTCGCGCGACATTTTTCGAGAATCCGTGCATTTCGCCAAAGTCGCCTTGCCGCTTCGCGTCGCTGCTGTATTTACTTGGCAAAGCGCCCGCTTTGCACTATGTTAAAGCGTCCTAAAACGGAGGGCGCAGAGCGGCAGAGAGCATAAATATTCCGTT